>JAEEGG010001103.1_pt1 | contig 74935 bp, 68 predicted proteins | sample 9134161 | NCBI WGS metagenome assembly JAEEGG01 (sample SAMN16246543, study PRJNA631951) | gut metagenome | biome: gut microbiome; feature: rumen; material: CR-attached | host: Bos | place: Iran: Karaj | collected 2018-10
TCATTATCATCATACGGCCTATAATGTGCCCTGTGCCATAGAGGGCGTTCTCCGAACGGAACACATAACATGCCTTTCCAAAGAGGAATGGCAGTCTGTCAGATAACTTCCCGTTTGTGGAGGTAAAAATGATAGCTCACTGCATGAAAAAGGTTAAATGGGAAAAGATTAAAGATCAAACTTATTGGGGACATGAAAGTGTTGAAAACGAAGGATTTGCGGAGGTCTTAAAATGCTTGAGATAAAAGAAACGACGATTGAGGATATCAAATGCGTTCAACAGCTTTGGGCAGACGGGGACGTCATGAAGTTCGTCGGATTTCCGGACGGTTTGCATGAAACAGATGAAAAAATGCAGAACTGGCTTCGGTGGATCGAATCGAACAGACCGACTTTAAACCACTATTCGATTTTCGAAGACGGGAAATACTGCGGAGAATCGTTCTACGAAATCGACGCAGAGCATCAAAGCGCCGCTCTGGATATAAAATTGTTTGGATTTGCACGGGGACGTGGAATTGCAACGGCAGGGCTCTCCCATGCAATCAAAGAAGCGTTCCTAAACGGCGCAGAGATCGTGTGGGTCGATCCGAATCCAGAAAACAGGAAAGCAATCGCATTGTATGAGCGGCTTGGCTTTCAGCAGAAAGACTTTCCGGAGTACCTGATTTCCGAGGATGAGGAGCAAACCTCAATCTATATGGAACTTCGCAAAAACTGATTCCATACCCAACTTCCCGTTTTTCGGGATGTCGATAAATCGAGATTTATGAGGATGTGATGCAATGATTATCAGAAGAATCGAGCCTGAAGATGCAGGAAATGTATCAGCTTTGATTGTTAGGACGCTCAGAGAAGTCAACACCAAAGATTATTCGAGGGAATATATCGAAAATGATGTTCAAAAATTACAGCCGAAAGACATCTTGGAGCGCGCAAAATGGACTCATTTTTATGTAGTATGCGATGAGGATAAAATTGTGGGCTGCGGTGCAATAGGACCGTACTGGGGTAAAGTTGACGAAAGTAGTTTATTCACTATCTTCGTTTTACCAGAGTATCACGGGCAAGGAATCGGAAGAAAGATCATAGATACTTTGGAAAAAGACGAATATTTCCTTCGTGCGAACAGAATTGAAATACCTGCCTCGATCACTGCAACTCCCTTTTATATAAAAATGGGATACACATATAAAAACGGAATTAGTGTACCAGATGAAGAAGGTCTTATACGCTTAGAAAAGCATAGATAAAGACAAATTCCAGTTTGCCGGGTGATTCATACAGCAAGCATGTGAAAACAGATGCAGCCGGGGTGCATGTTTTGCACACTCCGGCTGCAGTTCACATAGAAACAAGCTGTTATTCAGAATCATCCACCGACATTACGTAGATCTGGCATGGATTCCATTCGTCCCAGAGTGTCGGAAAGACCTCGAACTCCTTGAAGCCGAGGCTGAGATAGAATCGGTTTGTGGCGTCATATTCCGGGTACCGGCCCATCTGCACGGTTTTCACCTGGAGGAAGGAATAGCCCCGCTCCCGAGCAATGCGTTTCGCCGCCCGGACCAGTGCGGTACCGACGCCCTGCCGGTGGTATTCCTTCAAAACGCCCATCACGGCCAGCTCCAGGGTGTCCCTGCCCGTTTCCTTCAGGCAGAGAAAGCCATCCGGTTCTCCGCCCTCCGACGATACCAGCATGATCTCGTCGGCGCTCTCGCGGATATAGTTCTCCCGCGCCTCCGGGATGCCGAACCACTCCGGCAGCGCCTCCAGAATCACCCGGGCGACCCGCTGCTTTTCCTGTCTGTCGTCAAGCATTTGTATCCGCATATCCAAAACCTCCAAGCTTCCTTAGATCCTGTTTCCGAATGCATAGGCCCGCCGGATCCATTCCAGCAGCTCGGCGTCCAGCTCCGAGGCACCGGCCAGAACGATATGATGGGTCCAACGCCCGGGCTGCGCTTCGGTTTTCGCGGCGATGCGTGGGGAATCCAGCGGATCCGGCAGCCCCAGGGTCAGTACAAGATAATGGGCCGGCAGCAGCCGTTTCGGCAGCACCCGGAAGACCGACACGCAGGCGAAGACCCGCCGGTTTTTCAGGGAGATCTGCGTCTTATGGGCTATCGCCGTAAATGCCCCGAGCGCTTTGATCCGATCCAGCAGCGTCTCGTACAGCGCCAGCTCCTCCGGCTTCCCGTCAAAGAAAAACAGCTCGTCCATCGTCATGGTTCTACGCTCCCTTTCCGTCAGTCCCGCGGCTCGATGATCACGTGGATCGCGTCGCCGTCATGCTTACCCAGGGCCGAGCGGATGGCCTTCGTGACGCCGATGAGATAGCAGACCGAGCCGTCCGGGTTCTTAACTCCCATATTCACAATGCTGCCGTCGTAGCCGACACCGTCAAACTGGGCGTGGACCTTGACCCGGCCCCTGCCGAACACTGCCCGGATATCCCAGGGGAAGGCCACGTAGGCGCCGCCGTTCTCCGGGATCTCATGCAGGATCGCGTCGTATTCATATTTCATTTTGTTTCCCTCCCGGCGGCGCTCAGGCGGGGTTTCCGGTATCCCGGCACCAGGCGGCGATCTCGGCGATCAGTGCCAGGGGCAGATCACCGGAATAGGGGATCCGGATCGTGCCCTTGCTGTATTGGTACCCGCCCTCGTCCAGCTTGTCCGCGAAATGGGCCACCGCCTCCGGGCCGGGGTACAGGCCGACGTGTTTTTTCGCCGCCGCGAAATGGAGAATGTTGCCGCCCTGCCAGTAGGTGGGCATGGACCAGGAGATCTTCTCCTTTGCCTCCGGCAGCTGCGCCTGGATGGCCGCCCGGACCTGCCGCAGCGGCTCCCGGAGGGCTTCGTCCTGGGCGTTGATATACTCGTCAATGCTTTCCGGGGCCTTCCCGCAGTAGTGCTGTTGGTTTACGCTGCGGAAAGCGCGCCCGCAGTTCGGACAGGTCCACATAGAATCGCTCCTTTGCTTCGAGTGTGTACAGCCTTCTGCTGTTTATCATACTACAGGAGGCCGGATTTGTCTATATGGCAGATTTTCAATAATAGATTTCGAAATAGTACCCGCTGTGCGGCTGATTTTGAATATTTGATGTGAATCCTGTGAGAAAAGTTTCCCTTATTTTTCCCTTAAACAGGGTGGTACTGGGTAACATCAGGGGGTAGCAGGGAACAGATAAACGGGCGATAAGGGAAAAAAATCAGCCCAAAAGGCACGCTATAACACGGAAAAACAGCACATCGGGCACTTCGAATCCTTCACCTGCTTCTATCAAAGAAACCTATTTTGTCTACCACAGGCAGTCGAAAAATGCGATATTGCGTTTTCCCGGGATATACAGTATGATGATTCTGTAGAATTGCGCCTAACAAATCCAATAAAAACATTTGGAGAACGCTTTATGAAGGTCATCTTATCCAGAAAAGGCTTTGATTCCTCCAACGGAGGCTGTCCGAGTCCGATCCTGCCGGACGGGACGCTGCTGTCCCTGCCGATTCCGACAAATGACCGGGATACATACGAAGATCTGTCCTGGCAGGGTGTCAATTACGCGGATCTGCTGCGGCAGCTCCGGCCGGGAAAACCGTTCTCGCACTGCCACGTTGACCCGGACCTTCGGCCGGGCCTGCGTTCCGTTGAAGTGAAAAACTGGAAACCGGCCTTCGGCCAGACTGACGCCGCACAGGGCGTTTTGAAAAACGCCGGCGTGGAAAAAGGCGATCTGCTCCTCTTCTTCGGCTGGTTCCGTCAGACGGAACGCGGTCCTGACGGGTATCGCTTTGTCAGAAAATGCGGAGCCTTCTACCGCTGCGCGGATCTTCATGTGATCTACGGATATTTTCAGATCGGAGAAATCCTCACAAAGCCGGAAGACATTGCGGCATACAGTTGGCACCCGCACGCTTCGGAAGCGTTTCTCAAAAACAAAGCAAATGCGCTCTATCTCCCTGCCGAGCATCTGTCCTGGAACCCGGAGCTGCCCGGATACGGGACCTTGGATTATCGCGCGGACCGCGTGCTCACGATGGAGAATATGCAGCGGGGCACCTGGACCGCAAAACCGTTCCTGATGCCGGAGCACGTGTACGGGAACCGAAAAAACGCGGCGAAGGGCGACGGCCTGTACTACGCCGGGATCTGGCAGGAGCTCGTGATCGAAGAATCGGAGGGCTTGCTCGCCTGGGCCAAGCGTTTGATCGATTGAATCGCGATTCAAAAAAACAAAAAATGAAAGGCGGTGTGCGTATGCTGATCGGTCTGATCGTTCTCCTGGGGGTTGCGATTCTCTTTTTTGTGCTCGGCTGGCTGCTCTGGAAAAAGCAGCGGATCGATCTGGTGAACGCCTGGCACACCCGGAATGTGAAGAAAGAGGACGTCCCAGCGTACACGAGGTTGATGGGTCTGTCGCTGATCGCCATCGGCGCAGGCTGCGCGGTCACCGGAATCGTCGCCTGCGTTTTTGAAAACAACCTCGGCTGGCTCGCCCTGCCTGTCGGCTTCGTCGTGGGCTTCGCGCTGATCTGGAAAGCGCAGAAGAAATACAACGGAGGGAAGATCATTTCGTAATTGCACAATTGTAATGCTTGAATCAATGTGGGTGTATTTGCATGAATAAGAATACCGTTAAAAATACATCATCATCCTTGTTGCGGTACACGTTACGGAGGTCAAAGAAGCATGATTTATGAACTGAACGAACCGGCAAAGGCTGCGCCGATTTTTGCCGCGTGGGAGGATCTGGATACCGGCGTCCGCGCCTGCCTCGATCACGTGATGGGAAAGATCTTTGCAGACGACCCGGAGCATCCGAGATCCGCGATGGCTGTGATCGGGGATTTTGCGTTTTGCGCGGGAGAACCGAGCATAGAGCTTCTGCGCGGCAAGCCGGACCGGTGGATGATCGTGGTGCCGCAGAACGCAGCGTGGGAATCGCTGATCGAGAACAATTTCCTCGCCTACAAGCGGATCCGCTATGCGATCAAAAAGGATACGGTATTCGACCGGGAAAAGCTCGAAGCCATGGCAGGCGCGCTTCCTGCGGGGTATTGCTTCCGCAGGATCGACGGAGAGATCTATGCGCTCTGCCTGAAAAACGAGCTGTTCAAGGACTGCGTCTCCGTCTTTGAATCGAAGGAACGGTTTCTTGCGCTCGGGCTGGGCTTTGTCGTCATGAAGGATGGGAAAATCGTTTCCGCCGCGTCGTCTTATTCCCGCTATCGCAATGGGATCGACATTGAAATCGACACGGCAAAGGAAGAACGCCGCAAAGGGCTGGGGGCCGCCGTGGCGGCGAAGCTGATCCTCGCCTGCCTCGACGAAGGGCTGTATCCGGCCTGGGACGCGGCAAATATGCTGTCCGTCCGCCTGGCGGAAAAGCTCGGCTACGAATTCAGCCGGGAATACGTCTGTTATGGGATGGAATAGAAGGATACAAAGGAGTCCCCAAAAAGCCGCAGACTATCGAATGCCATTCGGACGATACTCTGATCATCATTAACACCTGCCAGTACAGGAGGTAGCACTATGTGCTGTCGATACTACGTTGAGCGAAATGTACCGGAGCTGGAAGCAATCGTCGACTCCGCCCTGAAATCTCCGCTGCTGGAACGCTTTGCGAAGGTGCATTCGGCTCCGCTGGTGCGATTTGGAGAGGTAGCCCCGACCAATCTGGCTGCGGCCATTGCGTCGGACAAGCAGCGGAACCCTGCCGTGTTTCCTATGACCTGGGGCTTTACCATGCCGGGCCGCTTCGCGCCGATGGTCAACGCCAGAGTGGAGACCGCAGCGGAAAAGCCGACCTTCCGGGACTCCTGGAAGTCGCATCGGTGCGCCGTTCCCGCGTCCCGGTACTATGAATGGCAGCATCTTCCCAAGGAAGATGGACACAGTACAACGAGCACCAAGTACGCGATCCAGCCGAAGGACACGACGGTTACCTACCTGTGCGGCCTCTACCGCATTGAAAACGGACTGCCAGTGTTCGTCATTCTCACACGGGAACCCAGCCCGGACATTTCCCATATCCATGATCGTATGCCGCTGATCCTCCCCCAGGAGACAATCCGCGATTGGGTGAACCCCGCCGTAAAGCCGGAGGATCTTTTGCCCTACGCGCTGACAGCGATGGCCGCGGAGAAAGTGGGGTGAACAGCGGATGAATTACTTGCGTTCCGTGGTTTTGCGGGAGCAGCCGCAGCGGGATCTCTATCTGAACGACATCCCTGCCGTGCAGCAGTTGATTCGAGTCGGCCATCTCGACTTTCCGAAGCCGGTTACTGTATTTGTTGGTGAAAACGGAACCGGGAAGTCTACGATTCTGGAAGCAATCGCCATCGCGATGGGCTTCAATGCCGAAGGCGGCGGTCGTGAACATCGCTTTTCCACACAGGATTCTCATTCGGAGCTGTGGCGGCTGTTGTCAACGATCAAAACCGTGACGCCGGACGATGGCTTTTTCCTGCGAGCCGAGAGCTTCTATAATACATCAAGCTACATCGACCAAAGCGGAAGCCGATTGGGGCGGTATGGCTATCGCCCGCTGCATACGCGTTCTCATGGGGAGGCGTTCCTCGCCCTGGTACAAAACCGTTTTGAGGGGCATGGCCTTTACCTGCTGGACGAGCCGGAAGCGGCGCTGTCTCCACAGCGGCTGCTGTCTCTGCTGGTTTCCATGCACGACCTTGTGGAGCTGGATTCGCAGTTCATCGTTGCGACGCATTCACCGATTGTCATGGCCTTTCCCGGCGCGGAGATCAAGCTGTTTGACGAGAACGGCATCCATACCGTGGACTATCGGGAAACGGATCATTATCAGATCACAAAGCAGTTTATCAACGACCCGGATCGAATGCTGAATTATCTGTTTTCAAACGATTGAAGTCGAGGGAGGACACAAATGGAAACGATCAACGGCGAATGGTATATGAAGGGCTGCGCAAAGGACGATCCGAACCGGCTGCACACCGTGGAGGATGCGGCGGCCTTGGTGCAGAAAATCGGGTTTCTTCCGCTGTTCTCCAACGATATTCCCGGCTTTTCCGTGGAAGAGCGCACCTTGGCTGCTGATTGGTGGAAAGACGATCCAACGCGGGACCCCTGGGCCTGGCGGCAGATCTTATCCCGGCATCCGGGGATCGTCTACGGCAAATTCTTTGACCGTCGGGCTGGGTTCGTGTCAACGGATTGGTTTCCGACCTTTGCCAACTACCGCAGAAACGGCTATGACTTTGACACATTGATCGACGAGGGTCTTGCCCCGCAGCGCCACCGGAAGCTGATGCAGCCCTTCCTGACCGATGGCCTGCCGAATGGGACGGAGCTGCATTCCTTTGCGTTAAAGGCCCAGGCAGGCTTCGGCAAGGGCGGCGAGAAGAACTTTGAGGGAACGCTGACCGAGCTGGAAATGCAAAGCTATCTCTGCATCGGAGATTTCCGTCAGCGCACGAACAAAAAAGGCCAGCTCTACGGCTGGCATATCGCAATCATCACCCCGCCGGAAACCAAGTTAGGCTACGACCGCATCGCGGAGGCCTATCGGGAACCGCCGGAGGACTCCCAGCGGAGAATTATAGCACAAATTCGAGACTTCTTCCCGGAGGCAACGGACGATCAACTGCAAAAATGGCTTGGAATTCGGCGATAATGTACCGCTTTTAGGGATGCAAATGCGAGACGATACAGGCAGAGACCACTTGCGGAGGAATTTGAAATGACTGGTTACATGGCTGAAATGAGAAAACTGGTTGGTCATAAAACGATCATGCAATGCGCCGGCAGCATCATTTGCGTCGATGAAAAAGGGCGAATCCTGTTAGGAAGACGTTCGGATAATCATAAATGGGGATATGCCGGAGGCGCTGCGGAAATAGATGAACGTGTCGAAGACTGTGCAAAAAGGGAACTGTATGAAGAAATGGGCTTGATCGCGGAAGAGCTTGAGTTTTTCTGCGTAAATTCCGGGCCGGAAGCTCATTACATTTATCCGAACGGCGATGAAGTCTCCAATTTCGAAATCGTTTTTATTTGCAGGAAATGGAGCGGCGATCCCAAAGCGACAGACGGGGAGATGGAGGAGCTCCGGTTTTTTGCCTGCGATGAGATCGATCTTTTTGAGATTTCTCCTCCCATTCGTCCTGTCGTAAAAGCGTATATTATGAAAAAAGCTCGGTAGGGTTCTATTTGTCGTGTTGTACGTTGATATTCCCATAGTATTCAGCAGCGGAGGGGGAAGCTATGATCACATACGAATACGGAAGCCCTGCGTCCCGTCGCGTGCTGATCCAGCCGGTGGACGATCACGATTTGGCCGGAATTGAGAACGAAGCGGCGGCCATCGCGGCGTTGGCCGGGCCGGATTTTCGCCTGATCGCGGTGAAGATCCAGGACTGGAACCGGGATCTCTCCCCCTGGGAGGCTCCGGCTGTCTTCGGGAAGGAAGCCTTCGGCGGCGGAGCGGAGCAAACGCTGGCCGAGCTCCTGCGGCTCTGCCCGGAGAAAGATAAGCACTGTTTCATCGGCGGCTATTCTCTCGCCGGACTGTTCGCGCTCTGGGCGGCCTGCCGGACGGACGCCTTTGCGGGCGTGGCAGCGGCCTCCCCCTCGGTATGGTTCCCGGGCTTTACGGACTACGTGCAGGAGCACGGCTTGCAGTGCGGCAGAGTCTATCTGAGTCTGGGCGACCGGGAGGAGAAGACCCGGAACCCCGTCATGGCAACGGTAGGGGATCGCATTCGGGCGCTTTCCGCCTGGCTGTCCGCCCGCGGAACGGACTGCGTTCTGGAATGGAATCCCGGAAATCACTTCCGGGACCCGGATCTGCGCACGGCAAGGGCGTTTGCGTGGATGCTGTGGGAAAGCTCGGCTGCGAATTCAGCCGGGAATCCGTCTGTTATAGGATGGAATAGAACGATACAAAGGAGTCCAGATGCTTGAAATAAAAGGCGCTTACGCCAACGCAATCCTTTTTCGCGGACCTTGAGAACTGTTATTGAGATTTTTCCTCCTGAATCCGTAGTATATAGGTGAGGCAGACAGGGAGGTGAGCGCATGGATGATGGAGCAATTATAGAATTATTTTTTGCCCGCTCTGAACAGGCTGTTTCCGAATTGTCCGGAAAATACGGTGCCGCCTGCCTTCAGGTCGCAGGGCATATCCTGAACAATCGACAGGATTCCGAGGAATGTGTAAACGATGCTTATCTTGCGGTTTGGAATACGATACCGCCTCAGAGGCCGAATCCGCTTTTGAGCTACGTTTGCCGGATCGTTCGGAATCTCGCCCTCAAGAAGTACCATGCGAACACCGCGCAAAAGCGAAACAGCATTTACGACGCTGCGCTGGAGGAGATCGCGGACTGCATCCCGTCCTCCGTGTCTGTCGAGGAGGAGGTCGAAGCGAAGGAGCTGGCGGGATATATCAACCGCTTTCTCGCAACGCTGGAGCGTGAAAACCGGATCCTGTTTGTCCGGCGCTACTGGCACGCGGATTCCATCGAGGAGCTCGCCCTGCTGTTCCACACCAGCAAGCACAATATCTCTGTGCGGCTATCCAGGCTTCGGAAGTCCCTGAAAAACTACTTAACGAAGGAGGACGTGTCCATATGAAACAGGAAACCGTATCAAAAGCGATCGATTTGATCGACCCGAACTACATCGACGAGGCAGACGCGTTCGCTGCGGATGGGCTGGCGGAGTCGGCTTCCAGGCCTGACAGCCGCGCAAAGCGCGCACGGCGGATCCGATGGGGCGCGCTGGCGGCTTGTCTTGCTCTGGTTGTGGCGCTTGGAGGAACCGCGCTGGCGTTTCACGCGGAAGCAAAGGAGTATCAGGCGGCAGTTGCTTTTTTTGAGGAAAACGGTCTTTCAATGGAAGGCCTGAGCCGGGCCGAGGTGAAGGAGGTCTATCGGGACATTACGACCAAGCGCTTTGCTTCCGGCAAAACGGCGGAGGTGCTCCGGAATTCCATCCCCGGCTGGGAGCTCCGGCAGGACGAGCCCACGCCGGAGGAGCTGGCGGCGGTTTGGGATCGAAAGGTCTGGTACGAGCCGATCACCATGAGCGGCATCAGCTACCGGAAGGACTTTCACTACGTCCGGGATGAAACCGCCGGCTTTGACGTGCTGGAAAGCAGCTCGCTGGAATGTTACCGGGACGGCGCGTTGGCTTGGACTGCGTCATTCACAGATTTTTACGTGTCGGATTACGCGGAGCAGCCCGATTCGGTGGCAGTCTGGGGGCAAAACGAGACCAGATCCTCGGAGGACGTGACCCGCGGCTGGCTTGCCCGGGTGGATCGCGAAGGAAAAATCCTGTGGCAGCGCCCGCTTTTGCACGGTTTTAAGCACGAGTATATCGCGGACGTGCTGGACAACGAGGACGGCAGCTGGGCCGTCGTCAGCCGGGGCAATCTGAACACCCTGTGCTTGAGCATTCTGGACAGCGAAACCGGGAAAGAAATCGAATCCCATCAGTCCGAGATCGGCAATCTGGGCATCCAGAACGCGACGCGGTTGGGCGACGATTATCTGATCCAGGTCGGTAATTATATTGAGCGGGACACCGCACTCCTGTACCGGGTCGACCGGGCGGGGAATGTGATTGCCAGCTATTCCTACGAAGCGGAGGACTGCGATTACTACATTCAGGATATGACCGTCTTCGGCGGCCGGGTCTATCTCTCCGCCTACGCCGTCCCCAAGCAGACCGACGAGGGCGGACGGCACGAGATCGCCAATATCCTGGACTATGTCCTCTTCGGTCATACTTCGTCGGACGGCACAATGGGCGAGATCCCAAGCGAAGCGCTGACGCCCGTGGTCCGGGACAACTACACCGCCGTTTTGCTCCTCTGCGATCTGGAGGGCGGGACGCCCCAGACCTTCTATTCCGTGAAGGGCTCCCTGGGCGGGCGGCTGGCCGTCAACGCGGCGGGAGCGCTGGAATGGGACGTGGAGAGCATCACCTCCACCTTTTTCTCACCGGCCACCAGCTCCTTCTCCATCGGTGGCACCTGCAAGGTGTTCCGGTATTCTTTTGACAAAAACGGTCAGCTTATCCTGAGCACAGATACCGGGGATACCGTTCCGTATCGAAGATAGCTGAAATTGACCTTGTCGCGGATGGGGATAAAGAGCGTGAAACGAACGCTCAAAAGCCGCTCCGATTTTTGCGGATTGGGAGGATCCGGACTTCGGCGGCCTTGCCTGTCATATCGTTATGCTTCGCAGAAAATCCGGATCGCTTCGGCGGCAAAAACGGCGGTGCCGGGGCCGCCGGCTTTGTCGATGTTCTCGGTGAACTCGCCGCCGCTGCCGTATAGCTTGCCAAGCTGGGCGAAGATCTTGTTCGTGCAGCTGTAGTAGTGCTCGGTGATGTAGTCTCGGACCCGGCGGGCCTGGGTCTGGGCCTCCGGGGCGGCGGGGTCGCCGTCCTTCAGGGCGCCGAATTCCGCGAACAGCGCCATCAGGCCGTCGCCGGTCTGCTTTTGTTCGGCCAGCGTCTTCCCGGCGTTTTTCTGCTCGAACTCCCGGTATTCCGGCGTCGCACCCCAGGATTCTCTGGCCAGGGCCGCGTATTCCTCTAACTTCGTCTTGTCAAAGGCTTCAAAATTCATAGAAATCCCTCCTGTCAGTTTCACGTTCCGCGCCATGCGGATCAAATTGTCGATGTGCTCCCGCTTCAGGGTCAAAAGCTCGATCTGCTGCTCCAGCGCCTTGCTCCGGTCAAAGGCCGGGTTTTCCAAAATCCGCTTGATCTCCTTGAGCGGGAACTCCAGCTCCCGGAACAGCAGGATCTGCTGCAGCCGCTCCAGCGCGGCGTCGTCGTACAGTCGATATCCGGCCTCGGTGTACTGCGTGGGCGGCAAAAGGCCGATCTCGTCGTAGTACTGCAGCGCCCGGATGGAAACCCCGGTCAGCTTGCTGACCGCATGCACCGTCATCATGGCAGCTCAACTCCTCTCGCACAGCTATTATACACGATCACGTAACGTGAGAGTCAAGAGGAAATTTTCGCTTTTTTTGAACTGTCTCCCCATGTTCCTGCCTGTGAAATGCACGGAGCATATTGCTTTTTGCAGTTCTTTGTGATAAACTACAGTCGTACGAGGTTTTTGCAGCAAGTCCGAAAGGTGTTTCGCCGGAGGCAACCTGCGTAAGAGCCTCGTACAGTTTTCATTGTTCCTATTGGAAGCAGCAGTTATTTCTGAAGACAAAAACACGAAGAACCGCACCCCCATATTTATGGAGATTTTTGCCTTATGATGACGAAAAGCGTTTCCCCTGTGACGAAGAATGACGTAAAACAGGCCATCCGGCGCGGCCTTGGCAGAGGTTATCTTGCAGTCAGAAACGACCCGGAGCGGTATCGGGATCTGGTGCTGTGGGCCTGTGGAAGGAACCTTGCTTTTGACACGCAATGCGAGGGAACAAGGGCCTGGTATGACTATCAGCTGATTTTGTGCTATTCCGACCGCGCAGCGTTCCGGGACCATGTGATAGAACGGTTTCAAAGGAAACAGCCCGACGGCGGCTGGGATTATTCGCATTTTTCAGAGCTGCTCTCTTATTTTGCCGAGGACGGCGACGGGGCTGCGGAAGCTGCGCTCTGGGAGAAATACAAGGAGCTGCTTGCGGCGCTGCACAGCTTCCGCCGGGCGAGCCGCAGAATGCGAAACACAATTGACTGCTTTGAATCTCTCTGTATCGCATTGAGCTGGAAGGAAGCGAACTATTCCAGGATTGCCCTGGACGTCGGCGGTCTGTTTCTGAAAAGCCGTCTGTATGACGGATGGGACTTTATGTGGCTGTACGATAGCAGACCGAAGCGCTTCCATCAGTGGTTGCGGAAAAGCGCTGAGAAGTCCGCCGAATTGACAGCCTATTTCGCCGCCATCGACGAGAGCAATTGCAAGTGGGATGCGCAGAGGGATCTGCCGCGGGAAACGAGAATACCGGACGGTGGCCGTCTCTTGTCCGGCTATTTGAAGCGGAGCGCTCCGGAGCTCGCGCCGAAGTACGCGGAGATCTATCTAGCCGCGGAGGACCCGGAAGCGCGAGCCGCAGCTCTGGAAGCTTTCGTGATGTGTCCTTATCCCCTCGATCCCACGCCGGTGATTAACGACGCCCATTCTGAGCATCCCCGGCTTCGATCTGTAGCGCTGGAAGCATTGTCTGAGATCCGCCACCCGGCGGTTCGGGACTTTGCGTGGGCGCTTCTGGCCAACGACCCTGACAATGCGCTGCCGATTGCGATCAAGAATTATCTCCCGGAGGATGAAGCCCGATTATACGCCCTGCTGCAAGCCTATCCCGTGGACTACGCCTGCAAATCCAACTGGCATTGGCTGCACCTGGCAATCTTCGACTTGTTTAAAAAGGATTCCGGCGTGGATTCACCTCCGAAACACCTGTTGCCCCTTGTATATGAATCAACGCTGTGCTCCTGCTGCCGGGAAACAGCTGTCCGGCTCATGGGACGTAACCACATGATGACTCCGGAACTGTGGGAGGAGCAGATGCATGACAGCAATGATAAAATCCGCAATGCGGCGATAGCACATTTCCGCCGCAAATCGCAACAGATCCGGTGATCGATTCATGGACAAAACGAAGGTACAGAATAAATGAGATCGTGATCTTCACCCATACCCACGACGGCACGACCCATACCCACACCGTCATCCATGACCACGCGCACAACCATTATCTTTCCGACGACGTCCACGGCCATCATCATTCGGTAAAGGAACTGGAAAAAGCACTGTAAACCGTAAAAATGCAGCGGGATCCTGATTTGATCTGAAAGGGAGGACGAGGGTATGAATCCGCAAACCGGAAGCGAGAATATCCAAATCAAGCCGATGGAAAGTGACGAGGAAAAGCGCGGAAAGGCTTACGTGCATTGGAGATCCTGGCATGAGGCCTATCCCGGCATGGTGTCACAGCAGTTTTTGGACGGCCTGAGCCTGGAAAAATGCACCGATTGGGCGTTCCGTTATCCGGAGGGCATTTGGGTCGCAAAGGACGGGGAGCGGGTCGTCGGCTTCATTTGCGTGGGGGATCGGGGCGAGGAAGCCCCCGGCGTGGGAGAAGTCTTTGCGCTCTACGTGCTGTCGGAATACTACGGCACCGGCGTCGCCCAGAGGCTCATGCGGGTGGGCCTGGAGCAGCTTGCAGACTATTCTACACAATGCCTGTGGGTCTTGAAGGAAAACCGCCGTGCGATCCGATTCTATGAAAAATGCGGATTCCGCTTTGACGGCACGGAAGAAGTCAGCCCCAGAACAGGCTCCGTGGATTGCCGCATGGTAAAGGAAAACCGCAGATAGCAGGCAACAGGCTGCGAAATGCGGCAAAAATGGAGAATGCTGTCATGGGAAGCCCAATAACAAGAACGGATCGGAGAAGAAATCAACCAACCGAAAGAGGATTACAGCATGAAACAGACCTATCTGGACTGTATTTCCGTGGAAAATATGCGCGAGAGCGACCGCATGACCATTGAGCGCTTTTGTCCCGGCCGGACGCTGATGTACCGGGCTGCCCTGGGGGTATACCGGGCCGCCCAATGGGACGGTATGACGGCCATTGCCGTGGGCGGCGGCAACAACGGCGGGGACGGCTACGCCCTGGCCTGCATTCTGACCCGGAACGACCAGCGCTGCCGGATCGTGAAGCTCAGCGAGAAGCTGACCGAGGACAGCGGCTACTACGCCGCCCAGGCGGCCGCCCTGGGGGTGCCCATGGCAGCCTACGCGCCGGGTGCGTTCTCGGACTGCGATACAGTGGTGGACTGCCTGCTGGGCACGGGCTTCCAGGGGAGCCTGCGGGAGCCCTGGCTGGGGGCAGTGGAGGAGATCAACGCCTGCGGGGCCAGGGTCGTCAGCGTGGACATCAACAGCGGCATGAACGGCGACACCGGCGAGGCCGAGACCGCCGTCTGCTCCGACCTGACTGTGACCGTGGGCTTCGTCAAGCGGGGCCTGGTGACGGAGCACGCCGGCCGCTATATGAAGCGCCTGGTGGTGGCGGACATCGGCATCGTCCTGGCCAGCCGGGAGGCGCAGATCGGCCCGGTGGGAGAGAGCGGCCCCGACCTGCTCCCATGCCCGCCCTGGCTGGACCGGTCGCCCATCGACGTCCGGGACGCGTCAGAGGAAAATGACGCCCGCTGAAGCATACAGGGTATCCGGCAGAAAAGGGCAAGGAAACGATGTGATTGCTATTTGAAATCGACCGGGTGATCGGCGTTGATTCGACGCCGGAAGGAGAAGAATATGGAACAATTCTATTTTGAAGTGCCGGGGCCCCAACGGAAAGCGGACGCCATTGCGTTTATCCGCGAGTTCCGGGAATACGGCTCCGAGATCAACGGAACCGGCGGCCTGCACCGCTATCTGGACGATTATGCGGGCTGGCTTGAAAAGCTGAACGCGGATTATATCAGGGAGCCCAGCGAAGAAAAGGTTCCGGCACGGACCTATTTTCTGGTTCGTCAGGGGGACGGGAGGATCATCGGCATGATCAACATCCGACTGGCTCTCAACGAGCGGCTGCGCCGTTACGGCGGGCACATCGGCTATTCCATCCGGCCTACGGAACGGGGAAAGGGGTACAACAAGATCAACCTCTACCTGGGGTTGAAGGTCTGCGCGGATCACGGGATCAGGCAGGTGCTGCTGGATGCCGATCTGGATAACCCAGCTTCCTGGAGGACGATGGAAGCCCTGGGCGGAAAGCGCATCCGGGAATATTTCGAAGATCAGCACGACCACTGCATGGTGGTGGATTATGAGATCGACGTCCGGCGGGCTCTGGAGGCCCATCCCGAATATGAGGCTTATCTCGCCCCGGAAGGCTCTGCCCCGGAGGCCATCGGATAGGCTGAGCTCCCGCAGCGCGGACGATCAGCCCGAAAACAGCATTCGACACGGATTTTGTAGATTTTTTTCAATCTCCTCCAATATTCCGGCGCGCTTTGCGGCTATATAGGTGAAGGGCCCTTCAAAGGAGGTTATGGAATGGACGATACGCAGATCATAGCCCTATATGAGCAGCGGGATGAACAGGCGCTGCGCGCGACGGAACAGAAATACGGCGGCTACTGCCAAACAATCGCCCGAAATTTGCTTGGCTTTGAGGACGCCGAGGAGTGCGTCAGCGATACCTGGCTCACCGCCTGGAAGCGCATCCCGCCCACGAAGCCGCAGTCGCTGCGGGCCTTCCTGGGCAGAATTACCCGCACACTGGCCATCAGCCGGTGGCGCGGCCTGCACGCCAGGAAGCGGGGGTCGGACATGACCCTGCTGCTCTCGGAGCTGGATGAGTGCCTGCCCGCGCCGGGCGATGTGGAGGAGACGATTGCGGCCAAGGAGCTTTCCGGGCTGCTTTCCGCCTGGCTGCGTTCGCTGGCGGGGGAGGAACGGGTGTTATTCCTGCGGCGCTATTGGTACGGCGTATCCGTCAAGCAGCTGGCCGAGGAGACGGAATGCACGGAAAACCAAATGGCACAGCGAATGCGAAAGCTCCGGGCCATGCTGCGGAAAAGACTGGAACAGGAGGAAATCTACATATGAGAAGTGAAAAGCTGTATCACGCCATCACCGAGGTGGACGACGCTTTGGTGGAGGAGGCGGGAAATGCGCCTGCAGGCCGGCGCAAAAAGAAGCCGCTGCGCCTGCGCTGGGTCGGCGCGATCGCGGCGGTGCTGGCCTTGGCAATTCTGGCGACGGTTCTGCTGCAGCCGGGCAATCTGACGGTTAGCGCCTACGCCCTGGAGAAGCCGGTCTATCCGGCCTGCGCGCCCTACCCGCTGCTCTCCGAGAATATGAATGCTGACGAAGAGGCCTTTCGGGAGGCCATGGAAGCCCTGCGAAAGGATTGGGAGAAGCGAGCGGAGGCACAGAAGAACTACTCGATCCAAATGCTGGACAGCTACCTGTGCGCGGCAATCCCGGCCTATTTGGGCGGCTGCGACGGAGAAAACGCGGCCTGCTCGCCTGTGAATCTCTACTTGTCTCTCGCCATGCTGGCGGAGACGACGGACGCAGAGAGCAGAGCCCAGATCCTCTCCCTGCTGGGGATGGACAGTATGGACAGCCTGCGCCAGACTGCGAACAGCATTTTCCTGGCCAACTATCGCAACGACGGCGTCAACAAATCCCTGCTGGCTTCGGCCATTTGGCTGCGGGACGATATGGAATATAACGCCGAGACGGTCAAGCGGCTGGCGGAGGTATACTATGCCGCTTCCTTCCGGGGCACGATGGGCAGCGAGGACTATGACAAGCTGCTGCGGCAGTGGCTCAACGAGCAGACAGATAATCTGTTGGCCGGACAGGCCGACGGCCTGTCCTTCGACCCGAACACCGTACTGGCGCTGACCACGACGGTGGATTTTGCCGCTAAGTGGAATGACGAGTTCCGGCCGGAGCGGACGATCGACGGGATCTTCCACGCACCGAACGGGGAGGAGCCCTGTCGGATGATGCGACAGTCCGACACCGGAAGCTATTGCTGGGGTGAGCAGTTCGGCGCCACCAGCCTTCCGTTGGTAAACGGCGGGTATATGCGCTTCCTGCTGCCGGATAAGGGCGTGTCCCCTGAGGCGCTGCTCCGGGATCCAGAGGCGATTCGCTACCTGCTGACCACGGGCTACGGCGCGTGGGAAAACAGCAAGCAGTTGATGATCCACCTTTCCCTGCCGAAGTTCGATATCTCCTCCCAGCTCGACCTGGCAGACGCGCTGAAAGGTTTGGGGGTGCAGGACGTCTTTGACTCGGAGCGGGCAAATTTCAGTCCGCTGACGGGGACTGAAGGCGTGTTCCTCTCTGAGGCCACCCACGGGACGCGGGTCGTTGTGGACGAAGAAGGCGTTACCGCCGCCTCCTATACGGTGCTGATCGGTGCCGGTGCAGCCGAACCGCCGGAGGAGGAGATCGACTTTACCCTCGACCGGCCCTTCCTCTTTGCAATCTACGGTGCGGACAACCTGCCCCTCTTCGTGGGAATCGTGAACCATCCCACTGGCGGCACCGCGGAGGGCGGAAAGCGTTCCTCCGAAGCGGTCAAGCCCCAGACGATCCCGACGGCTGAACCCCCGGCTGAGACGGAAGCGTCGGAGGAGGAACTGGAAAAAGTGGATCGTGCCGGTCTTCTCAGCGCTTATTGGGAGGCAGTGAACCTGTTGACGGAGGAAGCCGGCGATACGTCCACTGAATACCAGGTTTTGCAGAGAGAAGCGGGCTGGGAGATCGACACGTCGAATTGCCCGGAAGAGCTGACAGATGCGATCGGGGAACTCTCCCAGTATACAAGCGGCCATTATTCGATTACCGCCTTCTACGACGAGGACGGTGAAGTGCAGATCGTTCTGAACTACTCTGCGGAATAACGGTTCCCGCGCCGCCCACTTTTTCTGCCGCCGGGTACGGTTGTCCTTTTCAAGCTCCAGCAGCTCCGCCGCGGCGTCGGTGAGCGCGAGAATGGCATAGATCCTGTGCGTGATGACGAATCACCCTGCCGGTGTTGAACGACGCCGGCAGGGTGATTCATGTGTCCCGAAAGGATCAGGTGTTCAGTTCCTTCGACTCAAAGGCCTGGGGATGGAGCTTGACCTCCGGGCCGATGTCCAGGGCGGAGAGCTTGTCGCAGCCCGCAAAGGCCCAGGCGTGGATGGTTTTCATGCCGGTGCCGCACTTCAGCCGCACCAGGTTCTTGCAGTCCTTGAAGCAGAAAGGAGGGATGGAACGAACCCCATCCGGGATCGTCAGCTCCTCCAGGCCGCAGCGGACGAAGGTGTAGCCCCAGAAGCGCTCCAGCCCGGCGGGCAGCTGAAGCTGCCGCAGATTTTCACAGCCGTCGAGAATGAACTCGCCCAGATCGGTGACGCCGTCCGGCAGGCGCAGCTCCGTAAGCTCCGGGTGACCGCTGAATACGCCGTCTCCGATCACCGTGACCGGCAGGCCGTCCGCCTCAGCGGGAACCTCCACCACGGCCTCGTCGCCCTTGTATGCGCTGACGCAGAGCGTGCCGTCGTCTACCTGTTTGTATTCAAATTCTATCATGCGATTTGCCTCCTGAAGTATGGTTCTCCGAGGATTATACCACAGATGGCCGCGTTTGTAAAACAATAATCGCAGGGATTTCAACGCAATCAAGGCTTGCGCCCCGGTCGAAAGGGGCGTATAATAAGAAAAACGAAACGGAAGGGAGCGAAACGAATGGAGCTGCTGCGCTTTGACCGCCTGGAGGATCTGGATTTCCCGAGGCTGATGGAGATCTACCGGGAGGGCAATCTCCGGACCATCCCCTACTTCTTCCCCGACGAGACGGATCCCGAGCGGGGTCTGCGGGGGGTGGAGGAGAAATTCTACGAGTATTACCAGACGGATTTTTACGCCGCGCCGGGAAGACGCAGCTACGTGCTGGCGGACGGAGACCGGTGGGTCAGCGCCCTGCGGCTCTTTCCCGTTCCGGGGCAAAAAGGCGCCTGGCACGCCGAGGCGCTGGCTACCGCGGCGGATTGCCGCAGGCGGGGTTACGCCAAGCGCCTCTTTGAGCTGCTGTTCCGGGCGCTGGGCGCGGAGGGCCCCTTTGTCGTCACCGACAGCGTCAACCGGGACAATGCTGCTTCCCTGGCCCTCCATGAGGCCGCGGGCTTTCAGCTGACCCAGGACCCGGCCTGCTGCCCGCTGAACGGCAAAACGAATCCCAAGGCATTCGGGTTTTCCTATCGATTTGAAGGCTGGGAAGCGCCGTCGCGCCTGCCGGCGGAGAGCCTTTCCACCCGTTACCTTGTGCGGCGGCTGGAGGAAACGGACGTTCCCGCGCTCCTGGCGCTCTGCGCCAGCAATCCCCAATTCTACCGTCACTGCCCGCCGCCTGCCACGGCCCAGAGCCTGCGGGAGAACATGGCCGCCCTGCCGCCGCGGAAAACCCTGAACGACAAGTATTACCTGGGCTTCTTTGACGGGACGCAGCTTGTGGCCGTGCTGGATCTGATCGCGGGCTTTCCCGGGCCGGAGATCGCCTTCTGGGGCTTTTTCATGCTGGACGCCGCCATCCAGGGGCAGGGGAGAGGCACGGCGCTGGTCTCCGAGCTCTGCGCGGCCTTGCGGGAGCAGGGCTTCCGTGCCGTCCGCCTCGGTTGGGTCAAGACCAACCCGCAGGCGCAGCACTTCTGGAAAAAGAACGGCTTTCGGGAGACCGGCGTCAGCTATGAAACCGGCGGCTATACCGTGGTCGTGGCGCAGCGGGAGTTGACATAATATTTTGCTCTGCAAGCGAGGATCAAAGAGAACAGAAACGGGACGGCCTGGTGGAGGCCGTCCCGTTTTGCGCTTGTTCAGTTGCCGGTCAGCTCGATCTCCGGGCGGCTTGCGGACTCTTTCGTCGCCTTGGGGCCGTTGTAATGCTGCAGCAGATCGGCGATGGCGGCCTGGAATTTGACCACGCAGCCGGAGGAGTAGAAGGCGGCGGTGCTGTAGATCCCGCCGGGCAGCTCCAGCAGACAGCTGTCATAGCCCAGCTCGTAGGCGGCCCAGCTGCTGAGATAGCCCCTGGCTCCATAGAGCGAGGCGTAGGAGTTGCCGGTGAACTGCGCGCGAAATGCGTCGTAGATGGTTCCGTACCCGCTGGAGGTGATGATCTGCGAGTACCAGCCGTGGGTGTCGATCAGAATGTTGAAGCCGGAGCCCTTGGCGTTGGTGACAAAATCCGCGATCGCCCGGGCTTCCGCGCAGGCCAGCGGGGCAGAGCCGTTGAAGTTCCGGCTTCCGCTGAAGCTTGCGAAGCAGTAGGGGAAGCTGCGGTTCATGTCGATGCCCCGGTCGGTTTTCAGCTCTCCGGCAGAGTTGTAGTAGGTGGTTGTGCAGCGGCCCGGCCCGTTGCAGGTGGTGCCGTAGTAGAGGCCGTCCGGATTCATGCAGCGAAGAATGTACACAGTCCAATCTCCGTCGCGCACCAGGTCGTAGTTGTTTTCCAGGTAGAAGTCCAGCTTATCGGCCAGATAGACCAGCATTTCGCCGTCCTGATTCCAGTTGTCCTCCCAGCCGTGGAGCGCAAAGGTGAGCACCATGACGTTTTTGCCGTCTCCGATCTGATAGGCGGTGAGGGGGAAGGAGCCGGAGCCGCTGGTGCCGTACTGAATGGTGCGGATGACCTTCTCGGGGAGGGTGAAGGAGACGCGCTTGTTTACCCGTTCCAGGCGGGTGATCGTCTCCGCCAGCTCCGTGAGGGAGACGGGCTCAGATACCCGGGCCTCGTGCTCCTCGCCGGATCCGGTCATGATGCCGGCCCGGTAGAGGCTGAGCACAGCGTAGTAGCATTCATAGGAATCGTCGATGTCCGGGACCCGGGGGATGTCGTTGATGGCGTCAAGCGTTCTGCCGCGGACGGCCCGCCAGAGATAGATGGCCGTCTCGCCCCGGGTGATGGCCTGGTCGTAGGAGGCCCGGACGCCGTCGAGGATGCCGTATTCCAGCGCTTTGTTGATATAATCCTGCATCTGCCCGGAGCTGACGGGATACTCCACCCGGAAATAGGCCTCGTAGATGCGAACACAGGCGCGGAGCACGTCCGCAGTGGTCACGTTCCAATCTGCGCTGAGGGTGGCCTCCGGGGTCATGGTCTGGGAGAAGACGGAAAGATCGATGCCGCTGAGATTGAGCGTTTTCCAACTCGCCGTGGTGCAGCGTCCGGTATAGCCGGTGCAGTTGAAGTCCACCCCGTAGAAGGAGACGGTGCAGGGAGTGTGCAGCAGGAAGCCGTCCTTTGCGGCGTAGAGATGACCGGCCTTCAGGTAGATCCCGTCGTCGTAGCTGCCGGGGGCGGCGATGGGAACGCCGCCGGAGAGCAGGATCAATTCCCCGTCCGCCAGGGCCAGGACCTCGGTGCGGGCCGTGCAGACGCCGGAGCTGCCGGTGCAGCTATAGCTGATCCCGTTCAGGGTCCCGGTTGTCTGGCTGTGGATGTAGGCTCCGTTTTCTGCGGCAAAGAGCCTTCCGCCGATGCAGTAGAAGCCGTCGGGGATCCACACGCTGCCGCCGGCGCTCGGGTTCCACCATTGTTCATCGGCGTCCGCTGTCGCGTAGATGGCGCTGTGCCCGGTGGCGGCCTCCATGACCGCGTCGTAATACCAGCTGTCGCTTTGCACGTCGGGGAAGAACGGCAGCCCACTGCCAGAGGCAATGGCCTCCGCGTCCGGCACCCGTCCGAAGAAGTGATTGAGGATGGTGACGGCCTCAGCTCTGGTGACGCCCTTCTCGGGGTAGAAGCCGCCGTCGGGGAAGCCTGAGACCCAACCCTTTTCCTTTGCCAGCGCGATGGCCGCGCCTGCCCAATGGTCGGCGGGCACATCGGGGAAGCTCTCATCCGAGGCGGCCGTCTCGCCGGAGACGGCGGCAAGCACGGTGACCAGCTCTGCGCGGGTGGCCTTGGCGTCGGGACGGAAGGTCCCATCCGGGAAGCCGGATAAAATGCCGGCGGAAGCCAGAGCGTTGACCGCGTCGGAATACCACGCGCCCTCCGGCACGTCCGAAAAACGGGACGGCCCGGCTTCATACCGGCCGAGGGCGTAAAGGATCACAGCCAGCTGGGCGCGGGAGGCTTCGCTGTTCGGATAAAAGCACCCGTCCGGCATCCCGTGGACGTAGGACTGATGGTACTCATCCGGCCGGGAATCCGGGACTGCGGGCCCGGTTTCCTCCGGCCCGGTTTCTGCGGTTGCGGTTTCTTCCGGCACAGTCTCTTCCGGCACGGTCTCCGAGGCTCCGGTGCTCTCAAGGGGCTCCGCGGCTACTGCGGACGCAGTGGCCCGGAGCGGGTTATCCGCAAAGACAGCGGATGACAGCGGAAGCAGGAAGCTGATGATCAGAAAAAAACAGGAAAGACGCTTCATAGGGGTTCCTCCAAGTGAACGGTTGACATCGGGGCGCGGAACAGCCGGTCAGACGACGCTGACGCCGTTGATCTCAATGCCCTCGTCGGCGGCGATGACGACGCAGCGCACGCCGCCCAGCTCCCGGACCTGGATCAGATCCTGCCGGTCGGGATTCACCTTGATCACCACGTCCGGGGTCTTGTATTCCAGATGGGCAGTGTTGATCAGATTCTGAGGCGGCATGGAGGCGTCCACACCGAAGGCCTGCTCATACTTGACCCGGAAGGCGGCCATCTTCGGCTCAGAGATGCCGGTGTGTTCCAGCACCTCGCTCAATTCTTCACAGGAAACGGTCAGCGGCTCGGGGACTCTGGCCTCCTTGTGGACGGCGGCCTTCTCCCGCAGCTGGGTGTGGACCGTCTGGATGACCTCCGGCTTGCATTCCTCCTCCAGGGCGTCCACCAGGACCTCCCGGAAGGTGTCCTTCTGCACGCCGATGGCCATGGGCGGCCGGGTGCGGAAGACGGCTTCGATGAATTCGTCGTAGCCCTGCTCCTTGGAGCGGTTGTACAGCAGCGCCCCGTAGAGGTTGGTTGCCCGGTCGTCAAAGGCAGGAAAGAGGAAGCCCAGCTCGGGATTCCCGGCGACGCAGTCTACGCCGCGGCCGTGGAAGCTCTTCTCCGCGGGGTCGTAGCGCAGCCCCGGCTTGGTCTCCTTGACCGGGCAGACGGCGCAGACCAGATAGGAGAACTGGGTGTCGCCGGAATCGCCGTGGAGGCTGCCGTCCTTCCCCCGGAAGGGCACGTCGTAGACGTCCGAGGCCAGCAGGATCAGATAGCCGGTCTCCGGCAGGCGCAGGCTCCCGGCAATCTTGGCAAACAGGGCGTGCCGGGACTCGGCGGCGGACAGACGCTCATGGAGCAGCTTCATCAGCAGGGCGTGCTCCTCGCCGCTCTGCACCTGGGCCGTGGAAAAGCTCAGCTCGGAGAGCGTCCTGCCCAGGGTCCCGGAGATGCCCTTGCGAAGCAGCTCCAGGTATTTTTCCTGCTCCGCCACGGGGAGCAGGGTCAGAGATTCGTCAAATTCCGCCAGGATATCGCCGATGGGGCTGACGTAGCAGCCGTAGATATGGGTGATGGCTGTGCGATCCGCCCGGAAGCGCCGCCGCAGCTCGGAAAGCTCTTTGTCGATCAAGGGATCTTCCTCCAAATGTATTCTTCCAACTATTTTAGCACAATTTCCCCGAAAAATCCAGTGCAAATATATATACGGTTGTTTGGCATAAAAAGTTGCAAAACAGATTGACTTTCCATTTTTCGAGCCTTATAATAAAACCAGATTAAAACAGAGAGGAGCCTGCGTATGAGCAACGACATTCGAGTCAATCGGTCGGAGATCAACCGGCTGAACAAGGCCATCGCCGAGGAGGAACAGAATATCAATTACGCTTTTCAGCGGATCGGCCAGACCTATTTTGCCACCCATCGCCAGGATGCGGAGGAATCCCAGAAGGCAAATATCCAGGCTGTGTTGGACTCCATGCAGCGTGCAAGCACCTACAAGGATCAGATCAACGTGCTCCGCGGTATCGCCATCTGCCCCAACTGCAAGGCTGAGGTAGACATCCGCGCGGCCTTCTGCAGCTGCTGCGGCACCAAGATGCCCATGCAGACGCCGCCGGCTTCTCCTGCCGCCCCCGGCACGACGATTTGCCCCAACTGTGGCAACGTGTGCGCGGCCGGCACCAGATTCTGCAACCAGTGCGGTACCCGGATCCCGGAGAGCGCGCCGGCTGCCCCGGCTCCGGCCTATGCTGCCCCGGCTTATGCGCCGATCCCGGAGCCCACGCCCGCCCCGGCCTATGCGCCGATCCCGGAGCCCACGCCTGCACCGGCTTATGCGCCCATTCCGGAGCCTGTCCAGGCCTATTCGCCCATTCCGGAGCCGGTCTTCCAGGCGCCGCAAGGCCCCGCCCAGACGCCTGTGTGCAACGCCGGGATGGAGTACGCCCCCGCGGCTGCCCCGGAGTCCGCGCCCGCAGCGGAGCCCATGCCGGAACCCGCAGCGGAGCCCATGCCGGAGCCTGCCCCTGCGCCCGAGGAGCCCGCGCCCGAGGAGCCCGTGCCCGAGCAGCCCGCCGCACCGGCCCAGAAGTTCTGCGCCAACTGCGGCACACCGCTGGATCCCGATTACCGCTTCTGCCTGGAATGCGGCACCCCGGTGCAGCAATAATAGCAATCGTGTTGTTTGCGTGTCTCTTCCGGAGCGTCTGCCAAACGGCAGGCGCTCTTTTCAAAAAATCAGAAAATTTTTGAAAAAAGCGTAAACCATTTTGCGTTTCACAGCGACTAATAGACAGAAGGGCGATAAAGCAAACCGCAAAGACCCTTGAATGACTCCCGCGAAACGGAGGTGAGCCGCGTGGAGGAAAAAGAATTCGCCGACTGCTACCGGAAACTGATCGGCCACTTTCGGCTCACGCCGGAGGAATCCAGCCGGCAGCTCGCCGAGATCTTACGGCGCTTGAACGCATCGGGCTCGGAGGAACCGGAGCCCGGAGAAAAGAAGAGAACGTAAACACAGGAGGAAATGAAAATGAATACCAGACAAAACCCGAATGGCAAGGCAGATATGACCGCGTTGGTGGCCGCTGCCAAAAACGGGGATCAGGACGCCTTCACCGCCCTCTATGAGGCGGCCAATCAGGACGTCTACCGCAGCGCCCGGGCCGTGCTCCGCAGTGAGGAAATGGCCCTGGACGTCCAGCAGGACACTTTCATCTATGCCTTCACCCACCTGGGTCAGCTGGAGGATCCGGCAAAGTTCCGGGCTTGGGTGCGGGGCATCGCGGTGAATCAGGCCAAGAGCGCCCTGCGGAAGCAGAACACCGTGTTGTTCACGGAGCTGGAGAACGAGGATGGCGAGGGCTTGCCCGAGCAGGCGGATCTGTCCGTCGATGCCTCTCCCGAGTTGAGTCTGGAGCGGAAGGAGACCGCCCGGCTGGTGAACGAGATCCTGGGCGAGCTCTCCGACGGCCAGCGGGCCGCCGTGGGTATGTACTACTACGAGCAGATGTCTGTGAGCGAAATCGCCGACGCGCTGGGCGTGAACGTCGGAACTGTGAAGGCACAGCTCTCCCGGGGCCGAAAGAAGATCGAGACCGCCGTCCGTGCCCTGGAAAAGCGGGGTGTCAAGCTCTACGGCCTGTCTCCGATTCCTTTCCTGGTGGCGCTGATGCGCCGCATGGAGCCGACTGCGGCTTCCGGCGCACGGCAGGCCGCGGTAAAGGCCGCCGTGACAAAGGTCTCCGCCGACGCCGTGGCATCCGCGGCGGTGCCTGTCGCTGCCAAGACCTTCGGCCAGGTGCTGACCGGCAGACTGCTGGCTGGCGCTCTGGCCGTGGCCCTGATCGGCGGCGGTATCTGGGGCGGGGCCAAGCTGCTGAAATCCAGCCACCGGGACAATCCCTATCAGCCCACCACCGTGGAGACCAACGAGCGTCTGGCCGGGGTGGAGACTCCCGAGGAGCTGACGGAAACCGGCGAAGACCTGCCGGTGATCACGGAGCCTGTTGTGACCGAGCCCGCCGTCACGGAGCCCACAGAGACTGAGCCCGTCGCTACCGACCCCGCAATGACCGAGCCCTCCGAAACGGAGCCCGCAGCCACGGAGCCTCTGGATCCCGACAAGTATTCCGGCAGCTGCGGCGAAAACCTGACCTGGCGCTTTGATCCCAACTCCGGCCTGCTGACCATCGAGGGCAGCGGCGCGATGGATGATTTCAACGAGACGGTGGATACACCTTCTACCTATAAGACGCCGTGGGCAGGCTACCGTTATCAGATCCGCTCCGTCAGCTTCCCGAGCGGAATGACCCGCATTGGCGAAAACGCATTTTCCGACTGCGAAGCCCTGACGAGCGTGACGATCCCCGACGGTGTGACCGAAATAGGAGATTGTGCGTTCTGGGAATGCTACGCGCTGAAAAGCGTGACGCTTCCCGATGGACTGACTGTCATCAGCTACGGTGCCTTCGCCTATTCTGACTTGAACAGCGTGACGATTCCCGGCAGTGTGAGCGAAATCGGCAAATCTACGTTCGGCGGATGCGAAAATCTGACGAATGTTACCATTTCGGAGGGTGTGACCGCCATCGGGCAGACAGCTTTTGCCGGCTGTGAAAGATTGCCGAGCATTATTATCCCCAACAGTGTAACCCGTATCGGTGAGAGTGCTTTTTTGGGCTGTGTAGCGTTGAAAAACATTATGATCCCGGACAGCGTTATCGGCATCGGAGAAAAGGCACTTGGCTACGATTATGTTGACGGTGTCTACTCCAAGCTGAACGGCTTCACCGTCTTCGGCTACGAGAACAGCGCCGCGCAGCGCTATGCCAGCGAGAACGGTTTTGCCTTTGAATCCCTCACCGAGAACCGGGACGAAATTGCGGAGATCCTGCGGCAAGAGCGCTACGACGATTTCACCCGCCTGTCCAAGATCATCCCCATCGGCACGCGCTATCTTGCGAAGGTGGAGTACGCCGATCCCATCCTGGCAACAGAGGAGGAGCTCCAGCAGGCCAGACAAAGCGGAAAGATCGTTCTGAACGGAACGGAATATCGCTTTACGGAGTCCCTGGAGGAGGCCAAGGAGTGGGGCTACGTTTCCGGAGGTTCTAACGAGGTAGCCTGGATCGCGAAGGATCAGAGCAGCGCCGACGTCTACTCGGTGATTGCAATGGAGGACGGATATGGCTTCAAAATCAATGCCCCCTATCAAAGGGATGCGACCGTCATGAGAGGCGAATACAGGGACGTCGGCAGAATATGGCTGGAAGCGGACACGGAAATGATCTTTTCTTTCTTTGATGGAAACCTTGGAGAGTTCTTTGCGTATTACATGGACGTCAATCACGATGCGGACATCGTATCCAGCCTGATCGAACCGAATTTTTGGCTGCGTGTAGACGAAAACGGCACGTTTTACCTCATTAAAACGTCCGAAGGCATACGATAATCGACGGCATCCGAAATAGAACGGCGAGTGGCTTCCCGGCCTGCCATGCAGGCCGGGAAGCCGCTCTTTTTCTGCTGCGTGAGAGGGATATGGCTTATAGCTTATGGCTCATAGACGGCAGCGGCGCACTTAGGCAACGCCACGGTGCGGGGTTTTGGATTCTGGGCGCGTAGGGACGGCCCCCTGCCGTCCGCAGTTTCCCCACTCGTCATCCTGAGCGCAGCGCAAGCGGAGTCGAAGGATCCGTTTCCCTTTTCCAAGTGGCCGGAGGGGGAACGGATTCTTCACTTTGCTCAGAATGACACACGCGCCCCCTGCCGGATCGGTCGGCAGGGGGCGTACGCTTTGCGCCTACAGGGTTTCCTGCTTCAGCGCGTCGATGGGATTGTCCTTTTTGATCTTGCCCGTGGCGTAGAGCATGGTGGCGAAGACTACCAGGAAGACGGAGCCGGCGGCGATGGCTATGGCCGTCCAGGGCAGGCGGAAGGCGGTGACGAAGGCGTTGGTGACGGCCTTCCAGATCAGCCAACTGACGCCCACGGACACCGGCAGACCCCAGAGCAGGGCCTTGCTGCCGTAGAGCAGGCATTCAAAGCGCATCATCCGGCCAAAGGCCTTGTCGCCCATGCCTACGGATTTCAGAGTGGCAAACTCCCGCCGCCGCAGGGCCACGTTGGTGGAGATGGTGTTGAACACGTTGGCCGCCGCAATCAGGGAGATCAGAATGATAAAGCCGAAGGTAAAGACGTTCAGCACCAGCAGGACAGATTGGGTTCCTTCCTTGCCCTCCCGTGTATCGTTGACGTCATAGAGCTTGTTCAGCTCCTGGCCTTGCAGAAGCGCCGTAACCTCTGCTTTGGCCGCGGCGTGTTCCGGGGCCTGCAGATAGAGATCGTCAGTCAAGTAATTGTTTATGGGACGGGGGGACTGCCACAGATCCTCCGAGCCCTCCAAGGGCAGGTAGAACGTCAGATCGTGTCCGCTGGAGGCCAGGGGCGGCTCCTGCAAAAGCCCGCCGATCACCAGCTCCCGCTTCACGACGGCCTCCTCCGGGGAAATCAGGACTTCGTTGTCCGTGCTGTAGCGTTCGCCGTTCCTGTCCTCTTCGGGGATGAAAACGTAGCCGATGATCTCGCCCTCGTCCTCGAAGCCGCGGTCGTCGCAGGGTTCATATTCCGGCCAACCGTAGACCATGCCCGCCCGGGGCTGTACCACGTCCAGGGTCAGGGTGATGGGGACCGCGTCATCCCGGAACAGAGAGCAAAGCTGGTAGCTCCGGCTGCCGTCTTCGTAAAAGGTCATAAGCCGCGTCTTGTCGTAGGCCACAGCCTGACGGGTCTCCGGGTCTACCCCGGCCCTGGCGCAGAGCTTCCGGTAGTCCGCCTCCGGCAGGAAGCAGAACGTGGGATACAGGACGTAGGATCCGTTCGCTTCCCGCAGCACCGAATTCTGGGCCGTCTGGCTGATGACAGCGCTGGGAATCTTGAGCGTGTCGGTGTAGGAGATCGCCCACATCACGTCCTCCACGTGTGCTTCGTCCTTCAGCAGCTTTGCCAGGGCCTCCGTCCGCTCCGGGTCAACATCTATGGAGTCGGGATCGTTATAGGGCCCCAGATTGTAAACCACCAGATCCGGCACGTAGTCCTGCACGGTTTCCGCCACGTCCTTTCGCAGGTAGTCCGCGAAGCTGAAGGCGGAGACGAAGAGCACGATGCTCATAAAGAGGGAAACCACCGTGGAGCGGTACTGCTTGCGGCTGCGCTTGAAGTTCTTGGACGCCAGGGTGCCGGGGAAGCCGAAGAGCTTGCCGGTGAGGGGAGAGACCTTGATCTCCTTGGCCCGCACCTTCACGTCCGTGCTCTGCCGGATAGCGGAGATGGGGGAGAGACGGGTGGCCCGCTTGGCGGGGATCCAGGCGGAGACCAGGGCCGTGAACAAGCCGATTCCCGCGGCAATCGCCAGAGAGGGCCCGTGGAGCACTAACTTGATGGTCACCGACTGCTTGACGGCGCCGGTTACCATTCTGGAAAAGGCGGGCTGTAAGAACCGCAGGGTCAGGCCGATGCCGCCGCAGCCCATCAGCAGACCCACGGGAATGCCGATGACGCAGAGCAGCAGGGCCTCCGTCAACACCATCCGGCGAATTTGCCGGTTGGTGGCGCCGATGGATTTCAGCAGGCCGAACTGCTTGGTCCGCTCGGACACGGAGATGGAGAAGGAGTTGTAGATCAGGGCCACGGAGCCCAGGAAGATCAGACCGAAAAGAATGGCCACCAGGCTGTAGATCACGGCGTTCACTCTTGCGTTGTCGTCATAACCGGCGTAGAGCAGCAGATCGTCGTTTGCAACGCTGTTGCTGCCGTAGTCGTGACTGGAGAGAAAGTCCATTGTGTCGCCGATGCTGTCCAGGGTGAAAAAGACCTTGTGATCCGTGCCGGTCCCGCCCACAGTCAGAGCCAGACTGCCGGGCATAGCGAAGCTCTCGATGTTGTTGCCGAAACGGTGGTAGATGCCCACAATGACCCAACTGTCCTCCGTGACGTCGGCAAGCTGTTCTTCCTCCGGGAAGTATTCATTGTATTCGCTCATGGGCTTGCCGTCCTTCGTCACGCGCTGGCCCACCGTGAGGGTCAGGGTCTGGCCGAGCTCCAGCTCCGCGCCGGTGACGGCAGCGGCCCGGTCGGAGATCAGCAGCTCCCGGTCGTTCTGGGGCATACGCCCCTCCAAAAGATCAACTGCCACCAGATCTGTGAAGTTGTCGGACATGGAGCGGATCCGCAGGTAGGGTGCGGAAAGCTCCTGCTTGCCGCTGCCCACCATGGCCCAGCCGATCCCGTCCAGGGTGGCCGTTTGATTCATGCCCTCCTGGGCCTGAATCTCAGCCAGCTCCCTGTCGCTGACCTCGTCAAACATGCCGTAGTAAGCGCCCTCGTCGGCGATGGCAATGTTCATCAGATATTGCTGCCCGGATCGGGCGCCCTCCGCCACCGCCGTAAACAGGGACACGGAGAGGATGATGCCGATGAGGGTCACCAGCGTCCGCACCCGGTTCTGCTTCAAACAGCGGCGGGTGTAATTTGTTAAGATATTCATTATCGTACCACACTCCTTTTCGATCCTGTGCGGCAGCCGGTGTTCGCTGCTCCCGAATGCGCAGGAAAAGGCATCAGGCAATAGGCATCAGGCATCAGACGCCCTTCGGCCATGCATACCGGACGAGCGACTTCCACCGCCCGGGAATAAGCTGTCAAAAAGGCTCGAAAGGGATCGAGCGGGGAGAGATTCTGCGGATCAGGATGACTTGCAGGCGTGTCTGATGCCTGATGCCTGATCCCTGATCCCTTGTCATAACGGGGGAGGGACTGTGCGACAGATAATCCTAAACAGGCGAGTGCAATGGTCGTTGTCTCCATCAGCGCACCCTCTCGTCCCGGACGATCTTGCCGTCCTCGATGGCGATGATCCGGTCAGCCTGCAGGGCGATGGATTCGTCGTGGGTAATGACGATCAGGGTCTGGCCGTAGCGCTTGTTGGAGAGCTTCAGCAGCTCCACGATCTCCTGGCTGTTCTTGGAGTCCAGGTTGCCGGTGGGCTCGTCCGCCAGCACCACCGCCGGGGCGTTCATCAGCGCCCGACCGATGGAGACCCGCTGCTGCTGGCCGCCGGAGAGCTGGTTGGGCAGGTTCTTGCGCCGCTCCTTGAGCCCCAGGGTGTCCAGCAGCTCCTCCAGCCGCTCCTTGTTGATCTGCCGTCCGTCCAGCAGCACGGGGAGGGTCATGTTCTCCTCGGCGGTGAGCACGGGGATCAGATTGTAGAACTGATAGATCAGTCCCACCTGGCGGCGACGGAACACGGCCAGGGCCTCGTCGTCCTGGGTGTAGACGTCCGTGCCGTCCACGAAGACCTTGCCGGAGGTAGGCCGATCCACGCCGCCCAGAATGTGCAGCAGGGTGGATTTGCCGGAGCCGGAGGGGCCGATGATGGCCAAAAACTCGCCCTTCTCCACGGAGAAGGAGATATCGTCCACGGCCTTTACCAGGTTTTCCCCGGTGCCGTAGTGCTTGGATAAATGCTCGACCTTCAAAATTTCCATGTGTTTCATTCCTCTCTTGGATTGTATGGCCCGATTATAACACGGTAATGTGACAGTTAAGTGACTGTTTGGTAAGTGTTTTGTCATATAATAAAGGTTGGTCAGAACACGATCTGACCAACCTTTCATTCATTTTGCATTTTGCATCTTGCATTTTGCATTCTTCAAACCGTTCCCGAATAGAACCGTATTACGAACCTGGCTCCGCCTCCGGGGTTGTTGGCCGCCTGGACGGTGCCGTTCTGGGCGGCGATGATCTGCCGGGCCAGCGCCAGGCCGATGCCGATGCTGTGCTCGCCTGCGTCCTTGCCGCGATAGAAGCGCTCAAAGAGCCGGGGCAGATCGGCCGGGTCGATGCCGGGGCCGGTGTCCGTGACGGTGAGCTCCGTATAGATGGGCGTCTGCCGGGCAGTCACGCTGAGCGTTCCCCCGGCCGGGGTGTGCTCCACGCAGTTTTTCAGAATATTGCCCAGAGCCTCGGCGGTCCAGGCCGGGTCTGCGGTCAGCGCCGCGTCTGCCAGATCCAGCTGCAGCTGCTGCTCCCGCAGCTCCATGGGGATGCGGAGATTTCGCACGGCCCGCTCCGTCAGCTCCGCCGCCGTCATGGGCTCCGGCTCAAAGCGCACCACCCCCGCGTCCAGCTTGGACAGCTTCAACAGGGTCTCCACCAGCCAATCGATCCGCTCCAGAGAGCGTTTCAGCTCCCGGGTCAGCCGGAGCCGCTGGTCTTCCTCCCTAGCGCCGGGCAGGAGGGAGACGGTCAGATTCATGGAGGTCAGCGGCGTGCGGAGCTGGTGGGAGATGTCCGCCAGGGCCTGGGAGAGCTCCTGCTTGTCCTTTTGCAGCAGATCCGCGGATTCTCGGAGCTGTACCGTCATTTTGCGGATCTCACTGCGTAAAATGGCCAGCTCGCCCTCGGTGCTGTCGTCCAGGAGCTGATCCTGCCCGTGGAGAATGCGGTCGATGGAGCGGCTCAGCGCGGCGATCTCCCGATAGCGCCGGTGCTGGCACCAGAGATGCAGTCCGCCCCCGGCCAGCCCAGCCCCCAGCCCCAACAGCCCGGCGGCAGGGAACACCAAAAGCCCCAGGGCTCCGAATATGATAGACATGAGGCCGAAAATCAATAGTTCCCGTTTCAATTCGGGGTTTTTGAGATCTTTCATAAGTCATTCCGTAGGGGACGATGCCCACATCGTCCCTTTTTGTTTCATGCGGGAAGCCCAGGGCGGATGTGGGCATCCGCCCCTACGGTTATTCGTCCACCCGGTAGCCAATCCCCCGGACGGTTTTGATGATCCTGGGCTGCTGGGGATCATCCTCCAGCTTCTCCCGCAGGCGTTTTATGTAAACCGTCAACGTGTTGTCGTTAACATAATCTCCTGCCACGTCCCAAATTTCCTCCAGCAGTCGAGCCCGGGTCAGCACCCGGCCCCGGTTGGAGAGGAAGACCAGAAGGATGCGGTATTCCAGGGCCGAGAGGGAGAGCTCCTTCCCGTTTTTGGTGACCACGGCCTTGTCGGCGTCCACCCGGATGCTGCCCAGGCTGACCACGCTCTGACTGCCGCAGCGCCGCAGGACGCTTCGCACCCTGGACACCAGCTCCCGGGGCCGGAAGGGCTTGGCGATGTAGTCGTCGGCCCCCATGTCCAGGCCCGCCACCACGGAGCTCTCGTCCCCGGAGGCGGTGACGAAGATCACGGGCAGGCCGTACTGCTTGGCGCTGGCGCAGACGCCGAAACCGGAGCCGTCCGCCAGGGACACGTCCACCAGCAGCAGCTCAAAAGCCCCGGGCCCCAAAAGCTCCTCGGCCTCCCGCTGGCCCGCCGCAGAGCGAACGGAAAAGCCCTCGCTCTGCAAAAACTCTGTCATGGACCGTGCGATCGCCGGATCGTCCTCTACCAGTAAGATGCGCTGCATCAGAATCCCCCCATTTCCGGCCTATTATACCCGAAAACAGGGGGGATTGCAAGCTTTAATGTAGCGCGGGCAATCTGCCCGCCATTCTTGCAGAGAGTCCCAAACCATGCAGGCAGATTGCCCGCGCTACTTTTCCTTGGACGGGAAAACAAGCGCCGCCAGAGTGCCGAACAGCACCGCTGCTGTGATCCCCCCTGCGGCGGACGTGAGGGGGCCGGTGAGCGCACCCAGCAGGCCGTCCTGCTGCACCGCCTCCCGGGTGCCCTTGGCCAGCAGATTGCCGAAGCCCGTCAGCGGCACGGTGGCCCCGGCCCCGGCCCAGTCCACCAGAACGGGGTAGAGGCCCACGGCCCCCAGAAGCACCCCCGTCACCACGCAGCCCGTCAGGATCCGCGCCGGGGTCAGCGCCGTCTTATCGATCAAGATCTGGCAGATCAAGCAGATGAACCCGCCCAAAAGAAACGCTTTCAAATACTCCATACAACCTCCGACAATGCCAATTTTCAACTTTTTAATTCTCAATTTTCAATTACGACGGCGTGGCAGATCGCCGGGATGCTCCGCTTCTGCTGGACTGTGGTGGGGGAGAGCAGGGCCCCGGTGCCGCAGAACAGGAGCCGCTTCCACTGTCCGGCAGCCAGGGCCGGCAGAAGCTTTGCCGCCAGGACTGTGGCGCTGCAGCCCGCCCCGGAGCCGCCGCAGTGGACGTCCTGGGTCTCCCGGTCGTAGATCAGCACCCCGCAGTCGGTGTAGCGGGCCCCCAGCCGCACCCCGTCGGCGGAGAAGAATGCCCGCAGCATCTCGCTGCCCAAGCTGCCCAGGTCGCCGGTGACGATCCGGTCGTAGTCCTCGGGGCTTCGCCCCAGATCCTCTAAGTTGGCCCGGATGGTTCGGTAGGCCGCCCAGGCCATGGCCGCGCCCATGTTGTTGGCGTCGGTGATGCCCTTGTCCTCCACCGTGCCCACGGTGGCGTCGGTGAGCACAGGGCCTTCCCCCTGGGCGGAGGCCAGGATCGCGCCGGCTCCCGTGACGGTCCACTGGGCCGTGGGGGTGCGCTGCCCGCCGTAGGCCAGGGGGAAGCGGTATTGCCGCTCCGCGGCGGCAAAATGCGACGAGGAGAGGGCCACGGCCTGCCCTGCGTAACCGGCGTTCACGGCAGCTCCGGCCAGCAGCAGCCCCTCCGCCATGGTGGAGCAGGCCCCGTAGAGCCCCAGGGCCGGAAGGCCGGAGCCCCGCAGGGCATAGCTGGAGCCCACACACTGATTCAGCAGGTCGCCGGAAAAGACCAGCTCCGGCGCGGGAAGCTCGGGCCCGGCCTTTTCCAGCAGCAGATCCATAGCGGCCCGCTGGAAGTGGGTCTCCGCCTGCTCCCAGGTCTTTTCCCCGAATTTCCCGTCGGGGATCACCAGATCGAAGGCCTTGCCCAGGGGGCCTTCCCCCTCCTTTTTCCCCACCACGGAGGCCCAGGCCGTGACCACGGGCCGATTGGGGAATACCATGCTCTGTTTGCCCCGGTGCAGCATCGTCATGTTTTCACCCGCTTTTCTGATTTTTCATAGCATTCCCATGGAAAGCAAAAAAAATACCCGGTATTCCGAAGAATACCGGGTAAGGGATCACAAATCGAATCAGCCGATGTGGATGCCGCAGAGGAAACGGGAGGAGTAGTACGGGTTGTCAAAGCTGGTGACAACAACACCGGAGCTGGAGTTGGCGGCGTGGATGAACTGCCCGTTGCCGATGTAGATGGCGGAATGGGTGGCGGGGAAGTCGGCTGTGTAGGTGCGGGTGAAGATGATGATGTCGCCGGGCTGGAGCTCGCTGCGGCTCACATGGGGATAACCGTTTTCGTACTGGCAGGTGCTGGTGCGGCCCACGTTGTAGCCGAACTGCTTGTAGATGTAGTAGACCATGCCGGAGCAGTCGAAGCCGGTGGAAGGAGAAGCGCCGCCGTAGACGTAGCTGTAGCCCTCAAACTGCATCGCGTAGGCCGCAACCTGGTCGCCCAGGGTGTTGGAGCCGGAGGAGCTGTAGGAGGAGCTGCTGCCGGAAGAAGAGCTGCTGGAAGAAGAACTGCTGGAGGAACTGCTGCTGGAAGAGCCGCTTTCCTTGTAGGTGTTGCCCTTGCTGCCGTAGTTGGTGTAGGGGGTCTCCAGCAGGGTCAGAAGATCGGAACGGACGTAGCCGATCTGGCCGTTGAAGCTGACCTTGTACCAGCCGCAGTTGAAGCCGATGATGAAGCAGGTCTCGCCCTTGGGCGCCTGCGCCACCACGCTGGTGCCGGTGCCGGGGCCCTTGCGGACGTTGCTGCAGGTATCAAACATGGCGTAGCCCAGCTTGATGTTCTTTCTCTCGTTGAACTCGATGTAGTCCTTGTACATATAGCCGATTTCCAGATTGAAATTGACCAGGTACCAGTCACCGACTTCACGAATGATCACAACGCTGTCGCCGTAGTAGGCGGTGGCCAGGATGCTGCTGTCGGTAGAAGCAGATGCGCGCAGGCGCAGGGCAGAGGCGGTCACAACGCCGATGCCGGTTTTCAGTTCCGTGGCCTGTGCAGGAAGGGCAAAGCCCGCCATCATCGCGACGACCAGGGCCAATGCGATCAGTTTAACAGCAAATTTTTTCATATGTACCTCCGCTTTCCGAATCACTTACCGGCTAAGGCTCGCTCGAGCCAGACACAGCCAACGTCCAGGGCCGTGTAGAAGCCGTCTTTTTCACCCTTCTTGACGACGCGATCCTTGGGACGGACCGTCTGGTCGGTGAGCTGCAGCTGCACCGAGACTTTGGTCGCCAGGCTGACGTCCTGGAAATCCTTGGACTCCAGAATCTGAAGAATGACGATGTATTGATCGGCCATCGAGCCGTAGTAGACGAGATTATCCTTTCGCATCAAGGGATGACCCTTGTACGTCAGGCCGCTTTGTTCAGCCAATGGAGCACCTCCTTGTTGGAAATGTAACCAAATTGTAACTCATTGAAATGAGTTTGTCAACCCCTGCGGCTAAAAATTTACAAATTTATGCCTTTTTGCCTGGGTCAGACGGTCTGATTTGGTTCAAAAGACGTTGTTTTCGGGGAAAAAGCGGAAAGCGGGGTACCTATGAAATTGTAACAAAGTCGGCGGACGGGAGTCCGACGGCTTGACAAAACGGGGAGCCTGCGCGCAGGCTCCCCGCGATGTCCGATAGCTGGAACCGGTTCAGTTAAACAGGTAATTGCGTACCAACTCGGAGAGCAGCTCGTCCCGGTCCAGACGGCAGATCATGGCTCTCGCGTTATTGTGGTTGGTGATGTAGGTGGGATCCTCGGAGAGGAGATAACCTACGATCTGGTTGACAGGGTTGTAACCCTTTTCGGTCAGCGAGGAATAAACGGAGGATAAGATCCGCTTCATTTCCTCGTGATCCTCCGAGGGAACGCGGTACTTAATGGTATGGTCTTCCATATTGCCTGCCTCCTTGATCCGTTTCTGTTATCATACCCCATTTTGAGGGATTTGTAAAGCGCTTATTTGTAAAATTATTTCTGTTTGCGGACGAAAAACAGGCCGAAGGTATTGGGGCCGCAGTGGGTGGAGATGGCGGAGCAGGCGGGATACTCAATGAGCTGGCGGCAGCCGGTTTTTTCGCGCACATAGGCGCGCAGCTCGTCCAGGAAGGCAGTGTCCTCAATGGTGTGGTTCATATACACCAGGTCGGTCTCCAGCTCCGGCAGCATGGCAAACTTATCGTCCAGGAACTGATAGACGCACTTGCGGTAGACGCCCCGGTATTTCTTGCCCACCCGCATGATGCCGTTGTCAAAGACGATCTCGGGGCGGAGCTTGAGGATGTTGGCGCCCATGGCGGCCAGGGTAGAGCAGCGGCCGCCCTTGTGCAGGAATTCCAGGGTCTCGATGATAAAGCTGCCGTCGATCCGGTTCCGGTATTCCTCCATGAAGGCCGCCACCTGGGCGGGATCCTCCAGGTCGGTGTTCAGGGCGGCGAGAATGGTCAGGCTGGTGCCGCCTGCCAGACATTTGGAGTCCACCACCCAGACGTTTCCCACCTCGCTGGCCGCCATACAGGCGTTCTGATAGCAGGAGGAGACGCCGGCGCTCTTGGCAACGTGGATCACGGGTTTGCCCTCGGCGGTGAGCTTGCGGAACCACTTCTCGTAGTCGCCGGGGTTGGCGGCGCTGGTCTTGGCAAGCTGGCCGGACTGCCGGACGTAGTCCAGCAGATCCTTCTGGGTGAGATCGGGCCAGTCGTCCACGGTCTTGTCGCCCATGGTCACATAGCTGGCGATGGGACGGATGTCATACCGCTGAAGCAGCTCCTCCGGCATATCCAGCGTGCTGTCTGCGCTGATAATATAAGGCTTCATTGTGTCTCTCCTCTCAACAGCTATCTTCTTACGGCGTTCAGGTTCTGCTCCAGGGCCTTCAGGATCTTGTCCATGGCGGGCTCGATATCCGCGTCGGTGAGGGTGCGATCCTCGGCCCGGAAGGACAGGGAGAAGGCCACGCTCTTTTTGCCGGGAAGAATGCCCACGCCCCGGTAGACGTCAAAGAGCTTGATCTCCCGCAGCAGCTTGCCTGCGGCGGAGGTGATGCAGTTCTCCAGCGCGCCCACGGTAACGGCTTCGTCGCAGACCACGGCCAGGTCGCGGCTGGTGGCCGGGAAGCGGGGCAGGGCAGTGAAGGTCTTCTCGGGGGCCAGAACGGTGAGCAGCTCCGTGAAGCTCAGCTCGGCGCAGTAGACCTCGCAGTCCATGCCGTAGTTCTGCGCCGCCAGGGGATGGATCTGGCCCAGCAGGCCGATCCGCTTGCCGTCCACCAGCAGGGCCGCGCAGCGGCCGGGGTGGAAGGTGGGATCGTCCGTGACAGCCTCGAAGCTGTAGGGCAGCACGTTGAGCTGGGAGAGGATGCCCTCCACCGCGCCCTTGAGGGTGTAGAAGTCCTCGCCGGGGCCGTAGCAGCCCAGCATCAGCAGCTTGGGCTCCCGGGGCAGGGGCTCGCCCTCCACCGGCAGATAGATCTTGGCCAGCTCGTAGAGCCGGGCGGCCTTGTTGTGGTAGGCGAAGTTCCGGGCCAGAATGTCCAGCATGGAGGGGATGCCCGTGGTACGCATAACAGAGCTGTCTTCGCCCAGGGGGTTCAGCAGCTTGATCTGGTTCCTGCGGGGATCGTCCTTGGGGGCCCGGATCATGTCCATGCCCGCGGGGGAGACGAAGGAGTAGGTGATGATCTCGCTGTAGCCCATGGCACGGGCGGCAGCGCCGGCCTTGTTTTCCAGCTTCTGGCTGGGGGAGTAGCCGCCCCGGGTGGTGGCGCCCCGCATCAGGGTGGTGGGGATCTCGTTGTAGCCGTAGAACCGGGCCACCTCCTCGGCCACGTCGGCCATCCGCCGCAGGTCAGGCCGCCAGGTGGGGACGATGATCTTGCCGTCGGATACGCTGATCTGCTCCCGGCGGAGGTACTCGATCATGTCCGCCTCGGGGATATTCGTGCCCAGCAGGGCGTTGATCCGGTCGGGCTCCAGGGGCAGGGCCACGGGAGCGGGGATATAATTCAGAATGTCGATGACGCCGTCCAGCACCTCGCCCGCGCCCAGGAGCTCCACCAGCTCGCAGGCCCGGTCAACGGCGGGCAGGGTCAGCATGGGGTCGATGTTCTTCTCAAATTTCGCGGAGGCCTCGGTACGCATACCCAGAGCCAGGGCCGTCTTGCGGATGGAGGTGCCGTCGAAGTTGGCGGACTCGAACACCACGTCCACGGTGTCGGGGACGATCTCGGAGTTCTCGCCGCCCATGATGCCCGCCAGACCCACGGGGCGGGTCTCGTCGGCAATGACCAGCATCTCCGGCGTCAGCTTGCGTACGTTGCCGTCCAGGGTGGTCAGGGTCTTGTCGGCCCCGGCCCGGCGGACGATGATCTTGCCGCCGCCCACGTAGCGATAGTCAAAGGCGTGCATGGGCTGGCCGTACTCCACCATGACGTAGTTGGTGATGTCCACGATGTTGTTGATGGGCCGGATCCCGGCGGAGCGGAGGCGCTGGCGCATCCACTTGGGGGAGGGGCCGATCTTCACGTTCCGCACCATGCGGGCGGTGTAGCGCAGGCAGAGATCCGGGTCCGGGGTCTCCACGTCCAGCAGCGCCGTCAGCTCGCCGGGGCCGCCGCCCTTGACCACGGGCTCGTGGAGCTTCAGCGGCACGTTGAAGGCCGCGGCGGTCTCCCGGGCCAGGCCGATGAGACTGTAGCAGTCGGGGCGGTTGTTGGTGATCTCAAATTCCACCACGGAGTCGTCGTTGCCGATGACCTCATTGATGTCCTGGCCCACGTGGGCGTCCTCGTCGTTGAGGATCCAGATGCCGTCCTGGCAGGCGTCGGGGAAGTCGTTGTGGGTCAGGCCCAGCTCCTGGATGGAGCAGAGCATACCGTTGGAGACCTCGCCCCGGAGCTTGCCCTTGGTGATGTGCACGCCCCCGGCCAGCCAGGAGTTGTGGAGGGCGGCGGGGACCAGGTCGCCCTGGTGCACGTTCTGGGCGCCGGTGACGATCTGGATGGGCTCCGCCTCGCCTACGTCGATCTGGCAGACCCACATATGGTCGGAGTTCTGGTGGCGGACGATGGACAGCACCTTGCCCACCTTCACGTTTTTGATTTCTTCATCCAGCCGGGTGGTGGTCTCCACCTTCTGCCCGGCGATGGTCATGGTTTCGGCATACTCCCGGTCGGAGGCCTGGATATCCACAAATTCTTTCAGCCATTTTCTGGAGAGATTCATATTCTGTTGCCTCCTTCCTTAAAACTGCCGCAGGAAGCGGACGTCGTTCTCAAAGATCAAGCGCAGATCGGAGATCTGGAAGCGGCGCATGGCCATACGCTCCAGGCCGATGCCGAAGGCGAAGCCGGAGTAGACCTTGGGGTCGATGCCGCAGCCCTCCAGCACCTTGGGGTGCACCATGCCCGCGCCCAGCAGCTCGATCCAGCCCTCGCCCTTGCAGGTGGGGCAGCCGGCGCCCTGGCACTTGAAGCACTGCACGTCCAACTCACAGCTGGGCTCGGTGAAGGGGAAGTGGTGGGGGCGGAAGCGGACCACGGAGTCCTCGCCGTAGAGCCCCTTGACAAAGGTTTCCAGGGTGCCCTTCAGGTCCGCCATGGTGATGCCCTTGTCGATGACCAGGCCCTCGATCTGGTGGAACATGGGGGAGTGGGTGGCGTCCACCTCGTCCTTCCGGTAGACCCGGCCGGGGGCCAAGATGCGGATGGGCGGGTGCTTGATGGCCTCCATGGCCCGGATCTGCATGGGAGAGGTCTGGGTCCGCAGCAGGATGGAGCTGTCTTCCTTGATATAGAAGGTATCGGACCAGTCCCGGGCGGGGTGGCCCTCCTCGGTGTTCAGCTTGGTGAAGTTGTACTCGGCAAGCTCTACCTCGGGGCCCTCCAGGATCTGGAAGCCCATGCCGATCGCGATCTCCTTGACCTCGTCCAGGGCGATATACATGGGATGCTTGTGGCCCAGCTCCGATTTGGTGCCGGGGACGGTGACGTCCAGGGCCTCGGCGGCCAGCTTGGCCTCCAGCGCAAAGGCGGCCAGCTCCGTCTTCCTGGCCTCCAGCCGCTCCTCAATGGCGGCGCGGACGGAGTTCGCCAGCTGTCCCATGACGGGGCGCTCCTCAGCGGAGAGCTTGCCCATCATCTTGAGGACGGCGGTCAGCTCGCCCTTTTTGCCCAGCAGGCTGACCCGCAGGCCTTCCAGCTCGGCGGAGTCCTTCGCCGCCTCCAGAGCCGCAAGGGCTTTGGACTTGATTTGTTCCAGTTGTTCTCTCATATCGTATCGGTTCTCCTTAAAATGGATTACAAAATAATAAAACGCCTTTCCTCCCCTTGATCTGGGACGAAAGACGAAGCTTCCGCGGTACCACCCGCATTCGCCGGCTGCCCGGCGCACTCTCGGATCTTAACGCGACCCTCACGGCGGACCCTACGCAAGGGGGGTCATACTGCCTCAGACGGTCAAAGGACTGTATGCACCCGCGTTGCAGGGAAACATACGAAGTTGAGAATTGAGAGTTGAAAATTGAAAATGGAGGAGTTTTTCAAATTGCCATTTGAAAAACAGAAGGAAAACACCCGATCCCGCAAGATTCCGGTTCATTTCATCGTTCAAATGGCAATTTGAACGATACCACAACTTTCAACTTTCAATTTTCAATTGTCAACTTTTTTGACACGCTGTGGCGGCGTACCCGCCTCTTCAGGCCCGCGGCTCCCGGTGGAAGGCCCCTGCCTCGCGGGGAGTGCTCACAGCAGCCGCACCCTCTCTGAACCCGCTTCTGAGACACGGACAAACCGTTCTCCGCCTGTTTCCTGTGAAATCGCAAATAGTATAGCATATTGCTATCACTTTTGCAAGTTTTTTCTTGCGTTTTCGCCGCGGATTTTCGCCTGGGTTTTCGCGGGGCACTTTCTTAGGGAACGCTGAGGCTTTCTTCGGAAACGCCGGGGATTTTTCTTGACTTTTTCCGCCTTTTTGTATATGATGAATGCCGACGATCGTCACCTCTGTGTGACGGAAATCACGGCTTCGGACGGAGCCGCGGAAGGAGAGAAAAATGAGTAAATTCAAAGAATATCTGAAAAAACAGGATATTGAGCTGTCCCCCAAGCGCTATTTCATCGACGCCATGAGCGCCATGGCCCAGGGCCTCTTTGCATCTCTGCTGATCGGCACCATCATCAAGACGCTGGGCCAGCAGATCGGCCTGGACGTGCTGATCCAGGTGGGCGACTACGCCTTCCAGATGTGCGGCCCGGCCATTGCCGTGGCCATCGGCTACGCCCTGCACGCGTCCCCCCTGGTGCTGTTCTCCCTGGTGGGCGTCGGCTTCGCCGGCAACCAGCTGGGCGGCGCAGGCGGCCCTCTGGCAGTCTACGTCATCGCCATCATCGCCTGTGAGTGCGGCAAGCTGGTGTCCAAGCGCACCAAGGTGGATATCCTGGTGACGCCTGCCGTCACCACCCTTGTAGGCGCGCTGCTGGCCATTCTCATCGCCCCTCCCATCGGCAAGGCTGCCAGCGCCGTGGGCGATCTGATCATGTGGGCCACGAACCTGCAGCCCTTCTTCATGGGCATCCTGGTTTCCGTGCTGGTGGGCGTTGCCCTGACTCTGCCCATCTCCTCTGCCGCCATCTGTGCGGCCCTGGGTCTGACGGGCCTGGCCGGCGGCGCTGCCGTGGCGGGCTGCTGCGCCCAGATGGTGGGCTTCGCCGTCATGAGCTTCCGGGAGAACCGCTGGGGCGGCCTGGTGAGCCAGGGCATCGGCACCTCCATGCTGCAAATGCCCAACATCATCAAGAACCCCCGAATCTGGATCCCGCCCACACTGGCCTCCGCCATCACCGGCCCCCTGGCCACCTGCCTCTTCCACCTGGAGAACAACGGCCCCGCCGTGGCCTCCGGTATGGGCACCTGCGGCTTCGTGGGCCAGATCGGCGTCTACACCGGCTGGGTGAATACCAAGGGAAGCATCGGCGCCATGGATTGGGTCGGCCTCATTCTGATCTGCTTCGTGCTGCCTGCCGTGCTGAGCTTTGTCTTCTGCGAGATCGAGCGCAAGCTGGGCTGGATCAAGCAGGATGATTTGAAGCTGTAAAAAATTACTACGAATCGCAGGGAGGATTTGACTATGGATACCGGCTTGTTTGTTTCATTTCGGGAACGTCTTTTGGAGAGCTGCGGAAAGGTGATCCTGGGCAAGGATGACGTCATTCGGCGGGTCGGCGTCTGCCTGCTGGCGCCCGGCCACGTGCTTTTGGAGGATCTGCCCGGTACCGGCAAGACCATGCTTCTCCGCGCCTTTGCCAAGTGCATCGGCGGCGAGTTCCGGCGGATCCAGTTCACGCCGGACATTTTGCCGTCCGATCTGACAGGCATCCATTTTTACAACCAGAAGCGGGGAGAGTTCGAATTCCGCAAGGGCCCGCTGTTTGCCAACGTAGTCCTGGCGGACGAGATCAACCGCGCCGTGCCCCGCAGCCAGTCGGCGCTGCTGGAGGTCATGGAGGAGCGGCAGATCTCCATAGACGGTCAGACCTACCGGCTGGAGGAGCCCTACATCGTCATGGCGACCCAGAACCCCATCGAGTCCTACGGCACCTTCCCGCTGCCGGAGGCGCAGCTCGACCGCTTCTTCATGAAGCTCTCCCTGGGCTATATGGAGCCGGAGCAGGAAAAAGAGATCCTCCGCCGGCCCGATACCAAGGACATCATCGAGACCCTTTCTCCCATTGTCACGGCGGAGGAGCTGGCCGACCTTCGCAGGCAGAGCCGCGCCGTCACAGTGCGCGACGATGTGACGGATTATATCATGTCCATCATCACCGCCACCCGGCAGGAGGAGCGCCTGGCCTGCGGCGTCAGTGCCCGCGGCTCCATCGCCCTCTACCGGGCCGCCCAGATCACCGCTGCGATGGAGGGCCGGGATTACGTGCTGCCCGAGGACGTGAAGGACAATGTGATCCCGGTTCTGGCACACCGTATTACCGTTGTTTCCGGCAGCCATCTGGACGCAGCCGGCCTGCTCAAGGGCCTGCTGGAAGAGCTGCCCGTACCGGTGGAATAAGCTATGCCGGTTGAGCAGTTTGTTCTGATCGTTTTCGGAATGCTGGTCGCCCTCTTCGCGGCGCAGATCCTGAGCCTGTGTCTGAATCACAAGCACGTGGAGCTTCAATGCGAGGTGGATACCGATCTGACAGAGCCGGACGAGCTGTTTACTCTGAGCTTCCGGGCCCGGAATACGGGCCTCTGGCCGCTGTTTTATGTCAGCGTTTCCTTTGCGCTGGAGGAGGGCCTGGAGGTTCGGGAAAGCGAAGCCTGGAAGCAGGCCAACTGCACCAAAAACGCCTCTCTGACCATGGTCAGATTCAAACTGAGCCTGCTGCCGCGGCACACTGCCCGGGGCAGAGTCCATCTCTCTGCCAGCCGGCGGGGTCAGTACGTTCTGGGAAAGGGCTATATTGAGACGGGGGATTTTTGCGGCTTCAGCAGCAAAGTCTATTCCTATGACATGCCCCGGAAGCTTGTCTGCACCGCACGGCGTCTGCCGGAGGAGCCTGCGATCAAGCCGGCCGGCGGCTTCTTGGGAGAAATGGCGGCCCGACGCTTCATCCTGGAGGATCCGAGTCTGATCCTCGGCTACCGGAGCTATACAGGCGCGGAGCCCATGAAACGGATCTCCTGGACCCAGACGGCCCGCACCGGGCAGCTGATGGTCAGAAATCCCGATTTCACCGTGGACGCCGATGTGGTGGTTCTGATGGACGAGGAGGACTGCGGCAAGGAGCTGACCGAACGCTGCCTGTCCATGCTCCGGACGGCCTGTGATATGCTGGAGGCGGCCCGGATCCCGTACGCCGTGATCTCCAACGGAGATTTGTCCGAACTGCCCAAGGGCGTGGGCCGCAGACACAACTTTGAGATCCAGCGCCGCATCGGACTGTCTCACTTTACCCGTTATCGCCGCTTTGAAGACCTGGCGGCGCAGTGCGCCGCGGGAGAGCTGATCCCCCGGGGCTGGATCGTGATCGTCCCGCAGGCGGATGCGTCGGTGCGGGCCTCTGTCGCCCGATTGGGGGCGGCAGCCAACGGGCAGGTCTGCCTGCTGACCGGGGAGGAGGCGACGAACCATGCGTAGCTTTACGCCCCTTCGCCTTTCCGCCCAGGTCTGCTTTGCATCCGGCCTGCTCTGTGCGATCCCTGTGTTCCAGGGAAATTGGGGAATGTTTGCGCTGCTGGCAGCGCTGACGCTTCTCTCATGTTTTGCCGCTGTTCGTGTTTCCCAGGCGGGAGTCCGTCTGCTGCTGGGCCTGCTCCCTCTGGCGGCGCTTTCCCTGGCCTCCGGGACCGCCGGCCTTGCGGCCTGCGCGGTGCTTACGGGCTACGTGGCGGCGAACCTTGCCTCCGGCCGCTTTTGGCAGGAGGTCTGGCGCTATCGCAAGGAAGCCGGTCTCACGCTCATTCTCTGCGCCGTTGCCGCGCTGCTTGTGCTGGTATATCCTGCGCTCTACAATATGCCCAGCTGTATCTTCATCTGCGTTTGCGCCATGGAAACCGTGGCGGCGCTTCGCTCACTGCGGATCGGCTCCGGTCACCACAGCAGCTGGGAGTTGAGAAACCACGCTGCTTTTCTGGCGACATTGACGCTTGGAGCGGGGTTCGGCTTGCTTGGCACGCCGCTGCTGAAAAAACTTTTTATACTGGTGGGCACGATCCTGGAGGGCATACTGATGCTGATGTCCCTCGTGCTGACGGGTGTGACCTCCCTGTTCATCGAAGAAACAGAGGCGACGGAAACCACGGCAGAGACCGTCACGACCACCGTGGAAACCACCTGGGTGCCCGATCCGGCCCATACCGACCTTCCCACGGGAGACGGCTGGAACTTCTCCATTCATGTGGATCTGCCCTGGAAATGGATCGCCTTCGGGCTTGCCGTGGTGGCCCTGCTGCTTCTGGTGGTATGGCTGTACCGCCGCAGCGCGAAGCTGGAGAAATCGAAGCCCCCCGAGGAGCTCTTCCATACGGAGAAGACCGTCTCCGGCGCGGCCGCGTCCCGGCGTCAGCGCAGGGCGCGCAGCGCGAACGAGACCCGGAACCGTCGGCGGATCCGTGCTGCCTATCGGGATTACCTTGCCTATCTGCGCCGGAATAAGGTCGTTATTCGAAAGAGCGATACAACGGCGGAGATCACCACGCTGTCCAAAGCGGAGCTGCAGAAATCAGACGAGATCCTTCGCGGGATCTATCGCACGGCCCGCTATTCCGACGAGGAGCCGGACGACGCGGCCGTTGCCGCCGCTGAGGCCGCTCTGGCCGTGCTGACCGCGAAGCCGAAGGAACGTCCGGGGCAGAAAACAGAATAAAGCAAAATAAAGCAAAATAAAGGAAAAGACGCGGGAGCCAAGCTCTCGCGTCTTTTCCCATTCAAAATTCTGTATGCGTTCAGGTCCCGGCGGGCTTGAAGCTGTCCTTCAGGCTGACGCTGCGGTTGAAGACCAGGTGGCCCTCATGGCTGTCCTTGCTGTCCAGGCAGAAGTAGCCCAGACGCATGAACTGGAAGTGGCCCGGAGGGGTCACGTCGGCCAGGGAGGCCTCCACCTTGCAGCCCGTCAGGATCTCCAGAGAGTCGGGGTTCAGGCACTCCAGGAAGTCCTTGTCCGCGCCGTCGGGGTCGGGGTCGGAGAAGAGGTTGTCGTAGAGCCGGACCTCCGCGTCCTTGGCGGTCTTAGCGTCCACCCAGTGGATGGTCGCGCCCTTGACCTTCCGGCCGTCGGCGGGGTTGCCGCCCCGGGATTCGGGATCGTACTCGGCGTAGATCTCCGCGATGGAGCCGTCGGGGTTCTTCTTGCAGCCGGTGCAGGTGACCAGATAGGCGCCCTTGAGCCGGACCTCGTTGCCGGGGTAGAGCCGCTTGTACTTGGGGATGGGGGTCTCCATAAAGTCCTCGTCCTCGATCCACAGCTCCCGGGAGAAGCACACCATCCGGGTCCCGTCCTCGGGCCGGTTGGGGTTGTTCTCCACCTCAAATTCCTCGCTCTGTCCCTCGGGGTAGTTGGTGATGACCAGCTTCACCGGGTGCAGCACGGCCATGACCCGCTGGGCGGTCTCGTTCAGATCCTCCCGCAGGCAGTGCTCCAGGAAGGCGTACTCCACCGTGGAGGGGTTCTTGGCCACACCGATGCGCTCGCAGAAGTTCCGGATGGACTGGGGGGTGTAGCCCCGGCGGCGCAGGCCGCAGAGGGTGGGCATCCGGGGATCGTCCCAGCCGGAGACCCGGCCGTCCTCCACTAACTTGCGCAGCTTGCGCTTGGACATGACGGTGTGGTCGATGCCCAGGCGGGCAAATTCGATCTGCCGGGGCTTGTGGTAGGGGATGGAGACGTTGCTCACCACCCAGTCGTAGAGCGGGCGGTGCTCCTCGTATTCAAGCGAGCAGAGCGAGTGCGTGATGCCCTCCAGGGCGTCCTGGATGGGGTGGGCAAAGTCGTACATGGGGAAGATGCACCACTTGGTGCCCTGGCGGTGGTGGTCAATGTAGCGGATCCGGTACATGACCGGGTCGCGCATATTGAAGTTGCCGCTCTCCAGGTCGATCTTGGCCCGCAGGGTGCGGCTGCCCTCGGGGAATTCTCCGGCCCGCATCCGCTGGAACAGATCCAGGTTTTCCTCCACGGAGCGGTTCCGGTAGGGGGACACGGCGGGGACGCCGATGCTGCCCCGGTTGGCCTTGAACTCCTCGGGGGAGAGGTCGCAGACGTAGGCCAGGCCCTTCTTGATCAGTTCGATGGCGAACTGATAGGTCTGCTCAAAGTAATCGCTGCCGTAGAAGAAGCGGTCGCCCCAGTCGAAGCCCAGCCAATGGATGTCCTCCTGGATAGCCTCCACGAATTCGGTGTCCTCCTTGGCGGGGTTGGTGTCGTCCATGCGCAGATTGCACAGGCCGCCGAACTTCTCCGCCGTGCCGAAGTCAATGATCAGCGCCTTGCAGTGGCCGATGTGCAGATAGCCGTTCGGCTCCGGCGGGAAGCGGGTGTGCACCTGCATTCCGGCGAACTGTCCGCCCTCGGCGATGTCCTCTTCTACAAAGGCATGGATAAAGTTTTTGGATTCATTGGACTTGACTTCTTCGTCCATCGTATTTCACCTCGCAGAAAAATTTTCTCTATTATACAACAACGGAAGCGCGATTGCAAGAAAGAATATACGATTTTCAGACTGTCAAAGAACGACGTTCCATTCAATTCAAATGACTACGGCGGATATCGAGTTGAAAATTGAGAGTTGAAAGTTGAAAATGGTGGAGTTTTTCAAATTGCTATTTGAAAAACAGAAATGAAATGACGGATGCGGAAGGAGTTCACATGATTAGGTAAGCATTTTCTCAAATCAACGAAAAAGAGTTCCCCCAAAGCTCCGTTTTTCCATTCATCGTTCAAATGGCAATTTGAACGATACCATAACTTTCAACTTTCCATTTTCAACTTTCAACTGTTTTGCCATCGCCTTATCTTACGTCAACGTAGATGAAAACCTCTCCGTCCGTGTCGCGCTGGAAGCTGCAATGCGTGCCGGAGCTGATGCTGTGGTCCTGCAGGTAGGCCGAGAGCGTATAACGGTTCCCGGTGGAAGGCCCCTCTACGACGGGCATATCCCCATCCAGCCAGACCAGATCCTCGTTGGCGGTGTTCTCAATTCGCTGCCAGAAGCCGCCGGCGGCGGAGTAGGCGAAGACGTAAATGTCGCCCACTTTTCCGACCTCATAGAAGCCGCCCTTGCCGGTGAAAGCCTCAGCAGCGGAGCCCAGTCTTGCGTCCAGGATGACGCCGTCCTTCGGAACAGAGATGCTATATTGCATGATTGCGCCATCCAGCCACTCGTCGAGCTGCTCCTGGGAATCGGTGTAGCGGTACTCCTGTCCGTTCAGGGTGATCGTACCGGTCTGCTTTGCCTGGGTTAACTCCGCCTCGCTTGCGGTCACGGCAACTGTGCGGACGACCTTGGCCTGATAACGGTTGCCGACCTTGTTGATTTCCGTGATCCTCGTGTCACCGCCGTAAGCGACGCTCCAGGTTCCGCTCAGCGCGGAACGCTCCGCCTCGTCCTGCTCCTGCCGCGCGAGAATGACCTCAAGCTCGGTTGCGGCAGCGGTATTCACGTCAATAAAGGTAAAACCGTTTTCGTTGGCGTAGCGCTCCGCCTCGGAGCCGGGGACGCCGGTGATGGTAAAGCCCTCCACCTTTTCAGATCCGGAATATGGATCCAGGTAACCAAACGCATACTCGCCGATGCTCGTCACACTGTCCGGAATGATGACGCTCGTCATCATGTCACAGCAGGAGAACGCCTTTTCTCCGATACTCGTCACGCTGTTCGGAATCGTCACGCTCGTCAGGGCGCGGCAGCCGTAGAACGCATGAAAGCCAATGTTCGTCACGCTGTTCGGAATTGTCACGCTTGTTAAGGCGGTGCAGTACTGGAATGCTTGATCGCCGATGCTCGTCACGCTGTTCGGAATGCTCACGTGCAACAATGCTTCACATTCAAAAAATGCGCCTTTGCCGATTTCCGTTATACCCTCCGGGATGCTCAGAGCGGTCAGGCCGGTACGACTGAACACACCGGTTTCAATGGAGCTTAGATGGGCGGGAAGGGAAAGCTCTTTCAGGGAATGGCATTCAGAAAACGCGGTGGCTCCGATGCCCGTCACGCTGTCCGGAATCGTGATGCTCGTCAGTTGGCCGCATAAGAAGAATGCGGTCGTACCGATCGACGTCAGACCCTCCGGCAGACGGACGGCGGTAATTGCATCGTGATATTGAACCCAGGGAGTTTCATGTTCGTTTTCTTTTGCGTTGAGAGCGTTGTCATAATCGTCCATCGCGCCGCTGCCCTCGATGGTCAGCACGCCGGTGTCGGGGTTGAAATACCAGCTCAGATTCTCGCCGCAGCTTCCGGACGGCCAATCCGGGTTCACGGTCTCCTCGGTGGGCTCCGTGGCCTCGGTCGGCTTCGTGGGCTCGGTCGGCGCTGAGGGTTCCGTCGGCTCGGTGACCACGGGCTCGGTGACCACAGGCTCCGTGATCACCGGCAGGTCTTCGCCGGTGTCCGTCAGCTCCTCGGGGGTCTCTACCCCGGCCAGGCGCTCGTCCGTCACGGAGGTCGTGGGCTGGTAGGGCGCGTCCGTGTTGCTGGATTTCAGCAGCTTCGCGCCGCCCCAGATCCCGCCGCCGATCAGCGCCACGGCCAGCGCGCCCGCCAGCAGCCTGCCGGTCAGCACCTGGCCGAAGGTCTTGGCGGCAACGGGCACCGCCGTGGCTGCCACGGCGTCGGCGGAGACCTTTGTCACGGCGGCCTTGACGGCGGCCTGCTTCGCGCCTGCGGCGGCAGGCTCCATGCGGCGCATCAGCGCAACGAAGAAGGCGACGGGGGAGAGACCGTAGAGCTTGACGCCCTGCTTCTCGAGCGCGTGGACGGCGGTCTCGATCTTCTTCCGGCCGCGGAAGAGCTGCGTTTTGACCGTTCCGGCGGAGACCTTCAAGGTCTCGGAAATCTCCTTGATGCTGAGCTCGTCGTAGTAGTGCATACCGACGATCAGCTGCATCTCCTCGGGCAACTGGGAGAGGATCTGCTGCACCAGCCGCGCGGTCTCCTTCCGGTCGAGCGAGAGCTCCGGCTGGTTCTCCACGTTGAGATCGGCCAGCTCGGGCGTCGCGTTCTCGTCCTCGTCGGAGGCGAGCTCGGTAAAGGTCAGGGCTTTGCGCTGCCCCATCTGCGTGGCCGTGACGTTCACGGCGATCCGCCGCAGCCAGGGGAAGAACGCGTCGTTGCTTTCCAGCGTGTCCAGGCTGCGGTAGGCGCGCAGATAGCTGTCCTGCTGAATATCCCAGGCCAGATCCTCGTCGCGGGTCATGGCGCGGATGCAGCGGTAGAGCTCGGGGGCGGTGCGGTCGTAGAGCTCGGTGAAGGCGGCCTGGTCGCCGGTCTTGGCCTTGGCAACCAGTGCGGAAAGATCTTCGTTCATGACGTTGTTGGTCTTGGTTTTCATTTTGTTTCTTCTCCTTTTTCTGTCACGGGTTGGATTGTATCATATTTCCTCGTCTGTGTCCACAGTCTTTTGGGCTCGCTCGGCGGACTGTGGGCGGAGAGCTGCGCGGCCAGATTGCCGCGGGTGCGTGCGAGGGCTTCGGGGTCAGCTTCAAAGTTGCGTTCTATAAATTTTCGGTACAGCACCGCAAAGCTGGTGTCGTTCGGCATCTCTTCGCCTCCTTTCGCTGCGTTCTGCCTAATAGACCGGAAAACCCGGAAAAAGGTTGACAAGATTTAAAAAAATAATTTCCTGCGAAAACGACCGCCGAAATTCGGCGGCCGTTTTCGTATGAGCGCTTATGCCAGACCGGCTGAGCGTCTGTGAAGGCCAATTTCGCCATCAGAAAGCAGCTCCAATACGAAATTCGGGCAGACAAGATCCGGATCATCCCTGAATTTGCTTTGCACAGCAAACTCAGCAAATGAACTGATTTCTCCCAAATCATCTACAGACGTATCAGCATCGAACCAAATCCAGCCAATAATTGTTTTGGAATTGCTGCTGAGATATTGATCTCCGGGGTATAGGCCGCTATAGGCAAATACGAAACCGTCATCCGTTTTCACGATCGTGAGAACAGTTTGTCGCGAAACCAAGAGCCAACCTTCTCCATCATCCCGCAAAGACCGATTGCCCCATTCCTCGGCCTCCTCCTTGGACTCTGTGTAGCGGTATTCTGTACCGGCCAGGATAATGCTTCCGTTTTGTCTGGCTTGCTGGATATCCGCTTCTGTTACCACAAGCGGCTTGTTTTCTACAACCTTCACCAGATAGCGCGTATCAACCTTGACAAACCAATCCGGTTTTACGAAATTTCGGCAGGGCTGCTTCAGCCGTTCTACGACAGCGTTCTGATCCACCACCATAGCGCTGAAAACGCAGCCGTTTTCCTGGGCAAATTGCTCGGCAGCGGAACCGGGGTAAGCGCAGACGGTCACGTTGGACAGGGAACCCTGATCTGCGTCGATCCGGCAGCTCGGGTTCATGACCCAGATATCGTACATGCCGGAGCAGCCGGAAAACGCCGAATCCGCAACCGAAGTCAGACCTTCGGGCAAAAGGATCCGCTCAATGCCGGTGCAGCCCATGAAGGCGCCGCGGCCAATGGAGCTGAGCCCGTTCGGAAGAGAAGAGTCTGAATACGCATAGATTTTCGTGCAATCACAGAACGCATAGCTGCCGATCGTGGTGAGTCCTGCCGGAAAATCAATAGAATAAATCGAGTCATGATACTCATACCAGGGAGCTCTGTCCGCGGCGTTGTCATAATCGTACATGGGGCCGCTGCCCTGAATCGTCAACTTGTGCCGATCCAAATCGTAGCTCCAGGTCAGATTCTCGCCGCAGTGGTCGGCGAGCCGTTCCGGCTGCTCGCTGGGCTCGGTGGGCTCCGTCGATTCGCTGGGGTTCGTGGGCTCGGTCGGCGCTGAAGGTTCCGTCGGCTCCGTGGCAACCGGCTCCGTAGCAACGGGCTCGGTGACCACGGGCAGGTCTTCGTTGGTTGCCGTCAGCTCCTCGGGGGTCTCCACCCCGGCGAGGCGCTCGTCCGTCACGGAGGTCGTAGGCTGGTAGGGCGCGTCCGTGTTGCTGGATTTCAGCAGCTTCGCGCCGCCCCAGATCCCGCCGCCGATCAGCGCCACGGCCAGCGCGCCGGCCAGCAGTCTGCCCGCCAGCACCTGGCCGAAGGTTTTGGCCGCAACGGGAACGGCCGCGCTCGCAACGGCGTCGACGGTTCCCTTTGCCACGGCAGCCTTGACGGCAGCCTGCTTGACGCTCGCGGAAGCGGCAGGCTCCATGCGGCGCATCAGCGCCACTAAGAAGGCCACGGGGGAGAGGCCGTAGAGCTTGACGCCCTGCTTTTCCAGGGCCCGGACGGCGGTCTCCACCTTTTTCCGGCCCTGGAAGAGCGCGGCCTTTACGGTTCCGTCGGAGAGCTTCAAAAGCTGTGCGATCTCCTTCACACTGAGCTCGTCATAGTAGCGCATACCCAGGATCATCTGCTGTCCCTCGGGTAGCTTGGAGAGAATTTCCTGCACCAGGCGGGAGGTCTCCTTCCGATCCAAAGACAGCTCCGGCTGGCTGGCCGGGTTCAGATCCGGCAGCTCCGGGATCGCGGCGTCCTCGCTGTCGCCCGCCAGATCCGTAAAGGTCACGGGCAGGCGCTTGCTCATCTTCGTTGCGGTGACGTTGGCCGCGATCCGCCGCAGCCAGGGAAGGAAGGCCTCATCGTTTTCCAGCTTGTCCAGGCTTTGGAAGGCCCGGAGATAGCTGTCCTGCTGGATGTCCCAGCTCAGATCCTCGTCCCGGGTCATGGCCCGGATGCTGCGGTAGAGCTCGGCGCTGGTCTTGTTATAGAGCTCCGAAAAGGCTTCCTGGTCGCCGGTCTTGGCCTTGGCCACCAGCGCGGAGAGGGATTCGGCTTCACTGCGTTTGGTCGTCTCAGTCGTTTTCATTTCTTTTCTTCTCCTGTCTCTGTTTCAGAATGGATTGTATCATAAGTGGAATGGTTTGTCCATAGCCGTGTGGCCGGGGCAGGGGGGCTGTGGGCGGCAAGCTGCCCGATCAGATCCCGTCGGATCCGCGCAAGCCGCTCCGGATCCGGCTCAAAGCCCCGATCCACGAGCTTTTTGTACATCACCGCAAAGCTGGTATCGTTTGGCATTTGGGATCTCCTTTCGCTGCGTTCTGCTTAATAGACTCGGGAACTTGAAAAAAGGTTTATCGAAATGACAAAAAGATCGAAAAAAATTTTTCCTGATTTCTGAAATTTAATATTGTCAATTCGGATGAAATACGATACAATGAAAAGCGGTAAAAATTCACCCTGCAAAGGAGGGATCCCCTTGAAGGATCAGATCCAATACAAGCGCGTGCTATTAAAGGTCAGCGGCGAGGCGCTGGCGGGCGACGCCCACCGGGGGCTGGACTTTGACGTGATCGGCCAGGTCTGCGCGGTGATCAAGCGCTGCGTGGAGGCCGGCGTCCAGGTGGGCGTCGTGGTCGGCGGCGGCAACTTCTGGCGCGGCATCAAGGACGGCGGCGACCGGATGCAGCGGGTCCGGGCAGACCATATGGGTATGCTGGCCACGGTGATCAACGCCCTTGCCGTGGCGGATCGGCTGGAGCAGCAGGGCGTGCCCGCCCGGGTGATGACAGCCATCGATATGCCCCGGATCGCGGAGCCCTATATCCGGGATAAGGCGGTCTCCCATCTGGAAAAGGGCAGGGTCGTGGTCTTCGGCTGCGGCACCGGCAATCCCTTCTTCTCCACTGACACCGGCGCCGTGCTCAAGGCCGTGGAGATCGGCGCGGACGCCATTCTCCTGGCGAAGAACACCGACGGCGTCTACTCCGCCGACCCCGCCAAGGATCCCGGCGCAGTCAAATTCGACCGCATCACCTTCGACGAGGTCCTGGCCCGTCGGCTGGGGGTCATGGACTCCACAGCCACCAGCCTTGCCATGGACAACCATATGCCCATCGTCGTCTTCGCGCTCAAGGATCCGGAGAACATCTACCGGGTGGTCACCGGAGCGGAGCTGGGGACGCTTGTCACGGACAAATAATAAGGAGGAAGCAAAAATGGCAGTTGATTTCAAAGAGTTTACCAGAAAGATGGAGCGCACCCTGGAGGTGCTCCAGGAGGACTTCGGCGCCATCCGTGCCGGCCGCGCCAACGCCCGGGTTTTGGATCGGATCGTCGTGCCCTACTACGGTCAGGACACCCCCATCGGCCAGGTGGGCACCATCAGCTCACCGGACGCCCGTACCCTGGTGATCCAGCCCTGGGACGGCAGCCTGCTCAAGCCCATCGAGAAGGCCATCCAGGCCTCCGACCTGGGTATCAACCCCCAGAACGACGGCCGTGTGATCCGTCTGGTTTTCCCCCAGCTCACCGAGGAGCGCCGCCGCGATCTGACCAAGCAGGTCAAGAACCTGGGTGAGGGCGGCAAGGTGGCCGTCCGCAACATCCGCCGGGACGCCATGGACTATATCAAGAAGCTGAAGAAGAACTCGGAGATCACCGAGGACGATCAGAAGAACGCCGAGAAGGATCTGCAGGAGCTCACCGACAAGTATATCAAGAAGGTGGACGAGGCCTGCGCCGTCAAGGAAAAGGAGCTCATGGAGCTGTAATACAAGGCGGGCCTCGGCCCGCCTTGCTTCATCTTCACCCCGCGCCCAAAGGAATGGGGGAGAGTACATGAAAATCGTAACTGTTATCCTTGCGCTGCTGCTTCTGTGCGGCTGCGCGGGGCCGGCCCAACGGAAGGAGCCGGAAAAAACGACGGCAACAAACGAGAGGACGGAAGAAAACGTGAAATTCGGCTGTGATCTGTTGTTCCTCGGAGACTCCATCACCGCGGACAGCGATTTCCGGGAATACTTTCCGGAATGCTCCGTGGTGAACCTGGGCGTCTACGGCGACACCCTGCTCCAGATCCTGGCCCGGGTGGATGCAGTCCGCTCCGCCAATCCGGCAAAGATTTTCCTGCTGGGCGGGATCAACAGTCTGCGGCCCGACAACGTGGACGAGTGCCTGGCGCAGTACGCCCGGCTGCTGGACGCCCTGCGGGAGGCCTGCCCCGAGGCGTCGATCTGCGTGCAGAGCGTGCTTCCCGTTGGCACGGAGCTGGATCCGGAGGGCAGCCTCAACGACGCTGTCCGCCGCTTCAACGCCGGGCTGGAGCCTCTGGCCCGGGAAAAGGGCTGCGACTTTGCCGACATCTACGCCGCCTATGAAAAGGACGGCGCCATGGATCCCGCCCTGACCCGGGACGGCGTCCATCTGAACTTCACCGCCTACGGCCCCTGGGCCGAGGTCATCCAGCCGTATATTGGAGAATAAAAATGCCGATATTCAACAAAAAAACCGAACCCGCCGAGGCAGCGCCGCGGGCGCTTCCCACCCATATCGCCATCATCATGGACGGCAACGGCCGCTGGGCCAAGAAACGGGGCCTGCCCCGGACGGCGGGCCATAAGGTGGGGGCGGAGGCCTTCCGCACCATCGCCAACTACGCCAAGTCCATCGGCCTGCAATATCTGACGGTCTACGCCTTCTCCACCGAGAACTGGAAGCGCTCCGAGGAGGAGGTCAGCACCATCATGGGCCTGCTGGAGAAATACCTCCGGGAGCTGCTCCGGGACATGGACAAGAACCGGGTGCGCTTCTGCTTCTTCGGGGATCTGTCCCCCCTGTCTCCCACCCTGCGGGAGGAGGCGGCTGAGCTGGCGGAGCGCTCGAAGCAGTACGAGGGCGTCCAGGTCAACTTCTGCATCAACTACGGCGGCCGGGACGAGATCCTGCGGGCCGCCCGGGCCTTTGCAGCCAAATGCGCGGCAGGGGAGGCCGAGCCCGAGGCGCTGACGGAGGCGGGCTTCTCGGATCTGCTCTGGTCCGCCGGAGTCCCGGACCCGGATCTGGTGATCCGGCCCAGCGGGGAGCAGCGGATCTCCAATTTCCTGCTCTGGCAGAGCGCCTATGCGGAGTACTACTTCACTGACACCCTCTGGCCGGACTTCGGCCCCGCCGATCTCGACCTCGCCATCGAGGCGTATAACAAACGCAGCCGCAGGTTTGGCGGGGTGAAGTGAGCTAAGCTGTAGGGGGCGGCGTCCTCGACGCCCCGAACGTGGGACAAGGGAAGAAGGAAAAAGTAAGAGGTAAAAAGTAAGAAGTAAGAGCTGCGGGATACCGGGCTTTTGCTTCTTCCTTTTTTCGTCGCCTTCGTTCATTGACAACGATTGCCGTTTGTGCTACAATTTATAACATCGTTTTATAAGGGTATCTATACAATTTTGTACCGGAAGGGGATAAGCAATTTGAAAACTCGCATTCTCGTTGCGGCCATCGGCCTGCCGCTGCTGCTGGTGGTCGTTCTGGTGCTGCCTGCCGTGGCGACCGCTATCCTGGTGGCAGCCATGTCCATTGTGGCGGTCTATGAGCTGCTGATCGGCGCGGGCTTTTGCAAGCACGTCCGGATCTTTGCCTATGCCAGCTGTATGGCGCTGATGGTCAGCCTGTGGAGCTGGCAGGTGCAGAACCGGGTGCTGGGCATGACTGCGATGCTGGCCTTTTTTGCCCTCCTCTTTGGAGAGATGCTGGCCGCCCATGCCAAGCTGAGCTTTCAATCGGTCTGCGTCGCCATCTTCGCGGGGATGGTGATCCCCTATCTGCTGGGGGCGCTGATCCGCCTGCGGGTGATGGAGAACGGCAAGTTCTTCATTATTACTGCCTTTGTCCTCACCATGGTTCCGGATTCCGGGGCCTACTTTGCGGGCCGTGCCTTCGGCAAGCGGAAGCTCTGCCCGGTGATCAGCCCCCACAAGACCGTGGAGGGGGCCATCGGCGGCGTGGTCAGCACGGTGATCTTTATGGTGCTCTACGCGCTGATCATGGAGAAGGCCTTTGCCTTCCAAATCAACTACCTCTTTGCCATCCTGTACGGGATCCTGGGCGCAGGGGCCTCCATGCTGGGCGATCTGACCTTCTCCGTCATCAAGCGGCAGGCCGGGATCAAGGACTACGGCAGCCTGCTGCCCGGCCACGGCGGCGTGCTGGACCGCTTCGATTCCACCACCGTCGTCGCCCCTCTGGTGGAGGTGCTGCTGCTTACGATCCCCTTTGCAACCAAATAGTGTAGCGCCGGCAATCTGCCGGCCCATGGCCGATTGATAATCGGCACTACCGATTTGAGGAAGCAATCATGACGAAAACACTATCAATTTTGGGTTCTACCGGCTCCATCGGCCGGCAGACCCTGGACGTTGTCCGGCATCTGCCGGTAAAGGTCGCCGCGCTGACCGCAGGGACCAATGCGGAGCGCATGGCGGAGCAGATCGCCGAATTCCGGCCCCTGCTGGTCTCCATGGCCACGGAGGCGGCGGCCCGGGAACTGCGGGCGCTGCTGCCGGACCCCAAGCCGGAGATCCTCTGGGGAGAGGAGGGCCTTCTGGCCGCTGCCTCCATTGACGAGGCGGACACGGTCATCACCGCCGTGGTGGGTATGGTGGGTCTGCGGCCCACCCTGGCCGCCCTGGAGCGGGGCAAGCGCATCGGCCTTGCCAACAAGGAGACCATGGTCTGCGCGGGAGAGTTGGTCATGGAGACCGCCCGGGCCCATGGGGCGGAGATCATCCCGGTGGATTCCGAGCACTCTGCCATTTTCCAATGTCTCATGGGCAGCCAGGGACGGGAGGAGGTCAAGCGTCTGATCCTGACCTGCTCCGGCGGTCCCTTCTTCGGCAAGACCCGAGGGGAGCTGGAACGCGTCACCCGGGACGACGCCCTGCGGCACCCCAACTGGAAGATGGGCGAAAAAATCACCATCGACTGTGCTACACTCATGAATAAGGGGCTGGAGGTCATTGAGGCCATGCGGCTCTACGAGCTGCCCCCCGAGCAGGTGGACGTGTTGATCCACCGCCAGTCCATTGTCCACTCCCTGGTGGAGTTCGTGGACGGAGCGGTGCTGGCCCAACTGGGGGTGCCGGATATGCGCATTCCCATTCAGCTTGCGCTGACCTATCCGAACCGGACGGTCAATCCCGCTCCGGGCCTGGATCTGTTATCCTGCCCGCCCCTGAGCTTCGCCGCCCCGGACCCGGAGGTCTTCCCCTGCTTTGCCATTGCCAGAGCGGTGGCCTGTCAGGGCGGAAACGCCTGCGCCGTGATGAACGGGGCCAACGAGGTCGCCGTGGCGAAATTCCTGCGCCGGGAGATCGGCTTCTATGATATTTCCGATCTGGTCCGGCGCGCCCTGGACGCGGTGCCGTTCAAGCAAGACCCGACCCTGGAGGAGATCCTGGAGGCAGACCGGCTTGCCCGCTGCGCGGCTGAGCAAAAACAATAAAATCGCGTGCGTTTCGATTGCGTTTGCTCGAAAATCCCGACGATTGGAAAGGTAACTACGATATGTCAATCCTCTATATTCTCTTAGCCATCCTCATTTTCGGCTTCCTGATCTTCATCCACGAGCTGGGTCATTTTCTCACGGCCAAGCTGCTGGGGGTGCGGGTCAACGAATTTTCCATCAATATGGGTCCCAAGCTCTTCGGCTGGAAGCGGGGGGAGACCCAGTATTCCTTCCGCCTGCTTCCCATCGGCGGCTACTGCGCCATGGAGGGTGAGGACGAGGAGACCGGGGATCCCCGGGCCTTCACCGCTGCCAAGTGGTGGAAGCGGCTGATTATCCTCTGCGCGGGCTCCTTTATGAACCTGCTGACGGGCTTCGTGGTCATCTGCCTGCTGCTGGGCTTCGCTTGGCCGGGCACCAGCACCGCGGAGATCACGGCCTTCTCTCCCGGCAACGTCATGGAGAGCCAGGGCTTGCAGGTGGGGGATACCCTCTACGCCATCAACGGCCGCCGCATCTATATGTTTTCCGATTTCTCCCTGCTGGAATCCCGACTGAACACGGAGCATTGTGAGCTGACGGTCCTGCGGGACGGGGAAAAGGTCGTCTTCCGGGATTTCTCCCTGATCCGTGCGGTCAAGGTCGTGAACGAGGAAGGGGAGGAGGAGCTGCGGTACGGCCTCACCTTCGGCAAGCGGGCGGAGAAGAGCTTCGGCTCCGTTCTGCGGTACGGGGCCTACGACTGCATCGACTTTGCGCGCATGGTCTGGTACGGCCTGACGGACCTGTTTACCGGTAAGGTGGGGCTCAAGGATATGAGCGGAGCCGCCGGTGTGGTGGATATCATGGTCCAGACCGGGGAGAGCGCGGAGACCGTCTCCGGCGGCATCGAGAACGTCCTCTATATCGGCGCGTTTATCGCCGTGAACCTGGCGGTGATGAATATGCTGCCCATCCCTGCCCTGGACGGGGGCCGGGTGCTCTTCCTGCTGATCAACACGGTCTTCACCGCGATCACGAAGAAGAAGATCAACCCCAAGTACGAGGGCTATATCCACGCGGGCGCGATGATCCTTCTCCTGGGCCTGATGGCCGTCCTGATGGTGAAGGACGTGATCCAAATTATTAACCGATAATTCGCGGGGGCGGCCAGCGGCTGCCAGCCCGAGGCACCCAGGTGGCTGCCGGAATCGAAAAGAGGAAAAACCATGACGAAACAAATCAAGGTGGGAAACGTATTGGTGGGCGGCGGCGCGCCGGTCTCCATCCAATCCATGTGCAACACAAAGACTACCGACGTGGAGGGGAGCCTGTCCCAGCTCAAGGCCCTTTACACCGCGGGCTGTGAGATCGCCCGGCTGACGGTCCCCACCCTGGAGGCCGCTGAGGCGTTCGGTAAAATTGCGGCGCAGAGCCCCCTGCCCCTGGTGGCGGACATCCACTTCGACTACCGCTGCGCCATCGCCGCCGCGGAGCACGGGGCGGCCAAGATCCGCATCAACCCCGGCAACATCGGCGGCGAGGACCGGGTCAAGGCGGTGGTGGACTGCTGCAAGGCCCACCATATCCCCATCCGGGTGGGGGTCAACGGCGGCAGCCTGGAAAAGGAGCTGCTGGAAAAATACGGCCACCCCACCCCCGAGGCCCTGGTGGAATCCGCCTTCGGCCATATCCGCCTGCTGGAAAAATACGGCTTCTACGACACCTGCGTGTCCATGAAGTCCTCCAACGTGCCGCTGATGATGGCGGCCTACCGGCGCTTCGCGGAGCAGTCCGACTATCCCCTCCATGTGGGCGTCACTGAGACCGGCACCGAGTACATGGGCACGGTGAAATCCGCCATGGGCATCGGCGGCCTGCTCTGCATGGGCATCGGGGATACCATCCGGGTCTCCCTCACCGCCGACCCTGTCCGGGAGGTGGTGGCTGCCAAGGCCATCCTGAAGGCCGCCGGCCTGCGGAAGGACGGCGTCAATATCGTCTCCTGCCCCACCTGCGGCCGGACGCAGATCGATCTGATCGGTCTGGCGGGCCGGGTGGAGGAGGCCCTGCGGGACTGCAAAAAGCCTCTGACCGTGGCGGTCATGGGCTGTGTGGTCAACGGCCCCGGGGAGGCCCGGGAGGCCGACGTGGGCATCGCCGGCGGCGACGGCTGCGGCGTGATCTTCGTCAAGGGCGAGTTGAAGGAAAAGCTGCCCTACGATCAGTTATTGCCGACCCTGCTTCGGTACGTCGAGGCCATGTAAGTAATAGGTAACAAGTAATAAGTAATAAGTAACAGGTAATAGGGAACGGGCACGCACGTTGCGAAGCTACTTATTACCTATTACCTATTACGTATTACTTCCAAAAACAGGATGATCCATGAAAGAAAACGTAACCCTGCTTGACCTTTTCCCGGAGGCAGATCTGGGAGAGGTCAACGCACTGCTGCAACAGAATAGCGTGGAAAACGTCGACCTCCGCGTAAAAGAGCGGGAGGTCGCTGTCGTGCTTCGCAGCGAGGTCTACCTGCCCCTGCCCCTGCTGGCCAAGGCGGAGCAGCAGATCTGCACGGTCTACGACCTGCGGCGGGTCACGCTGGAGCCCCGTTACGATCCGGCGCTGCTGGCCAACATGGACTACGCCGACGTGACGGGCCTGCTTTCGGGCTTCTATCCCCCTGCGCCCGCCACCCTGGCGGGCTGCCGCTGGGAGGCGGAGGGCGCCACGCTCCACGCCCATCTGCGGGGCAACGGCCTTGCGGATCTGAAGCCCCATCTGCGCCACGCGGAAGAATGGCTCTCCGCCTGCTTCGGTACGCCCATCCGGGTCGAGCTCCACGGCGGCCGGGAGCTGACTGCGGAGGAGCTCTTTGCCGAGACGGAGCGCATCCGCGCAGAGGCCCAGGCCAGTTGTCCCGCGGCGGAACCGGCTGCCCCGGCGGAGCCTGCGGCCAAGGCCCAGCCCACAGCCGACGGGACGATCTTCGGCAAGCCCATCTTCCAGGATCCCATCCCCATGCGGGAGCTGAACGTGGATATGTTCAAGGTCTGCGTGGAGGGCGAGGTCTTTGCGGTGAACCACAAGGAGCTGCCCAAGGCCAAGGCCTGGGTGGTCAGCTTCTATATGACCGACCACACCGGCTCCGTCTGCGTCAATCAGTATATGGAGGAAGGCAAGGCCAGGCCGATCCTGGATGCCATCCACGAGCCGAATCCGAAAAAGCACAAGCCCGGCAGCTATGTCCGGGTCTACGGCAAGGTCACCGTCAGCCGCTATGACAACGAGCTGGTGCTCCAGCCCTTCTCCATCCAGGAGGCCAAGCGCCCGGTGCGGAAGGACAACGCCCCGGAAAAGCGGGTGGAGCTCCATCTGCATACCAAGATGTCCGCCATGGACGCCGTCACCAACGCGGCCGACGCGATCCTGCAGGCGGCAAAGTGGGGCCACCGGGCCGTGGCCATCACCGATCACGGCGTCGCCCATTCCTTCACCGACGCCCTGGCCAACTCCAAGACCAACATCGCCGGAACGGAGGAGCCCATCAAGATCCTCTACGGCTGCGAGGGCTACTTTATCAACGACGTGGACACCGACGCCACGCCGGAGAGCGCCAAGACCTACCGCAACTGCGTCTTCGGCGACCGGGACGGCCCGCTGAACGGGGAATTCATCGCCTTTGACGTGGAGGCCACCGGGCTTTCCGCCGAGCAGGACAGGCTGATCGAGATCGGCGCTGCCCGGATGCGGGGCGACCAAATCCTGGAAAAATTCAACACCTTTGTGGATCCGGAGCGCCGGCTCTCCGACACCATTGTGGAGCTCACCGGCATCACGGATGAAATGCTGGTGGGCGCGCCCTCGGAGCGGGAGGCGATCACGGCCTTCCTCCAATTCTGCGGGGAGCTGCCCCTGGTGGCCCATAACGCGAATTACGATCTGAGCATGATGAAGGCGGCCTGCCGCCGCTTGAATCTGCCCTTCCATCCCACCTGTGTGGATACCCTGGGCCTGGCCTACGACCTGCTGCCCCAATTCACCAAGCGCAAGCTGGACGTGCTGGCGGAGTACTTCGAGCTGCCGGACTTCGCCCACCACCGGGCCACCGACGACGCCATCACCTGCGGTCTGCTCTATGACCGCTTTGCCCGGATGCTCCTGGAGCGGGGGGTGGATCGGCTCCAGGCGGTCAACGCCGCGGCGGGATCCATGGATTTCGGCTCCCACCCCACCCCCAAGGATCAGCGCATCCACCATATTATACTGTTTGCAAAGAACTCCCTGGGCCTGCGGAACCTCTACCGACTGATTTCCTTCTCCAATCTCTACTACTTCCACGCCCGCCGCGGCGGCAACGGCGCGCCGGTGATCCCCAAGTCCGAGCTGCTGCGCTGGCGGGAGGGTCTGATCATCGGCTCCGCCTGCGAGGCGGGAGAGCTGTTCACCGCCATCGTGCAGAAGAAGCCCTGGGAGGAACTGAAACGGATCGCGGAATTCTACGACTTCCTCGAGGTGCAGCCCCTTGCCAACAACCGCTTTATGCTGCAAAACGGCCTTGCGGAGTCCGAGGAGGAGCTGAAGGATTTCAACCGCACGGTGGTTCGCCTGGGCGAGGCCCTGGAAAAGCCCGTCTGCGCCACAGGCGACGTGCACTTCCTGAACCCCGAGGATGAGGTGTTCCGCCGCATTCTGCTGGCCTCCAAGGGCTTCGACGACTGCGACCGGCCGAATCCTCTCTATTTCCGCACCACCGACGAAATGCTGGAGGAGTTTTCCTATCTCGGCGCGGAGAAGGCCCGCGAGATCGTGGTGAAAAACACCAATCTGATCGCGGATATGTGCGATTGGATCCGTCCCACGCCCCACAACCTCTACGCCCCAAAGATCGAGAATTCCGTGGAGGATCTCAAATCCCTGGTCTACGGCAAGCTGCACCGGCTCTACGGCGAAAACCCGCCGGAGATCATCACCAAGCGGGTGGAGACGGAGCTGGGCGACATTATCAACTGCCATTACGACGTGATCTATATTTCCGCCCAGAAGCTGGTGCTGAATTCCCTGGAGCACGGTTACCTGGTGGGCTCCCGGGGCTCCGTGGGCTCGTCCCTGGTAGCCTTCCTCTCCGGCATCACTGAGGTCAACTCCCTGCCGCCCCACTATCGCTGCCCCAACCCGGCCTGCAAGTACACCACCTTCGAGGTGCCGGAGGGCTGCAACTGCGGCGCGGATCTGCCAGACGCGGTTTGCCCCAAGTGCGGGACGACCTTTGAAAAGGACGGCTTTGCCATCCCCTTTGAGACCTTCCTGGGCTTCGGCGGCGACAAGGTCCCCGATATCGACCTGAACTTCTCCGGCGAGTACCAGGCCAAGGCCCACGCCTACTGTGTGGAGATGTTCGGCAAGTCCCACGTCTTCCGCGCCGGCACCATCGGCGGCGTGGCGGACAAGACCGCCTTCGGCTACGTGAAGAAATACCTCTCCGAGCGGAGCCTGAAGGCCAGCCGCGCCGAGGAGACCCGGCTTGCCATGGGCTGCGTGGACGTGAAGCGCACCACCGGCCAGCACCCCGGCGGCCTGGTGGTCATCCCCAAGGAGAACCAGATCTGGGACTTCTGCCCGGTGCAGCACCCGGCGGACGACCACGAATCCGAGTGGATCACCACCCACTTCGACTACCACCCCATGGAGGAAAACCTGCTGAAGCTGGATATGCTGGGCCACGATGACCCCACCATGATCCGTATGCTTCAGGATATGACCGGCGTGGATCCCCAGCGGATCCCCCTGGACGACAAGGACACCATGTCCATCTTTACCTCCTCCAAGGTGCTGGGCTTTGAGAACGACCCCATCCTGGGCCAGACCGGGGCCGTGGCGATCCCGGAGTTCGGCACCGGCTTCACCCGGGGCATGCTCAAGGAGACCCAGCCCACCCAATTTGACGTGCTGATCCGGCTTTCCGGCTTCTCCCACGGCACCGACGTCTGGCTGGGCAACGCCCGGGATCTGATCCTTTCGAAAACGGCCACGGTCTCCCAGGCCATCGGCTGCCGCGACGATATCATGAACTATCTGATCCAGTGCGGGATGCCGGACAAGCGCTCGTTCAAGATCATGGAGGCCGTCCGAAAGGGGAGAGGCCTCCCCGAGGGCGCGGAGGAGGAGATGAAGGCCGCCGGCGTGCCGGAGTGGTACATCGGCTCCTGCAAGAAGATCAAGTATCTGTTCCCCAAGGCCCACGCCGCGGCCTACGTCATGATGGCCTTCCGCATCGCCTGGTTCAAGGTCCACGAGCCCCTGGCCTTCTACGCGGCCTATTTCTACCGCCGCAGTCAGAAGGGCGGCTTTGACGCCTCCGTCATGTGTAAGGGCAAGGAGGAATGCCTTGCCGCGCTGGAGGGTCTGCAGGCCATGGAGGATCGCACCGATAAGGACGATCAGCTGATCACCACCCTGGAGGCCGTCTACGAGTTCTATCTCCGGGGCTTCGAGTTCCTGCCGGTGTCCGTCTATGAGTCCGACGCCGTGAAATTCCTCATTAAGGATGGGAAGCTTCTGCCGCCCTTCGTGGCCATCTCCGGCCTGGGCGAGAACGCGGCCAAGGACATCGCCGAGGGCCGCCGGGGCAAGACCTTTATCTCCATCGAGGAATTCTCGGCTGCCTGCCCCAAGGTCTCCCAGACCCACATCGAGACCCTGCGAGCCGCCGGAGCCTTCGGGGATCTGCCTGCTACAAGTCAGGTCAGCTTGTTCGACCTGTAAATGAAGAAGACAATCCGTAGGGACGGCACTCTGCCGTCCGCGCACCCCGTAGGGACGGCACTCTGCCGTCCGCGCCCCTCGTAGGGACGGCACTTTGCCGTCCGCGCACCCCGTAGGGACGGCACTTTGCCGTCCGCGCCCCCCGTAGGGACGGCACTTTGCCGTCCGCGCACACCGTAGGGACGGCGCTTTGCCGTCCGCGCACCCCGTAGGGACGGCACTTTGCCGTCCGTGCACCCCGTAGGGACGGCACTTTGCTGTCCGCCCGCTGAATAATCGAAAGGAGTAACCACCATGCAACAGCTTGACAAGCAATTTCATATCCACTGCGTCGAAGGCGACGTGGGCAAGTACGTGATCCTGCCCGGTGACCCCGGCCGCTGCGCGTCTATTGCCGCCCTCTTTGACGACGCCCACCACGTGGGCCAGAACCGGGAGTACAATATTTACACGGGTTATCTGCTGGGGGAGAAGGTCTCCGTCTGCTCCACCGGCATCGGCGGCCCCTCCGCCTCCATCGCCATGGAGGAGCTGCACAACATCGGCGCCCACACCTTCATCCGCACCGGTACCTGCGGCGGCATCAACCTCAAGGTCAAGTCCGGGGATATCGTGGTGGCTACCGGCGCCATCCGCTATGAGCACACCTCTTGCGAATACGCCCCCATCGAGTATCCCGCCGTGGCGAACCTGGACGTCACCATCGCCCTGCGGGACGCGGCTCTGGCCCTGGGCAAAACCACCCACGTGGGCGTGGTGCAGTGCAAGGACGCCTTCTACGGTCAGCACAACCCCAACAAAATGCCTGTCTCCTACGAGCTGCTGAACAAGTGGGAGGCCTGGAAAAGACTGGGCGTCCTGGCCTCCGAAATGGAGTCCGCGGCCCTCTTCGTGGTGGCCGACGCCCTGGGCGTCCGCTGCGGCTCCTGCTTCCATGTGATCTGGAACCAGGAGCGGGAGGCCGCCGGCCTGGATCAGACCATGAACGAGGACACCTCCGCCTCCGTCAAGGTCGCCGTGGAGGCCCTCAAGCGCCTGATCGAACAGGACAGAGCGGCGCAGTAGGGCGGCCTGTAGGGCGGCCGGACCCCGGCCGCCGGGCTGTTTCTTATGCCCTGTTCCCGGTCGACTGCGGTCGGACCGCCCTGTGCAGAACCGCGAAACAAATGTGAATTGAAACGAAGAAGACAGCGCTTTTTTAGTAATTTTGTAACAATTTCACAACACTTTCACAAATAGTCGGACTTCACTATTGACAAATCCCAAAAAAAACATTACAATAACAGAGCAAATATACATACGATTGCTAGTGTCGAAAGATACGGCAAAATTTACGTATGTATAAAAAACAGGAGGAAATAGCATGAAAAAGTTTCTCGCATTGCTTCTCGCTGTTGTGATGCTCCTCACCCTGTTCGCAGGCTGCAAGGACAGCACCAACGAGACCAAGGCCGCGACCAAGGCTCCCGAAGATACCAAGGTCGAGACCCAGCCCAACAACCAGCCCAGTGAGACCCAGCCCGCTACCGTGGAGACTCAGGAAGTCACTGAGCCCGTGGTGACCGAGCCCGTGGAAGTCTACGACGGCCCCGACACCTACGCGATGATCACCAACTTCGACGTGACCACCCTGGACTATGTTTACAACAACAAGTCCTCCAATGGCGACTATGTCTCCAACTTCATCGAAGGCCTGCTGACTCAGGACTCCCATGGCGTTCTGGTTCCCGGCATGGCTAAGAAGTGGAGCCACAACGAAGACTCCTCCGAGTGGACCTTCGAGATCCGCGACGACGCTGTTTGGTCCACCAGCAGCGGCGAAGAGTACGACTCCGTTAAGGCTGAAGACTTCGTCACCGGCCTGAAGCACGCTGCTGACTCCAAGTCCGAGACCCTCGGCCTGGTTGCTGACCTGATCGTCGGTCTGCGCGCCTACTCCGAAGGCACTGGTTCTTGGGAAGACGTTGGCATCAAGGCTGACGGCAACACCCTGACCTACACCCTGACCGGCCCCTGCGGCTACTTCGACGGCATGTGCACCTACTCCATCTTGTGGCCCATCAACGCTGAGTTCCTGGAGTCCAAGGGAGAGGACTTCGGTGCTGTGCAGCCCGACTCCATCCTGTACAACGGCTGCTACATCCTGAGCTCCCTGGTTCCCGCACAGGAAGTCCGCTTCGACGCCAACCCCAACTACTACGATGCTGACCACGTCTATGTCAAGCACGTCGTTGTTTCCTACACCGACGGCCAGGATCCCGCTCTGAACTTCAACATGTTCGTGAACGGCGAGGTCACCGCTACCGCCATCAACTCCTCTCTGCCCGATGTGGTTGCCAAGGCTGACGAGCTGTACAAGGACAACCAGTACATCTCCATGACCACCGCCACCTCCTTCTGGGGCGCTTTCAACTGGGACCGCCGTCTGTACGCTCTGTACAACGATCCCTCCGTCTCCACCACCAGCAAGACCACCGATCAGCAGAAGGCTGATACCCACGCTGCTATCCTGAACGCCAACTTCCGTCGCGCTGTGTACGCTGCTTACTCCGCTCATGCGGTTTCCGCGATCACCCAGGGCGAGGAGCGCGCTGACGACGTCATCCGTAACACTCTGGTTCCCTACACCTTCTGCATCACCTCTGACGGCCGCTCCATCGGCTCCCTTGTCCAGAAGTACGTGGAAGAGCTGGTTCCCGAGTACAAGGGCATCGACCTGAACGACGGCCAGGACGGCTGGTACAACCCCGAGCTGGCCAAGACCTTCGCTGAGAAGGCCAAGCAGGAGCTGGGCGAGTCTGTCGCTGAGTGGCCTGTCCACCTGGACGTCCCCGTCTACGCTGCTTCTGAGAACCAGAAGAACATGCAGCTGGCGATGAAGAACTCCATCGAGTCCGCCATCGGCGATTACGTTGTGATCGACCTGCAGTTCCTCGAGGGCAACTCCTCCGTCTACTACTCCGCATTCTACAACCAGCCCGACGGCGTGTCCAACTCCATCGACCTCGTCTTCGGCGCCGGCTGGGGTCCCGACTACGGCGATCCTCTGACCTACCTGCACTGCTTCAACATCCACGATGGCGATATGCTGAACTACTCCGGCATCAACTACGAGAGCCAGGGTCAGGACGACGTCCAGAAGGAAGTTCTGAAGACTCTGGGTCTGGAAGATGTCCAGGCTGTTGTTGACCAGGCTGTCCTGGCCTCCGGCGACGAGCGCATCGAGCTCTTTGCCAAGGCTGAGGCTATGCTGCTCACCGGCGGTATCCTCCGTCCCTATCAGACCAGAGGCGCTTCCCTCACCGTCAGCAAGGTGCAGCCCTTCACCGCTGCCTACGGTCTCTATGGCCAGGCTTCCTGGAATGCTGTTCCTTACTTCAAGTACATGAAGCTCCTCAACGAGCCCGTGCTTGCGGATGACTACTATGCTGCCAAGGAAGCATGGCTTGCCGGCAATTAATTCAAAGAATCCAAGCTGAACCCTAAGCATTAACTGAAGAGGGGGAGCCGGACGGCTGTGTCCTCCGGCTCCCTTTTTCAATGACCGCACACCGTTATCCCTCGTGCCCAATCGGACGCGAGGCCTCAGAGAAGCTAAGAAGTAAGGAGCGGTACCTTTAATGAAGAAAGGCTACATATGGAAACGACTTCTTCGGTCGCTGATTTCCATTTTGATCATCATGATCATCGTGTTCACCATGGTGTACACTCTGATCCCGCGTGAAAACATTTTCTTTGAAGACAGCACCTACCGTAAGCTCGCCAGTAAGTCCGACGATAAGACCGAGTACGTGTATTCCACCTGGCAGAAGCTCGGCTATCTGGATTACGTCCGTATCAATGACTACTGCCTCACGCTGTATCCTGCCGGCGACCCCAGAATGACCGACGCTGTGCAGCCCGAATCCAAGGAGAGCGCGGATTTTGTCCGCATCTACACGGAGAAGGGTTATACCGTCGCTCAGTTTGAGGTCAGTGGCCGCTACTACGCCTACAAGGATGTTCCCGTGATCAAGCAGATGCTCCGCTGGCTGTCCAACATGATCGTGGTGGACACCATCCACTCTGTGGAAGACGAGAATAATCCCGACCTGGAGCGCAGCCTGAAGTTCGGCAAAACGCCCACCGGCGGCCTGGCTCTGATCGGCAGCGGCTCCACCCACAAGTATCTGTTCTATACCGACAGCAATTTCCCCTTCATTCATCAGAACTTTATCACGCTGAATTTCGGTACCTCCTATCCCACCTATCAGGGTATTGAAGTGCTGCGTGTCCTGTTCCAGTCCCAGGGCACCGAGGTTAAGCGCCCGGTCACCTTCGAGACCGGCCTTGAGCAGGATTCCGCCATCAACTTCGGCACGCTGACCTATAAGTCCTCTGTTGACAGAATGGACAAGAAGAAGTTCGTGGACAACTACGCCAACTACGAGACCTTCAAGGATCAGCCCTCCATGGTCGGCACCTCCTTCATCATGGGCATCATCGCCATGGTGCTGGCCTACGGTCTCGGCCTTCCCATCGGTGTTCTGATGGCGCGCCGCAAGGACAAGCTGGCGGATAAGCTCGGCATGGCTTACATCATCTTTATCATTGCCGTGCCCTCCCTGGCTTATATCTATCTGTTCCGCTATCTTATGACGTCAATTACGGATCTGCCTTCCGTGTTCACCACCTACGGCCCGGCCGACGTTCGTTCCTGGATTCTGCCGGTCATTTCCCTGGCTATGCCCTCCATCTCCGGCCTGATGCTCTGGACGCGCCGCTATGTGGTTGACCAGATGAACTCTGACTACGTCAAGTTCGCCAAGGCCAAGGGTCTGAACCGCCGTGAGATCTTCAACAAGCACATCTTTAAGAACGCCAGCATCCCCATTGCCCACGGCATCCCGACCTCTCTGGCCGCCTGCATCACCGGCGCTCTGATCACTGAGTCGATCTACTCCGTCGGCGGCATGGGCAAGATGCTTCCGAACGCGATCCGGCAGTACAACAACGTGATGGTCATTGCCCTGGCGTTCATGTTCTCTACGATCTTCATTCTTGCCGTTCTCTGCGGCGATATTCTGATTACGAAGATCGATCCGCGTATTTCGCTCAGTGAGAAAGCAGGGAGGACCTAAACGATGGATAAAGAAAATCTGTTTGAATTTGCTGCGTTTGATAAGCTCGAATCCGAGCACATCGCTGCTCCCCGCTATTCCTACTGGAAGTCGGTTTGGAGAACCTTCTTCAAGAGCAAGTTTACAGTTGCTGTGTCCATCGTGATGATCGCCCTGGTGCTCTTCGCGCTGATTCAGCCTCTGACCTCCGGTTACGATCCCACTGTCGCTCCCAACATCAACGACGCCAGCAAGAAGTTCCTCAGCCCCAGCTCCGAGCAGCTCTTCGGCACCGATAACATCGGTAACTCTGTCTTTGACGCGGTTTGGGCCGGCGCTCGCAACTCCATCATCGTCAGCTTCGTCAGTACTGCCATCAATATGCTGATCGGCGTTCTGGTGGGCGCCCTCTGGGGCTTCTCCAAGAAGATGGATAAGTGGATGATCGAGGTCTACAACGTCATCGCCAACATTCCGTTCCTGCTGCTGGCCATGATCCTGTCCTACGTTCTGGGCGCCGGCATGCGCTCTCTGATCATCACCATGACCTGTACCAGCTGGATCTATGTGGCATACTTCATCCGTACCCAGGTTATGATCATCCGTGACCGCGAGTACAACCTCGCTTCCAAGTGCCTCGGCACCGGTACCGGTACGATCATCACCAAGAACATTCTGCCCTATCTTGTTTCGGTCATCATGACCTACATCTCCCGCGAGATCCCGAACATCATCTCCTATGAGGTCTTCCTGAGCTACCTCGGCCTTGGCCTTGGCACCACCAACGCCTCCCTGGGCCGCATGATCTCCATGTACACTTCGTTCATGAGCGGTTATCCCCATCTGTTCTGGATCCCCGTGAGCGTCGTCGCGCTGATTGCAATCTCCCTGTACATCGTGGGACAGAAGCTCGCTGACGCGACCGATCCGCGTACGCATATGTAAGGGGGAACGAACATGGACGAGAAAAAAGTTATCCTGTCCGCAAAGGACGTTGAAGTCAAGTTCAGAGTCCGCGATAACTACCTCACCGCGATTCGCGGCGTCTCCCTCGACCTCTACGAGGGCGAGACCTTTGCCATCGTCGGCGAGAGCGGCTCCGGCAAATCCGTCTTCACCAAGACCTTCACCGGTATGCTGGAATCCAATGGCAGCATTTCCAACGGCTCCGTTATGTTCCACGGGAAGGATCTGACCAAGCTGAAGACGGACAGAGACTGGGAAGGCATCCGCGGCGCCAAGATCTCCACGATCTTCCAGGACCCCATGACCTCCCTGAACCCCATCCGCACCATCGGCTCTCAGATCACCGAGGTCATCGAAAAGCACCAGAAGATCTCCAAGGCGGAAGCCAAAAAGCAGGCCATTGATATTATGGAGCGCGTCGGCATCGTGAATGCTGCGGATCGTTTTGACGAGTATCCCTTCCAGTATTCCGGCGGTATGCGTCAGCGTATCGTTATCGCCATCGCTCTTTCCTGCCACCCCGAGATCCTGATCTGCGACGAGCCCACCACCGCGCTGGACGTCACCATCCAGGCGCAGATCATTGCGCTGATCCGTGACCTGCAGCGGGAGCTGAAGTTCACCACCCTGTACATCACCCATGACCTGGGCGTTGTGGCCAACGTGGCTGACCGTGTCGGCGTTATGTACGGCGGCCAGATCATCGAGTACGGCAACGTGGAGGAGATCTTCTTCGATCCTCGTCACCCCTACACCTGGGCCCTGCTGTCCAGCCTTCCCCAGCTCGGCGAGAAGGGCAAGGATCTGTTCTACATCACCGGCACGCCGCCTTCGCTGTACAACAAGATCAAGGGCGACGCCTTTGCGCCTCGTAACGAGCACGCACTGAAGATCGACTTTGTGCAGGAGCCGCCTTTCTTCAAGGTGAGCGACACCCACTATGCCAAGACATGGCTGATGGATCCCCGTGCGCCTAAGCTGGAAAAGCCGGAGATCATCCAGAATCTGCATGAGAAGATCAAATTGATGACGGATAAGGGAGGTGCGTTCCATGTCGAGCAATAAGCAGGACAGAGAGGTCATTATTTCCATCAAGCACGTGGACATTTCCTTTGACGTCGGCCAGAAGAAGAAATTTGTTGCCGTCAAGGACGCAAATTTCGACATCTACAAGGGCGAGACCTTTGCCCTCGTGGGTGAGTCCGGCTCCGGAAAAACCACCCTCGGCCGCGCCATCCTGCGGATCAACCCCTGCAGCGCCGGCGAGATCCAGTTCGAGGGCAAGCGTATCTCCGGTAAGATCTCTCACGCGGAGGACCGTGAGGTCGTCCGTAACATCCAGATGATCTTCCAGGATCCTGCTGCTTCGCTGAACGAGCGTGCTACCATCGAGTACTGCGTCTCCGAAGGCCTCTACAATTTCCACCTGTACGATAACGAAGAGGACCGTATCGCCAAGGTCGATAAGGCCCTGCAGGACGTGGGCCTGCTGCCCGAGCACAAGTCCCGTTATCCTCATGAGTTCTCCGGCGGCCAGCGTCAGCGTGTCGGCATCGCCCGCGCCATGATCATGAACCCCAAGTTCATCGTGGCCGACGAGCCCATCTCCGCCCTTGATGTCTCCATCCGCGCCCAGGTTCTGAACCTGATGAACAAGCTCAAGGCCGAGAGAAATCTGACCTACCTGTTCATCGCCCATGACCTGTCCGTCGTCCGCTTCATCGCGGACCGTATCGCGGTCATCCACCACGGCGAGATCGTGGAGATCGCCGAGTCTGAGACCCTGTTCAAGTTCCCCCTGCATCCCTACACCATCTCTCTGCTTTCCACCGTTCCCATGCCCGACCCCATCGTCGAGCGCACCAGAAAGCACATCGACTACGATCCCTCTGTGCTGGATCAGTCGGGAGAGAAGCGTGAAATGCGTGAGATCCGCCCCGGCCACTTCATCTTTGCCACCAGCAAAGAGATGAAGGAATACGAGGAGAAGATCGCTCGCAAGGAGCGGGAGCTTGGCGTGAATCGCTGATAGAAGATCGGTTCCGATGATTGGAAAGCTGAAAAAAATCAAGCCGAGTATCCTGATCTCCCATGTGATTATCACATTGGCGTATCCCGCGGTAAAGGCATTCACTGCAACGGGCAATCGCCTTTTGGCCTTCACGGATATCCTGACCATCGTTGCGTTGATCCTGCTGATCGTGGGCATCATCTATTCGGCGGTTCTGCATGGATACCTGGATATCAGCAGCTTTTTTCTCCAGCGCGGCGTCCGGTCGTTCAAGTTCTTCGACCGGCACAGCTCGGAGCAGAGCAAAAATCAGAGCATCGGTGAATTCCTCCAGGAGAACAGAGACAGAAGAGCCGACGCGTTCAACTATCCGATGTTCCTCGGAGTCATCTATCTGATCGTATCCGTTGTGATCGCCTACGGCATCTATTGACGCAGCTCTGCACAAGACACAAAAAAAGGGGCTGTGAAGAAAAGGAGTGAAAGCCACTCCCGGACTTCACAGTCCCTTGTTTTTGCGGGATTCGGCAGAATTTGAAGATGAATACAGCTGGAATGGGCACACTACCCCTACCCCAGGAAGCGGCGGGTGTGGAAAACTACGCAGCTTGCTGGAGCTTCATCTGTTTGTTATAGTATTTGTATAGGTTGTGCCCAATAGAGACAAGATAAAGCTCCAATTGGACAGAATCCA
>JAEEGG010001107.1_pt1 | contig 74718 bp, 61 predicted proteins | sample 9134161 | NCBI WGS metagenome assembly JAEEGG01 (sample SAMN16246543, study PRJNA631951) | gut metagenome | biome: gut microbiome; feature: rumen; material: CR-attached | host: Bos | place: Iran: Karaj | collected 2018-10
ATGCCGGTTACGCCCAGCGCATCATCAACCTCCTCGATGGCCAGGTTGTTCCAGAAGTCAGTTTATAAAGAATCGTTCATAGACACGCCCTCGGCAGCCACTTATCGGCTCTGCCGAGGGCGTATTTTGTGTGAAAATATAAAAAAGCCATCACAAAAAAGATTATTACTAGTAAAAATGTTGTATCTTTGCATCGTAAAATCGGAATAGTTATGAAACAACAATATGCAGTAGTGGTGCTCTTTGCACTAATAATCGCTTCGAGTATGGTGAGCCTAACCAGCTATAAGACCACTGAGAAGTTGGTGACTGAGGATGTGAACCAGGCATTGGCCAAGGCCTTGGATGAACAGCAGTCGGACGTGATCAGCGCTGATACGATTCAGGTGTTCAACAGTCACCTGCAAATAGAGGGGTTGAGAGGAAATGCTGTTTTGGCGGTTGACACCAAGAAAGGATTCCGTCCTCGTCCGCAAGTATCGACAGCCACGATTCTGTCACTCTCTGACCAGCGTCCTTCGATGATTCTTTGGTCAATGGTGCTGCTGTGGAGCCTGTTCTGCCTGTATCAGCATAGACGGCTGTCTGCATTAGGACTTTATGGCGGCTTGGCTCTGCAAGATGGACGGTTCGTCAATGCCAAAGGCTGCGAAGTAAAGCTTACCCCGATGCAGCAGCAACTGATGGAGATGCTGTGGCAGTCACCCTCGCATCAGCTGTCGAAAGCAGAGATTTGCGATGCGCTTTGGCCCAAGAAACCCGATGCCAGTGAGACGCTTTACACGCTTATCCGACGGCTGAAGCCCATCATAGAAGAACATTCCGACCTCAAAATCGAGTCAGACAGGGGGAAATCATACGGTCTGACTATCAGGTAGATAGGTCCCTGTTAGACAATTGTCAGACAATTGTCAGGAAGAAAAAACGTCTAATAAACAATCTCTTCATACCTTTGCAAACAAAAACAGCAGACGTATGAAGAGATTATTGTTTTTGTGGATGCTAACTGTATCAATGATGGCTTCGGCACAGAAGGAAGTGGAATTACAGGAAGTAACCGTGCAGGGGTCTAAGGTAGTGCAACGAGTGGACGGGCAGACCATCTATCCCACATGCCAGCAACTGGAGAGTTCCACGAATGGCTATTCGCTGTTGTCGAAACTGACGTTGCCCCATCTGCGTATCGACCCAGTAATGCATACCGTTACGGCTCTTACCAATCTCGGTAGTGTACAAGTACGCATCAACGATATGGTGGCTTCAAAGGAGGACTTGCTTTCACTTGACATGAAGGCCGTACAGCATATCGACTACATCGATAATCCAGGAGTCAGATATGGTGAGGGTATCGCCTATGTCATCAATATCATCGTGAAGAAACCCGTCAGCGGCTACGACATTGGGGCAGACCTGACAAATACGCTCACAGCCGTGAATGGCGATGAGACCGTCTATGGAAAATTCAACTATGGTAAGAGCGAGTTCGGAGTGAACTACTCGTTGGGCTATCAGAATTTCAAGGGAACAGAATATGAAGAATGGGCGACCTACGAAATGGAGTCGGGTACGGAGTACAATGTCTTACGCCAACAGTTAGAGGGACAGAATAAGAGTCTCGACCACAAAATCCAACTGACCTATAGCCTGAGCGACTCGAACTATGTGTTTCAGTCGAAACTCTCAGCCCATCGAGACATTCAGCCCGATAGGTTGTGGACTAAGTTTGAGAATTATGAAGACCATTCCTCGTCCCGTACCTCATCGCCTGTGCTCGACCTCTATTTCTATCAAGACTTCAAGCGTCACCAGTCACTTACTGCCAATGTCGTGGGAACGTATATCCATACCAGCTGCCATTCAGAGCATAACGAAGGTGGCAGTTATGCCTACGACGTGACAGGTAAGACGTATTCACTCTTGACGGAGGCCATCTATGAGAACCGTCTGAAACCATTCACGATATCCTTGGGTACCCAATTTGGACAGAAATATATCAATAATGAGTATTCGGGTAATGCCGTTGCTTCCAACTCTATGCGTTCATCAATGTTTTATTTCTTCGGACAGTTGAAAGGACGCTTGGGTAAACTTGGCTATATGGGAGGTTTGGGCGTAAGCACACGCTACTATCGACAGGCAGAATGGAATGACCGTTTTCTGCTGTTCCGTCCTAAGATGACGCTTGCCTACCCGTTGGCCAGAAACCTGAAGATGAAGTACGACTTTGAAATATCGCAGCACGTATCGCAGATTGCCCTTGTTAGCGAAGTGTCTGTCAAACAGAATGCGATGGAGACGCTGGTCGGTAATCCTGAGATTTCTCCCAACCGCGTTACTTCGCATGATCTTCGTTTGACTTATTCCACGCCAAAAGTCATGAGCGAGTTGCAAGGCTATTGGCGACTGAATGCCAATTGCAACATGGAGAAATACACCCGTAAGGACGGACATTTCTATCAGACACAGACCAACGCCGGCAACGAGTGTAGTTTCTTCTTTATCCAAAGTTACAACCGCTGGGAGGCTATACCAGAGCATCTTTCCATCACCCTCTATGGTGGCATCTACCGTTTTTTCAACTTTACAGACGACTATCGTCATACCTATACGGCATTTAATGGCGGTGCCAGTGTAGAAGCCTACCTCGGAAAGTGGACGCTGACCGCATACGCGGATAATGGTTGGAACTGTATGGAGGGTGAGCATCGTGGCCATCAGCCTGCCGCATGGTATCTCACGGCTTCTTATCAGATGAAGAATGTAACCTTATCCCTCTATGCTCAACATCCCTTCTGCGCTCGTCCGCTCACTCACAAAACAGAAGTGCTCAGCCGTTACATCCACAAGGAGGCGTCACAACACAGCCGCGATTTGGGCAATATGCTGACACTCAACCTTACGTGGCATCTGTCCTCAGGCCGCAAATACCGCAACATCCAGCGTACCATGAACCATCGGGATACAGAAACGGGAATATTACAAAGCAAATGAGAAAGGCCATCTTCATATTTATTGCCATCGTCCTCGTGGCTGCAAGTATCGATTGGATCCGCTCGTGCAGCGGCTTGAAGTCGCACAAGGAGGCCTTTGGGCGGGAACTGACTTATGCCGAGATGTACGAGTACAAGGATGCGGACTACGATTACGTCGTCCGCGTCCCGTCGTTCTTCACCGCCCAAGCAGATTCCCTTCAAGAGGAGAAAGGCCGTATGCGCTTCGAATATGGCGACCAGTGGATCACCGTTGTCATCGAGAGTCATGTGATGCACAAAAATGGCCAGTCGCTAAAGGACGGCATGGACTCTCTGGCACAAGTGCTTCATGCGACAGACCGCAAACTCGGCAGTGATTACTTCATCCTCTCTGGTCCGCAGTACGAAAACGGCAGTCTTATCGAAGGCTATAGTTATTACTCGAAAGTCATGGCCAATCACAAACTCTGGTTTGTCTATACGATGGTCTATCCCGACGACTACAAAGACATCCTCGCCCGTCTGTTCAAGGAAATCGATGACTGGCAGATATGGGAGCGCCCTCGTCCGCAACTGAAACAAGGCGAGAGTCAAACGCCGAAAGCGGTACCGAAATGAATAGTTAAGCGCTTTCTCCAAAGAAACTTATTAGCTGTAGTACAGAAATTGACATGGCCGCTAAAAATAATCCTTTGGTTAAAGCCTATAATATTAAGGATAGAACAGTACAAAGCCATTGTAGCTGTTGTTAAAGTATTCATACTTTAACGCAATAGGATTTTCTTTGACAGAAGCTATGAAAGTACCATACCCAGATTTTTCACCCTTAATATACAACTCAACAAAAGGGTATCTTAGACGGTCTAAGCTTTCTGGGAAACGCAATCTACCTATATCAGACAAAAAGGGTTGTGAAAGAAAAAAATCTCTAAGCGAAACCTTTGTTGGCAAAGGGTCTTTCATCACAAGCAAAGCACACCGCATAGGTGAAAACTCCACGTACCTACGTAGAGTTGCATGAATTGATGCACCAAAGAAAGGGGAAGTCTGTATTGCAGTCTGAATTGACAATGGTTCATTTTGCACCATCTCTGCAAACTTATCACCCTGAAAGAGCGTTTCAGAGGCAAAATAACTTGCCTCTGCCTCAAACTGTTCCTTTGTTTCTGGACTCAAAGTAAAATCGTCATCTGCATACATTGAGGATATAGCCACCTGCCAAGGAAGATTATGGCCGACTTCATGTAGTAGTGTAAATCTCTGTCTTTCTTTGTTACAAGACCTATCTAGATAGATTAATTTTGCATCACGAACGAGAAGGCCTCGTAGCTGACCAAGTATTTTTTGAAGAATAGATGCATGTTTATCCATATATATAGGTGTTACTTTGGATAAGTCCTCTGGTGACACCTTAAGGTCTATAAAAGCTGCTAATTTATCAGCTGGAGTTGGGAAAATATCAATACAACGGCTTGACACAAGTAATTCATGTGACCACTCCTTGATGTCATGTTTTGTCGATTCTTCAATGATAATTTCCATTATTTATCCCGTTGTCTTATGAAGTTGAGATAATTTAAGAGCTCTTTTTCTTCTTCGTCGGTCAGTGTAGTACCAGCAGAAGCTGCTACTGACTGAAGGATTTTGTGTTTAGGGGTGCTTTGCTCTTTCTTTTCGATAACACCACCAGCAGAAAGCAAAGTTTCCAATTCAACGCCATATGTTTGGGAGAGTTTGTAGAGTGTATTTGCAGAAGGATGGGCGATTTTATCGTTCTCTAGCTGACTCAGATATGCGTTTGAAATACCTGTTTTCTCTTCAACATGCCTTAACGTAAGCTTATTAATCTCACGATACTGCTTTAATAATTTGCCTAATGTATCCATAAAAAGGGGTTTGTTGTAGCATAATGACGTTGCAAATTTAGCAAGAAAATCTAAATAAAACAAGAAAAATTTGATATTTTAAGATTTTTCTGTTAAATTTCATTAGAATTGCTTGGTATATTTAGATTTTTGTTATACCTTTGCAGCGGAACAAGGAGGATTTAGTCCGACTTAACCATTAATAATTATTTCTAAATTTTAATAATTTGAATTATGACAGAGATTAATTCAAAGCCCTTCGCTGAACAAGAAGGCACTCAGGGTAACGTAGGAAAACACAAGCCCGAAGAAAACAAAAAGTCCTACAAGTTTAAAATTAACGGTGGCAAACCTTATAGCTGGCCCACACCTATTATTAATGAGACCGACATAAGGAGGATTGGACAAATTCCAGATGATGAAGATCTATATCTGGATTTGCCGGGCCATTGGAGAGATGCATTTATTGAAAGAGGTGCAGACATCGATCTCTCCGCTCCTGGTATGGATAAATTCATTACCAAGAAGAAAGGGCATGAGTTTGAATGCACCATTATCATTAATTCCGATCCCTTCAAGTATGACCAGCCAACGATCTCATACGAGAAAGTTGCTTCCCTAGCTTACGGGAAGGACTATGATCCCAACCGCGTATACTCTATGGCCTATAGCAAAGGCCCGTCAGAGAATGTTGAAGGTTTAATGTCTAAAGGAAAAACCGTTTATGTCACAAATGGAATGGAATTCGATGTTGCCATCTCTCATCAGTCATAACGAGGATTTACAGAAAATTCAAGATGCAGGGATTAGCTTTGACGTACGCAGCGGCAATTTTGTTGCCGACTGCGTACCTTACCTCACAGAGTCGAAAGAGATCAAAGCTGGAATACTGGTTTTCCCCATGAACATGGAAAACATGACAATTAAAAATCCTAATGATCATACGGCTTTTTTCATTGGAAGCAAACCATGCGAAATGGACGGTACACCTATTAAAGGTTTAGGCATCTTGGAGATGCAGCAACCTTTGTTTGATAACATCAAAAGTGACTATCGCTTTTCGTGTTATCCCGATAAAGGTATGTACCCAACCTACTATGATAAGGTACTCAATTATTGGAGAGTGATAACTGCACCAGCAGAGAACACCGATAAGGCCGCATGTCTTGCTCTTAAAAAACAAAAACTTGTAAGGCCAGTAGGCAGCAAACTCGTTTATTGGGACATCAACTCTTCCCGTGCCCATATCGCTGGTTTGACGGACATGTTCAAAGGAATGAAAATCGCCATTGTTGGGCTTGGAGGCACAGGATCATATGTTTTGGATTTCATTTCCAAACTACCACTTGACGAAATACACCTATTTGACTCAGACATCTTCGAGCAGCACAATGCGTTTAGAGCACCAGGTGCGGCATCCTCTCATATACTGGAGCAACATATCACTAAGGTGCAATATCTTAGTAGCGTGTATAAGCATATGAACGAAGCAATAGTCCCACATGCAGAAAATATCAATCCCAACAATAAGGAAATCCTGCTTGGAATGGACTTTATATTTTTGTGCATTGATAATGCTGCCGTGAGAAATGAGATCGCAAACTTTCTTATCAAGAATAACAAGAAGTTTGTCAACTCTGGCATAGGGGTTTCTTTAAGAGAAGGAGGGCTATCTGGCATTATCCGCATTTCCTATGGTGAGCCCGGCCATTATCATTATCTCAATGATGCCTTTTCAGCGACTAACGAGGCCGGAGAAGATGACATCTATCGTGATAACATCCAGATAGCGGAACTGAATGCTTTCGCTGCCATGGAGTCAGTCTTTAGATGGAAACAGTCGCTCGGATTTTATCAAGATTCGGCCAGAACATACGATCTGGAGTTTGTAATGAACAAGAATAAAATCATTTATGATGACCCGAAAGTTTAGGTTAGAGTTCGTAGACAATATTCCAAAACGGCTGGAAGAAGGGAAACTATATGTGTCGATGAGATATCACACTACTGCTCACCTATGCGCATGCGGATGTGGAGAAAAGGTCGTAAATCCTCTTAATAGAAAGTATGGTTGGGTGCTCACATTCGACGGTCAAAGAGTAAGTCTTTCACCTTCTATTGGGAACTACCAATTCCCATGCCATTCGCATTATTACATCAAAGATAACGAAGTACTATTTCTTGATATTGATGATAGAGACTTACACAATAAGGGATTCGTCAAAAAAATAGTAGAATGGATAAAGCATCTACTCAGATAAATATTGTATAACGGCTGCCTGAAACATGCAGCCACATTAATCCCCGAAAAGGACGGGCTAGTTTAGGATATGGCAACAAATCCTCCAAGTGGCGATGGCCACAGAAACGGTATGGTACGCCAAAGAAGTCAAGTACTGAATCCTAAAACTGGAATTTGGACCAAACGTGGTCCCGATGGAAGGTTTATGGACGGCAAACAGGACGGGACTCCTTTCAAAGGCGTAAAAAAAGAAAAATGATTTTAGGATGTGCCTCGCTGATGTGAATCAACGAGGCATTATTTTAATACATTAAGTTAGAAGCATCACAAGAAAACCACTAAAACAGAATAGATAAGCTTGTGGAACATGACATGCTCTACTTTATTCTGGGTACAGCCATCAGCGCAGACAGTCTCGTTGATGTTGGGTCGTGTGAGGGTGCCATGAAGATTATCAGGGAATTGAAAGAGGATTTACCTCTCTCGAAACTGAAAGATGACAAGAAACTCAAAACCAGACTCGACAATGCGGAGCAAATAATCCTGCGCGACATGGAGGCTTTCAAAAACGTCAAAGCATGATAGGAAGAAACGAGAGGCTGGCTTTGCCCCTCGTTTCTTTACAGTGGATTTAGATGCAGGCGGACCTATCGGCGTGACTTCGGCTTCTTCTTTCTGCGTTCCAAGTACGCTGCCAATTCATTGATGCCCCAAATTGCTGACAAGACAAAGATCGGCATAAAGGCCATCGCCCAAAGGAATGTCATGGTGTCGTTGAGGTGGTACTTGCCAGTGTAATAACCAAGGACTGGAAAGACAATCAGGGCCACTTTGTCGGCCAAATGATAGGCAATGGGGAACCACTCCATGCGCGAGGTCAGGCGGATAAGGTGCTCCTCGGTTTTGGCCTCGATATACTCGCAGACAGTCTCGCCACCTTTCATCATTGCCATGCAAACCTCAGACTGCTGCCATTTCTCGCGGTCTTTCTTCGTCAGTTCTTCGACATAGCGGCTCATGAGTTTCGAGTCGTGCATGTTCTCAGCCACTTGACGCAGGATGCATTCCGCATACAGGTTCATCTCTTCCAACGGCACAGCGTCCATGTCCTGATTGACGAGTTTGCTGCTGTTGTTCCTCATCGCATCAAGTGGAATACTGCCCAGGAGCGTCTGCTGATCTATAAGCATTTCAATGGCCTCGTGGGTTGATTTCACAAGGAACTTACCTTTCATCACAGCCTTCACGCCACGCTCATACTCCTTCTGGTCATAGAGAGTTGCACGTTTATGACCGCTACGAAAAAGAGCCTTCAACTTGTTAACAACTTGCAGGATAATATACGGTTTCTCCTGCTTACGGGGGCTATCATGCCGTCCCCCAGTCTCATTGTTGCCTCCCTGCATCTGACTATCGCCAGAGGGAAGCATGCTGTCGTATTTACTTCTCATAAAAAACGCTATCTCTTTCGTCCTCTATAATTCTGTTGTCTGATGAATCCGTTCTTCTTCCACCAATACCATTCCTCATCCTTCTTTTTGGGCAGGTCGTTATTGCTCTGACCACCTCCAAGGGAAGGCTGGGTTTCCGGCAGGGCAAGGTTCGCAACGACGTCAAGCATCACTTCGGCTGCATCACCTGCACGCTCGGCACTACATTCAAACTGATCAAGCAGTTCCATTGCGGCACTCTTTAGGCTGTTCTCTTCGAATGAAGAACCTTCGCGCTCCCCCATGTCGATGGCTTTAGCTACGATGCCTTCTGGCAGGATGTCCTCCTTGTCCAACGGGCTAAACTCTGTCTTGAACGGACTTTTCACAAAGCGCTTGATGGCATTCAGCGCAAGCCAGATGGCAGTCCGACGGTCTCTCTCGGCCTCCGTGGACTTACGGGGAGCAGGCTCCGTCTGCTTCACGGGCGTCGGAGCCGCTGGTTTCTCAGCGTTCTTCCTCTCTGCCGCCTCCTTAATCCTCGATAGTCCCAGATATGCATCGTCATCATCTGACTGCGAGGACCTCGACGGCTTCTGCGGAATCACCTCTTCCTGCCGATTCTGCTGCCATCGATAGCTTTCCGTCCGCGCCTCTTCCATCTCAGGATGCAGCTTTTGCCAAGTACCAAACAACTTCGAAACCGTCAGGTCTCGACCATGCCCGAACCCTTTGGCCGATGCCTTGTACATCACCGTACTGGAGTAGTTCCCATCAAGGTCGTACAGCTTCTCGCCAACGGAGTAGCCACGGCAGACACCCTTCGAGTCGTACGTCGGCTCCACTTCGAAGCCGTTTCTGCGCATCCCGGCAAAGTACGTCTCCATGTCCCACGCATCCATTCCCTTCAGCACCTTCATCGCAGCATCGTGAATCCGCTCCATCCGCTTGTTCTCCCTATCCTCGGCCTTCGTCCACCCATATTTCTCCGCGATGATGTCAGCCGCCTTCTTCGCACGCTCCTTGCATTTGTGCGTGTCCTGCATCTCGCCGTCCATCGTCAGGCGGTTGGCTACAATGTGTACATGCGGCTTGCCCGTATCAAAGTGTACAGTGGCTACATACTGGCTGTTGGCCAACATAGTGTGCCTGCCGCTCACTTTCACTTTAGGCTGACCCGTCCTCTTGTCGACGACTGGCCTGCCGTCCTTGTCCTTCACCGCCTCCCTTTTGTAGTCGGTAACGTCCAGCACCTGAACGCAGTCCTTGCAGAATCTTTCCCACTGTGCCATCGTCCAGTCCTGACAAACCTCCGGCGGCGGACACAGCTCGATGCGCCAGAAAGGCTCATCCACCTTATGCCAGGATGCCGCCTGCAGCAGTTGCATGTCCATCAGCACCTCCACGGGCGAGTACGGCTTGCCCGTCAGCGGATTCAGTTCGATGTTGTTGGCGGCGAGGAAGACGGGCTTGTCCTCCTTCCTTGCCTTCTCCTTGTCGAGTACATAGTTGATGGCGTTGGCAGCATGCGCCCCGTCTATCGTGTCCATCTTGATGACCATACGCTAACCTCCCATGTTTAACGTCCTGTCCCTCATCCTGTCGAAGAACTCCAGGGCAGTGATAAGGTGCTCGCGCCACCAGTCAAAACTCTTGCCGTGGATGACAGCCCTGAAACGTTCTTCGTCCGGCTTATGTGCAAACTCTGCCACCATTGCATTGAACTGGAGCAGCACGTCGCCACGTGACTTCTTCAGGTTCCTGAGCAAGTCCAGTTCTTCTTCGGTGAACGCTGTACGGGGATGCTTGCCGCTCAGGAGCGTCGTACAATACTGCGAAAGATTCTGTCCGCATTTTTCCGCATTCCCGAGAAGTTCATCCATCAGTCTTTTCGTCACTTTCAGGTGCAGCATCTCTGTGGCAGTCCACTTGCGGATGCGCAGTCCCGTCCTGTTCTTACGCAGTACCTTGTCGATCAGGTCCACGCGATGGGCATCCAGCTTGTAACTGCCAAACAACGTGTAACTCTGTCGGCTGATAGGCTGGTCAACCTGTTCGATGCTGCCGCTACTCCGATAGACGACAAAGTGCATCTGGCATTTCCTGTCAGTCTCATCCACCCACAGGTCACCGACCGTTACGGGTTCCCATGAGAACTTGCTGTGTTCCCTGCCGTCCTTGGGCGACAGGTACCGCTTCTTCGACTTGATGAAGAAGTCCTTCTCAGGCCTCGTCTTCTCTATGAGCTGCGAGCCTTGGAATATAACTATTACGTTTCTGTCTACTGTCATAAGTATATATTTATTAAAGGTGTGAGCCAGCGAACGCCTCCTCCAATGAGAGCCTGCGAGCATTGCCAGTTCGGTTCGGCTGTCAAAAGAGCCTTGGCGATTTTGGTAGCACGAAACTCCAACTGGCATATCTTAAGGCAAGTTTCGGTTTCTACCGGCACTGTCCGTACGACAAGAGTGTCCCAGACCGTCGGGAACGCCCGACTTCTTTGGCTGTGATTACAGGATGTCATCGATGTTCCTCCGCTGTTTAGTGACTGCGCCGTGCTTCTGTTCGTAGCGGGCGATACCGTCCTTCAGATACTTCTCCATGACATCGCGAATTGAGAAACCTTCCTTGCATGCGATGGCCTTCACCTTGTCCACGATCTCTATGCCACAGATGAACGTGAAATGCATCCAGTCTCGCTTGCTGACGTCGGCCTCCTGGGGCATCTTCTGCTCCTGAGGTCTCACCTGCTGCTTCTGGGGCTTCGATTGCTGGGTGATGTTCCTGACACTGCTTTCGAGGTCATTGAAATCACCAAGGGGAAACGTCTGCTCGCTCATATCCGTTACAGTTTAATTTGTTCGACAATAGCGTTAAAGGCGTGCTCAACCGCAGCCTTCTGGTACTTGTCAAGTGCGGAAACGGTTGAGTAACGTTTGATGACTACACTCTGCTTGATCCTCGGTGTAACCCTGCCGATCCTGCCAAGAATTTTTACCGTCTCTTCGCGCTGCTTTATATCGTCGGCACGGTTCTCGGTCGTGTTGATTCGGTTGGGCAGGAAGACCAGCTGGATGTCCTTCACACGCTTGATGACCTTGATGAAGATGCCAGTGGCATCTATGGTGTCGAAGTCGTAGGAGATAGGCACTACGGCGAGGTCCGCTGCCTTGTACAGCAGGTCGAGGTTGGCAGCATTGAGGGTTCCCGGCATGTCGAAGAGGACAACACCGTCAAACTGCATCGCCTCCTCGATGGAGGACTGCAGGCTCTGGCGGTCTGTCGTATCAACAGTTCTCACTTCCCATGGGACAGCCACATCCAGGTTTGCAGCCAGCTCCCTCTCCCTGTGACGGGATAAGGATGCCTGAATGTCTGCATCCTGGACCTTCACGGGATAACCATTCTCACACAGATACTGCGCAAAGAGCGCACAACAGGAGGTCTTTCCTACGCCTCCCTTGATGTTGGTGAATAAAATTATATTTCTCATGATTTTACTATGTTTATTAAATACGTTGTGTACATTATAGCCATTATTTCCATTATAGACCTTGTATACTCTGTCTATCGTGAATACAGTTTGTACGCTATAGACAATGTGTTTTCTGTATATACTGTATTCGTTGAATACTCTGTATACATTGTCTTCATTGCAGACAACATACACATTGTAGATATTGTAATCGTTGTATATACCGTAGCCAGCGTAAACGCTGTATACACATACATTGTAGCCAATGCTGCAACCAGATACGTTGTGGACATTGTAGCCATTGTTTTCAGTGCATACAACTGATACACCCTATACATTGTACACTCAGTCATGTCAGACATGTTACCAGTCACGCTTGTTGGGTTTACGACGATGGGACGAAAGGATGGCATCATTCTCTTCCTCGGTGGTCAGGGGTACGGCATTCTTGCGTTTCACCTCCAGCCACTTGTCGAGTTCGTCATTGAACAAGACCCAGCGCTTGCCGGGTTTCGATCCAGGCACCTCGCCCTTCTGCAACTTCATGTAGAGGGTGTTCAGGGGCATACGGAGATAGTCAGCCGCTTCCTCCACGTTCATCGTGCGACGCACACGTTCCAACTTCTGCTTGGTTTGGCTTTTCTGAAGGTCAAGCAGTGCCACCTTCATGCCGACGACTTCATCCCGAAGCTCGGCAACGACCTGAGGAAGGTCGTTGAATGTCAATTCGACGTTCTTCATATGATACAATGAGACCTTTGTGTCTCGTCGGCAAAGGAACTGCATTATCATTGCGTTATGAAGTTTATGATGCACAATGTACAGATAATAATGGTATAATGTGGATGGGGCTGGTTTTCCATGGTCGCCTCTGGTTATGGATGGTTGTTTATTGCAGTGGGAGGGACGGGTATGGTAATAGTCTGGTTCACTTATAGGCATAGAAAATCGCCGTACAGATCCAGCAATGAATCTGTACGGCGAGATGGAATCGGTATTGTAAAGTTGGTTAGACTGCCTGTTTCATTTCCATATTCCTAAAATGGAAAGCTATTGAATGTGGTTCAGGCTTGTCAATCTTGATAAGGTCATCGGGCTTTTCCTCCAGCAGGTTTTGTGACAGGTAGCTGTCCGTACAGGGTGAACCGTCGCGCTTGACACACAGGTCTGGGAACAGGGCCTTCACGAAACGGCCACAAGTCTCGCTCTTATAACCGTTCTCCATGCCCATGCGCTTGGCGATGTTCCATGTCAGATGGCGCACATCACGGCTGGTCACCTTGTCTTTCCACTTGCAGAGCCTGGGCTTGGGCTGATAGGTACTGCTGCTTATCCAACCCTCATATTCAAGCCATACGGCAAGAATGTCCTGTTCGTCCAGCAGAGGGCCGAGCGAGTAGTAGATATACTCCTGCATGATTTCCTTTCGGTCTTGGGCGAACTTCTCCCTTCTTTTCTGCTGTTCTCCTGCGCTGAGATTCATGAGCTCGACTATTTTCTTATTCGTTTCTTCTGACTGAGCCGGAGTTGGGGCAGGGACATCAGGGGATGCTGGATCTAGTCTGGTTGAGGATGCAGATTCCTGACTGGATGAAATAGCAGGTTCATCCGTTCTTGGGTCAGGGACCTGTAGGCTTTCCGCCTGTTCCTCATGGACTGGCTGCGTTATGCTTACATTGTCAGGAACTGGCGGGGCAGAATCTGCTTGCGCATCTATCAGTTGTGCAGGAGCGGCCTGCACAATATCGGCCTGGTCCAGAACAGGAGCGTCTTTCTTCTTGCCAAAGAGACAACTGCTGAACTCTGACAAGACGAAGAAATAGACCATAATCATAAGTTCGAGCAGGATGAACGACAAGGCAAGAAGTACGCCGTATGGAATAAGCGTGCTTCTTGCGTAGAGATACGACGCAGCCATGAATGACACGACCAAGGCCACGGCACTGATGGCTGCGAAGAATGCCGCAGGCAGAACGGTCGAAGTTGAAATGCTAACTTTTCTGTACATATTACTGGATTTTAATTGATGTCCTGAAATTTGCGGGCAAAGGTAATCAAAAACAACAAATAACCATGCCTTTGAAAATTATTCTTCAAAATTTAACACAAACGAGACGATTTTTCACTCATCCGACAGCCATTTTTGCGGTTTTCGCCGATTTTAGGGTGATTTTGTCAACGGACTCGCGCTTGCTGGAGTCGGCCATGGCGGCGTAAATCTGGGTCGTGGCGACGTTCTTGTGGCCGAGGATATGCTGGACAGTATAGACGCTGGTGCCAGCCTCAACCTGTAGCGAACCGAAGGTATGTCTGGAGCAATGGTAGCTCAGATGCTTGGTGATGCCAGCCTCCTTCATCCAGTTCTTCAAAGGGGCCTGAGTGAGGCTGTCATTGAAGCCGACAAAGACCTTGTCTGTCGGTTTGCGGTTCTCATCGCCATCATTAAAGCCTATCAGTTCCAGAGCCTCGTTACTGATGGGATTGTTTACCAGTTCCTTCGTCTTCTGCATACGGAGGGTGATGTACATAGAACCATCGCCATACGGTTGGATCTTATCCCAAGTCAACTGCTTGATGTCGCTCTTGCGTAGTCCTGTGAGGCAAGAGAAGAGAAAGGCCTTCTTCAGCACAGGCGAAGAACAGGGTGTGTTGGCCAGATTGACGAGTTCTTGCCTTGATAGGTGCTCTTTCTCCGTGGGGATGGTGTCAATGCGCTCCAAGAAGCCGTTGGGATTCTCCTGAATCTTATGCTCGCGGTAGGCGGTGTGGAGTACGGCGCGGAAGGTTGACCAATAGCCTGCGATGCTATTGATGTGCAGGGTGTACTCTGTGTGTTTGAGCTGGTGGGCGGTCATCAGGTACTCCTTGAACTTGTTGCAGAGATCGACATTGATCTCGTCGAAGCGGCACTTGCCGTTGCAGAACTTCTCGAAGTGGAGATAGACATTCTCCCACTTCGTGTTCTTCTTGTAGGCCTTGTCCTTGAAGTAGTCGAGGAAGCTGCCCTTCATCTTCTCCTTGTCGAAGAAATCATAGCGCTCGTTGACGATGCTCTCGTAGCGACGGCAGCGCAGGGCCTCGGCCTTCTCGCGCATACGGTCGTTGTAGTCCTTCTCACGCTGCGACTTCGGCTTGGCATAGATGTAGATGCCAAGGCTTTCGTGGCGCATAACCTTCATAGTGCTCTCATCCCTGTAGCCAGGGTAGTAGTCCAAGTAAAAGGACAACTGCTCTCCGCCTTTTATCTTCCGTGTGCGGAGGGTCACGGTTTTACAAATGTTACTCATATACATTATTATATTTTAGTGAATATTCATCGGTGAAGCGTTTCTTCACATCGCAAAATTACCTCATTATTCCCCGATTATCAACCTTATTACGCATAATGCTTCAATAATGTCGATATAATGCTAGTTGGTGAGGACTTTGCCCATGAAAACACTGATTCGGATTACTCATAATCGGTAGTTTTACTTGATTGTTCACACAAGGGAGTAGCTGCCATATTGGACCAGTCTCTCTGCCATTATCCTGTCGAAGTCAGCTTTAGGTATTAAGTTCTTCACACCGACTTTGATCGTAGCGATGCTGTTCTTCTTGGCAATGATGCCGATATTGGCGGTACTCATCCCATATTTCTCAGCCGCTTCTCTCGCTGTGTAGTACCTGTCATCATTCACGATATCGGTGCGCCTCAACTGTTCAAAATGGTCTTTGGAATAATAAGTCTGGCCGAACTTACGTTTTGTCGGAATATGATGTCGATAGGCGTTGGAGCGGACAGACGCAGCACTCATGCCATAAAGTTCCTGAGTGTCCTTCATCGTCAACCACTCACTGACAGCCTCCACATCAGCCGACTTACCAAACAATGCGTCCATGTGTTTGCGGCTGTAGTAGTTCATTCCTGCAATTCGACAAACTGGTACTTGGTTCCGTTTCGCTGAGGTATAGAGCCACGACTTCTTAACTTTATAGATGCGCATGACTTCCTCGCCAGAAATGTAGTCGAGCACTTCGGATTCTTGTGCATTACTTTCCACATTCTTGGCATTTGCCTTTCTTTTCTTCGTTGTTGGCACAGATGCTTTCTTGGGCCTGTTCGTCGGCAAAACCCTGTGATACGGATTCCCTGTCAGCATCTTCTCAATATCAGCCTTTCGTATAAACGCCATACGACTGCTGATTCTCGATGCTGCCAGTTTCCCCTCGTTCACCAGCTTATACACATATTGCCGCGAACACCCCATCAGTATCGCAGCCTTGGCAAACGTCAGGTACTCCTGACATTGCAGGTCAATCACTGGCTCCACGGCATTCATAAAATCCAGCTGCCGCTTCTTTCTGGCTTCCTTCGCTTTCGTCTGACACTCCTCGCAGCAATATTTCTGCATTCCGTTCCTTGCCACGAACTCCTTCCCACAATACTTGCACTTTCTAACTTGCTTCATTTTCTTGTCACTTTTGATGGTTCAACGTACATTTTCTTTTTCCCTACCGTTGAGTCAACCTTCATGCACCATTGTCGCCATTTGTCAACTCTGTCCGCTTCGTAACTCTCTCCGAATCCGTCCGTCCTGTTTTGTCACCATTTGCACCCCGTCGTAACCCATTGTCAACTGAGTCCACAGAATGACGATTTTCAGGCCTCGTAAATTCCTCGCGGTAGAAATACGTTGCAAAAATATACTGAAATTCGGTTACTACCAAATTCCAACCATCAAGTGTTAAAAATCTAAAGTAATTGAAAATGAGTGTTTTACAAATAAATAGTATTAGATATTCATGGTTGTTTATACCCGTTTAGATACAAAAATTGAATGCATAGAGTCCTATGCTCGTCACACTATTGGGAATGGTAACAGAGACTAGGGCGGTGCATTCCATGAAAGTACCAATTCCTATACTTGTTACGCTGTTGGGGATGGTGATGGATGTCAGCTTGTGGCATTTATGGAAAGCACGATCTCCGATTTTCGTTACGTTGTTGCCCATCTTGACGGAGGCCAGATTGAAACACTCTTGGAAAGCACAATCTTCGATGTTTGTCACACTGTTGCCAATCGTGACGGAGGTTAAGCTAGAGCAAAACATAAAAGCAGCACTTCCAATGGTAGTCACGTTGTTGGGGATGGTGACGGATGTCAGGCCCTGGCAATTATAGAACGCTTTCCCTTCTATACTTGTCACTTTTCGCGTCCTATTCATAAAAGTGACTTCGTTCGGTATAGCCACAACACCACTATAATTACCTCTAGAAACCTCCAACTCGGTTCCATTATTAATGTAATTGTAATAAATAGTCACTCCTTTGGCATTCTTTGCTTCAATATCATAAGCCATTGTTTTTGTTCCGACCATACTCAATAGTATGCCTAACAGGAAAAAAGATTTTTTACTCATATTCTATTTCTATTTACTTAATGCCTACTCTTTAAAGGATTTTCGGCTTCTTCCTTATTTAAATAGCGTTTTATACGTCCATAATAGTTGTCAATACATTCAGTGCTGTCTGCACATTTGCAACATTTGTGAGCTGTTTTTTTGTTTTATGCCGCAAAATTACGGAAAAAGGGCTGAAACGGATTGGTCCGTTTCAGTCCTTTTCGTCAGTCCATTTAGTCCTTTTCGCGTTTTTAAGGCGAAAAACAGACAAAAATGGGCGTTTCAGTTGCGAAGCTGCTCCAGATAGTCAAGGTTGTTGAGGTCGCACTCGTCGATGACGCGTTCCCAGACGCAATGGACGGTGTCGCTCTTCTCGATGGCCATACGGTAGACACCGAGGAAGACGTAGGCGGAGTCAACGAGGTTCTTCATGAAGGTGATACGAATCTCGTTGTGCCGGAAGTAGTGCCAGTACTGGTCTTTGTTGCGCTGGGCAATGACTTCGGGGGGAGCCTGATATTCGTCTGGTTCCCAATGCTCGGTGATGGTGGGCATCATCTGTGCAGAGTCACCTTCGTTGTGCCAGTGGCGGTTGTGATATTCTGGTGTCCAAACGAACATGCGGTCGTGGTGGGGTACGGGTCTTCCCCAGATGGTGTCGGTGGCGGTGATGCCAAATAACTTGAGATAGTCCTGGGGCTTGTCGAAGCGTTGTCCCATTTTCAGGATGTACCGTTCGTCAGAGGGGGGAATCGTCTGTCGTCCGGTATGTCCTATTAAATAATAGGTACACGCGAGAACGGCCAGCAGCAGTATTGCCCAGGCAATAATCATCCTTTTTCCCTTACCCTCTTTCTTTGGGGGCATAACAGGTGTTTGTGATGTGGAAACGTCTTCCTGAACCTGTTTGCAAAAAGAATCCCAGCTGTCGTAACCAATGAACTCTGAAAGCAAGTTCAGGGTTGACAAGCGTGGTTCAGAGGGTTCTGACAGGTAGCCCCACAGCCGTTTCAGCGTTGTAGGACTGATATGCTGATGCAAGCTGTCAAAAATCTGTTCCGACAGGAATTCGAAGTCTTTTGGGGTCTGTATTTTCCGGCCAGCCCTCTCTTCAACGATTTCTATAAGCCTTGCTCTGGCTTGTTTTGCTTCCATGATTGTTTTTATTTGGAGTGCAAAGGTACGTATAATAATCTGAATTGACAAGCGATTTGGATTGTTTTTTGTTTTTTACACTTGGCAGCAAAATTAAGGCGAAAGGGAGAATTGTGCAAGTCCTTTTCTGTCCTTTTCGCCTTTGACTTCTTGAACAATTTAGTAAAGCAAAAGCTTGGGTGGGCTTTTCTCTTAGGGCTTGGGTAATCCAATCCCCTGAGGCTTGGGGAGGCTTTTTGGTGACACCTCTAACACCAAATCTGATTATCAGCAGGTTAGTGAAGAGTTTGCCCGCACCAGTGGTCACACCAATGGTCGCACCTAGTGTCGCACCAACCCTTTTCAACAATGTTTCACGGCATAAGCAGAAACGTTGCGGCCTCTCGTAAAAAAACGCTGCCAAGCGAACTTGTTCACTGGGTGTCAGCCCAAGGCTCTGAGCCTCCCGTTCCATCTGAGCAGTCTGGTTTAGGCAGGCTGATAATTGTTGCTTGATATTTTTCATCTATTGGTTTCCTCCTAGTTGATTGAAATAATCCATTTCCATACCGGCATAACTTCAATGACACCAAGTTTGTCGGTAACCATCTCTTCTTCATCGTAAGTCAGAAGTAACCGTCTGCTACAAGGCAGACGATTGGGCAATTTCTGAAGGGCTTCCGTTTCACGCTTACGAGTGTCCTCATCATGTAAAGAGTAAGCGACTTGAATAGCCAACTCATCTTCGGGAATGTAGAAATCCACTTCGTAACTGTCAAGATAGAAAAACACGCGTTCATTGTCTATTTCATGTCCATAGATGCGGAACAACTGAAGAGCCACAAGATTTTCCAACAACATGGTATCCTTATCGATAAGAAATAGTCCAAGTATGCCAGTGTCAATGAAATAGTACTTGCAATTACTCTCTTTATCCACTAAACTGGAGGCATAGTTTTTAAGACGCAATAAAAGCCAAGCCTCCTCACAATAGTCCACATACTTAATGGTAGTGGCAAGACTTAGTTTGCCACCGACACTCGACAGGAGGTTGTTGATACGATTGTAAGAGATAGGACGGCATACACTTTCAGCCATTTTCCTTACTAGGACGCGGATGCCTGCGACATTCGTTATTTTATTGCGGGCAATGATGTCGCCCATATAGATTTTCTGATAGACACTGCTCAGATAGTTGCGTTTTGCTGGCAGGAGTGCTGCTGCGGGTAGCCCGCCATAATGCAAATACTCATCGAAAAAGCGTATAACCATTGCTCGTCCCTCTGTAGTCAGAAGGTCAATTTCGCCAGTTGGTACCTGATGTACAGTAAGAAATTCATGAAAACTATAGGGATAGACTTCTGCTATCAGGAATCGCCCCCCAAGTGTAGTGTTCACCTCGCCGGAAAGCATCTTGGCGTTAGAGCCTGTAATGGAAATGGTGTATTTGCTATCTGCCATTCGACGGGCGAACTTGTGCCAATAGTCAATATTTTGTATCTCATCAAGAAATAGCATGGGACGTTTGCCATACATTTCCTGATGACATTCCAGCAATCTGTTAAAGTCCTCTGTTCCGAAGTTCTCAAGTCGCTCGTCCTCACAGTTCATATAAAGAATCTCGTCCCACTTATGACCCTCAGCAAGCAACTGTTGTATGTGATGGTAAAGCATATATGACTTACCTGCCCGGCGTACCCCGACAAGTATACGACAAGGAAAGTTATCGAACTTGAGATCACGAGGTTCCACCACGTATCGCTCAACCTCCAGTTGATTCTCCCGTAGAATCTGCTTTAATAATTGCTTATCCATTGGCTACTGTAATAAGAATTCAGTGATAAAGATACAAATTATTTAATGAACTTGCAAATTTTTAATGATTTTTATTTAATTCATTAAACAATATGGAAGCAGAGATTAGGACCCGTGTTCAATATTGCAGCAATGCCCACTTTGTTTTTTCCGGTTCCAGAAGGCAACTGATGGGGGCTATTTTCACCTCTCCAGCAAGACCTTTCTACCAGAGTGTCACCCTTTATCATTTAGACCGACTGCCATTGGACAGATATACTGCGTTTTGCATTGCCCACTTCAAGAAGAAGGGTAAAAAGCTTGATGATGCAGTCGTGAGTCGTATTTACAGTCAGTTCGATGGGGTCACTTATTACATGCAGAGAGTCATGAACGAATTATTCAGCAGGACGGCAACAGATGGTACATGTGTTGAAGACAATGTCAGCAAAGCTGTAGACGAGATCATTGCTGTGTCATCTCCCATTTACGAGGACCTGATGTATCAACTGCCAGAGAAACAGAGTCGCGTATTGATTGCTGTGGCAAAGGACGGAAGTGCAGAGAATGTGACCAGTGGAAAGTTCATCAAACGCCATGGCCTTTTGTCACCCAATTCTGTAAAATCCGCCATCCCCGCATTGATAGACAAAGGGTTGCTCACTCAGGATAAGGGTATTTACAAGGTTTACGATCTATTCTTCGCGTTATGGCTGGTCAAGAATTTCTAAACCGTCATCAACGGGAAATACGATATTTTCACAAGCTAAATAATGCATGAAACAGGACTTGCTAAAACAGGAAGTAGAGCGGGCGTTTGGCCACCAATTGAAAGAGGCACGTGACTTTGAACAACTGAGCCACCTATTGTTATCGCATACGCGTGAGAGGTTGTCACCCACAACTCTGAAACGCTTAAAATGTGCAAGTCCTTTTCTGTCCTTTTCGCCTCATTTGATAGAACTATTGAGCAATTATACAAAAAAGCATCACGCAAATTTCTATAATCTGTTATATACTTACAATATACTTAAAAACGAGACTGTGGGGGATGCATTAATTGTTTTTCCCAATTAAAAGCTATATCTTTGTACTCGTGTTTTTCAAATGGAACGCTTCCACTCGTGCTGCTACCAACGAGTGAATGACATTTTGATGATGAATAATTGGCAATACATTTGGCGGATTCAAAAGAAATGTTTACCTTTGCCGAATCAACCATCAACCATATGCTGAAGCTACTCATTAAACTCTGGGCAGACCAGAAGCGCAGGAACTTCAAGTGGGGCCGTTTCTTTGGCCAGACTTACTTCTTTGTGCTGATCATGATCATCAGTGTGATTTTCACCTTTGCGACGTATGAGGATGTCGGAGACGAAAGTGCAGAAATAGTGGTGCCTTTCTTGGCCGCCTGCATCATTATTCCCGACTTTCTGCACAAACTGCTGATGAAGCACGACGAGACAGTGATGGACCACTACCTGAAGAGCAAGCCCATTCCCGAACGTAGCTGGAACCGCTTCCTGCTCATCACCAATCTTGTGAACTTCTGGAACTGGTCCATTCCCATTCTTTTTTTGCCATTCTGTCTGGTATTTCTGAAATGGACCGTCATGTTTCCATCGTTTCTGTTGCTGGTGGCGGTGTCGATGGTGGGCGGCGTGGCTATTACGGCTTTTCGCAGAGCAAAAGGCTGGACCAACAAATGGCCTGTGCTGGTGGCAATGGCCATATGGGCTCTTTTTGCGTTCATGTACTCACTCCTTGCCTTCCTTTTGCCGTGGGGTTTACATATGGTGGGATTCTTCCTGCTCTGCCTAGGGGCGGTAGCCGTGTTCTACAGCTATCTGTGCGAGTTGCACCGCTACGACGAGTCACAGTCCAAAGCTGGCAAGCTGTTTTTGACAGGTGCCTCGTCGCTGTTCTCGATGGAATACATTGGCGTGCTGCGCTCCAAACGGCTTCGCATGGCAACACTCATCTTGCCCGTGGTGTTTGTGTTCAACACCTATTCGTTGGTTAGCCAGGAAGAAGACTTCATGCTCTATATGATGCTGATGTTTGCCATCTTTACGCCCTCTATGATGCTGGGACAGTGGGTATTCGGCATCGAAGGCAACTATTTCGACGGTCTTTGGACGAAACCTGTCAATATCCGCACTATCCTGAAGAACAAATTCCGGTTTTTCTCCCTGCTCAACATCTTCCCCACCCTGCTGATACTGCCGCTCATCTGGATGGCCGACCTGTCACCCTGGCTACTTGTTGTCACCTGGCTGTTCACTGCAGGACTGGCAAACCTGACACTGATGCCCACCGCTCTAATTTCGTCGAGGATAGAACTGTTCCAATCGGCTTTCTTCAACTATCAAGGAGCTTCGTTGGCGGTCTACATCTACGGCATGATAGCCATCATCCCACTGGCCGTCTATGTGGTTTGTCTGAGTCTGCTACCCCTGACCACTGCCATGATTGTGCTGGCAGCGGCAGGCATCGTCGGTTTTTCCCTGCATCAGGCTGTCATCAACATAATAGCCAGTAAATATGAGAAAAACAGATACAAGAACTTTGAAAGATACAGGAGTTGAAGGTGGAAGGATTTTAAAGAGTTCAAGAAGTTTGAGGAGTTCAAGAAGTTTGAGGAGTTCAAGGAGTTCAAAAAGTTCAAGAAGTTCAAGAAGTTAAGATAAAAATGGAAATCAAGATACAAAACCTCATTAAGCAGTACGGGAACAACACCGTACTCGACATTCCCGAACTGACCATCGGCTCGGGCGAACTGGTAGGACTGGTTGGCAACAATGGTGCAGGAAAGACCACGCTGATGCGCCTTATATTGGATCTCATAGAGGCGACGGAAGGCTATGTCGAGAGTAACGGTCTCCGGGTAAACGAAGATGAAACATGGAAGGTGTTCACCGGCTCGTTTATCGATGGCCGTTTCCTCATCGATTTCTATACACCTGAAGAGTATTTCGGCTTCATTGCCCATGTCTACGGTATTGATAAAGAAACACTCAACAGCCGACTGGAGCACTATCAGGCACTCATGCACGACGAGATACTGGGCACAAAGAAATACCTGCACCAGTTCTCTGAGGGTAATCGGCAGAAGACTGGCATCATAGGAGCCATGATCATCAATCCCAAAGTACTGATTCTCGATGAGCCGTTCAATTACCTCGACCCCTCATCACAGATCATCGTGGCTAAGCTCATCCGTCAGATGAACGAGCAGTTTGGCACCACTGTCATCATCTCCAGCCACAACCTTAGTTTCGTATCGGAAATATCAACACGCATCCTGCTGCTAGAGAAAGGACACATCATCAAAGACCTACCTAACCACGATGGCAGCGCCACGGCAGAACTTGAAGAATATTTCAATACGGCAGAATAAAAACAAAGTCCCTATGGGAGCATACAGCTGCTGCCCCTTCAGTGCACACTTGCGGCTGTCGAGTAAAACTTATTTCAGATACTTGGCCAGTTCTGACTTGTTCTGGCGCAATCCTTTGGCGAAGTTCTGGACATTCGCCTGTGCACCCAGCTTCGAGGAGTGGGTATGGTCTTTCTTGAAATACTTGCCAGCCTTCTCCTTCAGCTTTTCCACCATGGCACGGGCTTTCTCCTTGTCGGCAGGCAACTGCTTGACAGCGAATTTCTTGTCGAGGAAATCAGCACTGATATTATGCAGGTCGATGAACTCCACACCCGTAGCCTCTACCACCTCACGATACCAACGGCCGTAGCTGTCGTTGCGACGCTCAATGTGCCCGCCAGGCCACTCATTGCGTGGCGTCAGCGAAACGAGGATTGGAGTGGCCCCCTTCTCACGGACATCATCAATCATCTTGCGCAGATACCAACCGAAGGAATATACCACTTGGTAACTACCATCATCCATGTGGTAGACATGGCAGGAATCCGCAGTACTGGCTATCACCCCTCGAGCCTTACGGTCGGTAATGGGGCATATGTCGTTATGACCGAAGGCGATGGTGACGAAGTCGCCCGGCTGCAGCGTATTGACAACAGCATCCCACTTGCCCTCATTAATAAAGGTACGCGTGGAACGCCCGGCATGGGCAGCATTGTCGAGGGTGATCTTTGACTCGTCAAACACGGTCTTCGCCAGCGAGGCCCAGCCCCACATGCCATTGTCATCACGGTCCCTGTTGCGCACCGTACTGTCGCCGGTGAAGAACACCACAGGCTTACCCTTCTCACGTTTCACCATACGCATAGGCTGCACCACGTTCTGCATCATCTGCTGAAGAGGTTTCAACTGCGGGTTCTTGCTGTACCAAATTCCCTCGGCAGCAGAGCGGGCGTTAAGCTCGGCACCAAACTTCGAAGTATGGATATGGTCGCCAAAGAAGTGGTATTTCTCTTTCCAAGGACTCATGCGGTCAAGCTTCTGGCCTGAGATCTCGTTCAGGTCGACAAAAGGTACGCCCTCAACGGCAGCTATATAGGCAGCCCACTCAGTCTGAGGCTTACGGACAATACGTCCTTTATTGTCATAGGCATCACGCGGGGTCAGCGACATCAGGATGGGGTTGGCACCGGCATCACGTATCTCCTTTACATAACGGCGCAGGTAGTTGCCATAGCTGTAGACCGTGTCCTGACGCTGGGTGCGCTGATTGAAACCGATCAGCATGGTATCGGGATCTACACCGGGAATAACGGCACGTGCCCGCCGTTGGTCAAAATACTCGCCACCATCGTTGTGGCCTATGCTGACGATGACCCAGTCTCCCGGTTTCAGTGCCTGCCGAACTGCAGGCCACAGATCTGTATAAAAGGTACGTGTGGACATTCCGCCCAGAGCCTGGTTCTCCACGGAAATGAGCCTTCCATCAAAATACTGGTTAGCATAGTAACCCCATCCCCACTGTCCATTGGAACCGTCCCCGCGTGTTCCGTTGCGCATCGTGGAGTTGCCTATGAGGAAGAGCACAGGTCTGTTTCCCTGGCGGGTACTGCCCGGTGCGGGTCGCGACATCAGTGCCTTTGCTATGGAGTCAGGGGTATTGTCCACCACCTTGTTAACATCTTCGGTAGGATCGGGCAGATTGTCGAAGCCCTGTGCCTGTGCTCCACTAAAAGACAGCAGGCAAATGACTGACAAGACTGCAATTCTCACGTTCATTTTTGTTTTCATATTCTCTTCAAACGTTGTTATGGTATCCAAATTCCCTGCAAAGTTACGAAAAGTCAAGTGCAAAACAAAAGAATTTATTCTTTTTTTTGCCGAGACGGAATAACTTCGTGACATTTATGCCACAAAGTTACGAAAAGTCGAGTGCAAAACAAAAGAATTTATTCTTTTTTGGGTGCCCATCAGCATACTAGGCAACCACCACAAACTGCGAGCGGTCGATGCTACTCCCTCCTCGGCGCTTGCGCTGACACATCAGGTAGTTCATTATGTGAAGTAAGAAGTGATGCCACTCACCCCCTGACATTTGTTCGCTTACGTTCTCTCTGCCGTTAACATCCCTTGTGAACCGAGGAGAGAACGGGAGTGAACGAGGTTCAGTGCCTGAGCGAATTCGCATAAGATTCTTTTTGGAATAAACGGGGTCTGACAAATAGCTCGATTCCATGTTACGGCTGGTTTATTGACCTCTATAACGAACTCATCTTTTTGTAATATGTAACTTTGTACCGCCAAAATTTCGTAATTTAAAACCACCAGAAATTGGCAAAGTTAAATAACCAACTATGGTAAGTAAAAATGAGGTTTATAGGTATAGGTACTACTTCTTTTCAAAGTTTTTCCGTATATTTGGCTTTGCCGAAGTTTCATATGCTTGGAAATACTCAAATAAATTTGGTTATTCGCTCGCTTAATTGTAACTTTGCAGCAAACTTTTCGGCAGACTGAAAGCAGAGGCGTTCTATAATACTTTGCAGAGGTTAGTGACAGAAGCATAATTTCAAGACTTATGAAGATACTACATACTAGCGACTGGCACCTTGGTCATACTTTATACAACTATGACAGGACAGAAGAGCAACGGGCTATGTTGGAACAGATGGTTAGCATCGTAGAAGAGCAGAAGCCTGATGTGTTCCTATTGTGCGGAGACGTTTATCATACGCCACAGCCATCGGCTGCAGTACAAACCATGCTGTCTGACGGACTCGTAAGAATTCATGAGGCAAACCCTCAGATGACGATAGTGATGACTGCCGGTAACCACGATAGCGGTACAAAACACGAGATATTCCAGACTCCCTGGAAGGCACTGAAAGTGTATGCCATCGGTCAACTGGAAAGGGAAGACCTGGATGAGCATATCGTCGAAGTGCCAGGAAAAGGGTGGATTGTTGCTGTTCCCTATGCCAATGAGCGGAACATTCCTGAAGGATTCTTCCAACAGTTGCTGGATAGGGTGGCTGAAAGGAATAACGAGAATCTCCCTGTGGTGATGACAGCCCATACGACTGTGAAGGGATGTGACTTCACGGGACATGACCATGCAACGGAATATAATGTTGGTGGTATAGATTCGCTGGAACTTGAAGAGATGGGGGAAGGCTATGACTATCTGGCTCTTGGACATATTCATCATGAGCAGTTTGTGCATAGCGGGAAGCACAACGTGCGATACAGCGGCACCCCGCTGCCTGTCAGCTTCGACGAGAATTTCACTCACTCAGTGAGTATCGTGGAGATAGGCCAGCATGGAGAGACACCAGCGGTCAAGGAGATTGAGATTCAGAACCCGCATCCTCTGGTGACACTGCCTACTGACGGACTGGCTACGTGGGAAGAGGCAAAGGAACTGTTGAGCAAGTTCCCTGGCGATATCCCTGCCTATATACGTCTGAACGTGGAGATTGACGACTTCCTGCCTGTAGAAGCCAACGCTGAAGCCACCAGCCTAGCGGAGGGGAAAAAATGTCTGTTTTGCTGTATCAATGCCAAGAGAAAGGCTGTCAGACAAGACGATGTACAGGTACTGACCGTACAAGAGTTCCAGGAGGAGAAACCCATCGAGATTGCCAAGCGTTATGCAGAATACGAGGGCATCAGTTTCGACGAGGAGATGCAGGCCATGTTTAATGAGGTCATGGATATGGTGGCCGAAGAATCACGTAATGATTAAATAAGGAGGACCACACTATGAAATTACAGAAACTGACCATACACAATATCGCATCAATTGAGGATGCCATTATTGACTTTGAAGCGCAGCCATTGGCTGGCAGCGAGGTTTTCCTGATAACGGGTAAGACAGGTGCGGGAAAGTCAACAATCCTTGATGCCATCTGTCTGGCTTTGTTTGCAGATACACCTAGACTGGAAGGAACCCAGATGCAAGGGAAAACCAAGGATGTGGATAACAAGTTGGAATTAGACGACACCCGCCAGCTGATGCGCAGAAATACCGGAGAAGCGTATGTGTCGCTAACCTTTACTGGCAGCAATGCCGTTCACTATGAAACACAATGGAAGGTATGGCGCTCCAGGAACAAACCCACGGGTAACCTACAAGGGAAATCGTGGAGTCTGAAGAATCTCGATACTGGCTACACCATTGATAAAGACGTTCAAATCAGGACTGAGATGAAGGCGGCTATCGGACTTGACTTCAACCAGTTCTGTCGTACCACGTTGCTAGCGCAGGGAGAATTTACCAAGTTCCTAAACAGTAAGGATGATGAAAAAGCTGCTATTCTAGAGAAGATTACCGGCGTGGACATCTATGCGAAGGTCGGTAAGAAGGTCTTTGAAGTGACAGGGCAGAAGGAACAGTCATGGAAAGAGGCCAAGCTGCAGGTGGAAGGTATTCGAACGTTCTCAGATGAGGAAATCGCTGCCAAAAAGGAAGAGATGGCAGGCATTGATGCACAGTATAAAGCCCTCAAGGATTCTGTTGATGCAGACAAAACCAAACTTCTGTGGATAAAAGCCGATACAGAACTGACAAAGGCTATCGCCACGGCTACCGAAGAGCACAAACAGGCTCAGGATGTAGTGGAAAGTGATGACTTCAAGACGAAGGAGCTGTTGGTCAAGCAATGGAACACTACCATTGATGCTCGCAACTGGTTGACAGCGAAGAAAGGTGCTGAAAGCAGCAAGGTGCAACAGCTAAAGGCGCTGTCAGCACTGGAATCGGATTATGTCAGCGTACTTGGCGGGTATGCCTTTGCAGAGCAGGAGAAGCAACAGACGGAGGCAGACATCAAGGCCATAACTGCACGCATTGAGAGCGAGAAGGAAAAGCATGAGGTCTATGAGAACGCTCAGACCATTGCTGGATATATGAGCACGATAGCTGATGGCCGGAAGAAGATTGCGTCGAGCCAAACGGCTATCGCGAAAGAAAACAAGGCCCTGACAGAAGAGCTAAGCCCTGCATTTGACAAGGCCCAAGAAATCTTGAAAGAGGCACAGGAGACCTATAGAAAACAAGAGGCAGAGATAAACGAACAGGAAAAAGCTCTTGTTGCACTCAGTCTTGGCGGGTTGCGTACACAGCGTGACAAGAACAAAGAACTGATCCAAAACATCGGCATAGCTTTCGATCGCATTGAGTCGCTTGACAAAGAGAGGAGACATAAGCAAGATACATTAGCGTATCTTGAAGGAACCCGTGTCGAGACAGAAAAGAAACAGAAGGCCTTGGAGCTGATGGAACCACAAATCCATGATGCCAAGGTAAAGATGGATGCCTGTAAGGAGATGCTCGACAAGCAGAGTGACACCATCAACGGGTTTGCCAAGACATTGCGTCAAAAACTACATATAGGCGACATCTGTCCTGTTTGCCGACAGGAAATCATGAGTGAACTGCCTCATGAAGATGAACTGGCCAAACTTGTAGGTGGCCTGAGTAACGCTTTCAATGAAGCAGAGACAGCGTACAAGAAGCTGGTAGATGAGAAAAACAGGTTGGAGGCCGAGGTAAATGCGGAGATAAAGAAGTATAAGACCGACAAAGAGGCTTTTGACAAGGACAAGTCTGTTGAGACAGCCGAACAGAAGGTTGTTGCTGCATGTAAGGCTTGTGGCATCGGGATGTATAACGATGCGACTCCAACGACCTTGAATAGAATGAAGGAAGAAACCGATGCTGCATTAAAGGAATTGGAGACCAAAATCGCTGAAGGTGAAGGTAAGGATTCGGCCATCAAGAAGCAACGGAAGGCGCTTGACAAGTTTAGGGCGGAGCATTTAGAGTTAAAAGCAAAAGATGCCCAGAAAGCCGAAAAAGCCATCATCGACTGTAAAGGAAGGATTTCTACTCACGAGGAAGTGTTGAGAACCAAAAATGAAGATGTATCCAAAGCAGAGGAGAATGCAGCATCGCTCATTGTTGGCCAGTGGGCTATCGACTGGAGGGACAAACCGAAAGAGTTCGCTGAGCTGTTGAAGGAACAGGCAGGAATCTATCAGAAGAGTGTCAAGCAGAGTCAGACACTCGCTAACGTTCTCTCAAAGATGGCTATCAGTTGTCAGATGGTGAAGAATGTCATAGATGAAATCGGACAGTTAATGCCTGCCTGGAAAGAGCTTTCCGCATCGGACACGACAAAGCAGACAGACCTCTTGAAAAAAGCCAGTGACGTAAAGAGCAAGACATCGACCGCTCTTGCCGGACTGCTACAGGCAGAAGAAACCATCAAAGCTAACAGCCAGCAACTGGAAAGTTTCCTTGACGGCCATGAGGATATCAGCATCGAAAGGCTGATCGCCCTGAATGGTTATACACCCAGTCAGATCAGTCATACCAATGAGCTACTTCTGGCTGATAGGAACAAGGTACTGACCAAGAAAACGCTGCTGGATGAAGCAGTCAGGATGCAGAATGAGCACTTGAACAAAAAACCTGAGTTGCAAGAAGGCGATAGTACTGAAGTTCTGGATGCGCGTATCAAGGAACAGGAGCCAAAGCTGATTGGGATTGCTGAGAAAAAGGGCGCCATCAGTCAGGAATTGAAAGCCGATGAAGAGAATAAGAAGAACCTTGGCAAACTGATTGAAGAGGTCGAGAAGAGATATGCTGAATATCAGAAGTGGTCACGAATGAACCAACTTATTGGTGATGCTACGGGCAATAAGTTCAGAAAGATTGCCCAGAGCTATGTCCTCACCAGCCTGATTCATTCGGCCAACAGCTATATGAAGACGCTGACAGACCGGTACACGCTGAAAGTGGCACCAGGCACGTTCGTCATATCGCTCGAAGATGCCTACCAGGGCTATGTCAGCCGTGCTGCCAGTACCATTTCAGGTGGCGAGAGTTTCCTTGTGTCGCTGTCATTGGCCCTTGCACTTAGCGACATCGGTCAGCAGTTGGCGGTAGATACACTGTTTATCGACGAGGGCTTCGGAACCCTCAGCGGCGAACCCTTACAGAATGCCATCAACACTTTACGCTCGCTGCATACCAAATCAGGCCGACATGTGGGCATCATCAGCCACGTGGAAGAGTTGCAGGAGCGCATACCCATTCAGATTCAAGTGATACAGGAAGGAAACAACTCGAGCAGTAAAGTGAGGATTATCCCGGACGTACCACCATCTGGAACAATTTCACCAGCCCCTTGACAAGGGGCATTTAGCCGATAATATGGATAAGACACCAAAACACAGTATTGTTATGAGAAAGAGTATTTTGATGATTACCTCTTTGCTGATGCTTTCAGCATGCGGAGGCAAGAAGACCCAGGCAGGAATTGCCGACCTGGCTATTGGCGATTCGGCCAAAGTGGAGGCAAAGGCAGACAGCGTCGGTAAAACTGCAGGAGAAGAACAGGATATGGAAGCCGTCAAGGCTTTCGTGGAGCAGTTTTACAAAGACTGGGACAAAAGAGATCTGCTTGACTATGACTACATGAAACAGTTCATCACCCCTAACCTTCTGAAGTACTTGGCTGATTCATACGAATTTGAGTGCGAAGGCGAGTGTCTGGCAACATGGAAGTTCTTCTATGAGGGAGGCATCGATATAAGCGGAATGAAGTCGCGCCAGATCACGCCCCGAGACGCAAACCATGTTCTCGTAGAGAACAAGTATGAGAACTATGAGTATGACATTCTGCTTATGGTTATCAAAGATGGTGATACCTTCAAGATCGACAGTATCCAACAAGTGAAATCTGTATACTTGGATTGAATCGAAGAATAATAGCAATAACCAGAAAAGATGATTAAATCAATAACGATAATGGCAACGATGTTGGTGGCTATCCCGGCATCGGCACAAGAGAACCTACAGAAACAGGCAAGCAACAAGGAAGTGGAGAAGGTTTTCACAACAGTGAAGGAGCTGCCGATAACGAGTGTGAAGAACCAGTATCGCAGCGGGACATGCTGGGATTTTGCCACATTGGGCTACTTCGAGAGCGAGATACTGCGCAAGACGGGCAAGACCTACGATTTGTGTGAGATGTTCGTGGTGAGCAAAGACTATATGGACTGCGCCACACACTTTGTCCGTATGCACGGCTACAGCCAAATATCGGAAGGCGGTTCCTGTGACGATGTGCTCGAGGTGATCCGTCAGCACGGCATTTGTCCTGAGAATGCCATGCCAGCACCAGGTTCCCTGACAGGCGACTCGCTGGCCAACTTCAAGGAGTTTTTCCCTGAACTGGAGCGAAGGGTGAGCAGCAGCATTGTCAAGGATGCCAAGGCTCCCCTGCCCCATTGGCAGGACAGCGTGCAGGCTGTCATTGAAAAATATGTAGGACGCTGCCCAGAATCGTTCATGTATGATGGAAAGACATACACGCCGAAATCGTTTGCCGAGAGCCTTGGCCTTGACCTCGACGACTATGTGAGTCTGACGAGTTATACGCACCATCCTTTCAACAAGTGGTTCATCATCGAGGCGCCCTATAAATGGCGACTGAAGCCCAGCTACAACATCCCCATCGAGCATCTGATGAACGTGCTCGACCAGGCACTGGAAGCCGGTTATACGGTGGCCTGGGGTGGTGATGTGACAGGTGACTTCACCCGCACAGGACTGGCAATGCTGCCCAATGGAGTGATACCCACACAAGAGTTGCGTCAGGAACAGTGGAACGACTGGCGGTTCACCTATGATCACGTGATGCTGATATATGGCAAGGCCGTTGATGAACAAGGAAAGCCCTACTACATGGTGAAGAACTCATGGGGAAAGAGCGGGAAATACAAGGGAATTTGGTACATGTCGCGTGACTACATAGCACTGAATACCACCTATCTGTTCCTTAACCGCCAGGCATTCCCAAAGGACTTACGTGAAGCCATAAAGACCTCAGATTTCTAACGCCAAGATCCAGGCAAGAGAAACGTCCCTTCTCATCAACGTCCACAGAAATGGACGTAAGGACAGTTGATACATTGCTCACGGTTGGAAGTAGGATTGAAGGGAAGCTCAGGAGAGAAGATCTCGTTCACCTTTTCTACTAGCAGTTTCACGAATCGGTTGCCGTCGGCAGTATTCATGTCAAGTATTTTCTCCTTGCCGAAACAGAGTATTGGGTCGTAGTCATCTGCCAAAGTATGTTGGATGAACAACAGCGCAGGCGCAACGGGGATATGATGTGGAGAGCCTGGAGTGGAATTTGGAATATGGAAAGTGGACTGTGGTGAGGACAGCTGACTAGAGAGGATGCGGGCATAGAGCAGGGTCTGAAGGTAATAATCGCTATGATTGTTCAGCTGGGTACCATCGAAGATGGAGTCAACGCTGGGCAAGGGACGCAGACGTCCAGACCCGGTCTTGTAGTCGATGACACGGATGCGTTCCTCACCCTTATGGATGATGCTGTCGAGCCGGTCTATACGTCCTCCGATGGTGGTCGTAATGCCTAAGGAGGCAATATGCAGAGGAACCACGACGTCGGCTTCGAGCCGAAGGACGGTGAAGGGTGTCAGCTGACGATCGAGTTGTAACAACAGACGCAGGTAGTGGATGATGACCTCACGATTAATAATCTGCAGGCCATTGAGCTCTGGCATGGATGTTGCGGGTTTGCCGTCGGGCTGCTTGAAGAATTCCATGCAGAAGGCCTTGTCTACCACCCGCTCAATATCAACGCGTTGTTTGAGCAGCTGGTCTATGTCACCTGCCATGATACGGGGGCTACGCTCCATCATCCGTTCGAAGAGCAGTTGTGCTGCGGTGTGGAAGATGTTGCCAAACATCCGCGAGTCAATCAGGTCCTCATCCTCCTCATTAGGCTCGCGCAGGCCTTCCACGTAGTTGAAGTAGAACTGCAGCGGGCAACGCATGTAGCGGTTGATGGCCGTTGGGGTGAGAAGCGGGGTAAGTGAGGAGTTCGGAACAACGGGCATGGAATGTGAAGTAGCAAAACGGCGCCGCAAAGCATCAAGGACAGCAGGCGTTTTCTCTACGGGACGTGGCCTTAACGGCTGGACGTTCTGCCCGGCATTGAGGGAGAACTGCCTGATAGGGTGAGGACTCTCCACTAGCATCTGGAGCATGAAACGTGACATCTCGCCTGTCTTTCCCTCGGAAGTGGCATTGTTGTAGACTATTGTCACATTCTTCACACGGCTGAGCAGACGATAGAAATAATAGGCGTAGATAGCCACCCGATGCTCAATGGTGGTGAGCCCATAGGCTTTACGTATGCTGTAGGGGATGAACGACGAGTCGTTGGTTCCACGAGGCACGTTTCCCTCATTGGTGGAAAGCAGCAGCACATGGTCGAAGTCCAGGTTACGCGTCTCAAGTACACCCATCACCTGCAAGCCCTCGGCTGGTTCCCCGTGGAAAGGGATTGAGGTCTGCTGGATGAGCTGGTTGATCAGCCGTCCCATGGTTACCTCGTCCACCTGCAGGTCGCCGCTATTGACCAGCGCTGCAAGACGGCTCAGCAGCGTATAGGCACGGAAGAGGGACTCATCGCGCAAAGGCGCCCCCTCCTCAGCATCTTGCTGGGCAGCATTGCGTGCAACGCTCCCCACCGCCTCAAGCAGCAGAGAGAGCGGTTCACCTCCAGCCAGGCGCTCAATCAGAAGAGAGTTGTCGGTTTCGAAGCTCCACCGGTCCTTGAGAGAAGGATCTTGAGTGAGATACTTCATATACGGATGCTTCTTCATGCGCTTCACGAAGGGGTGACGGAAACGCCTGCGCTGGTGGTCGCAGCCTGCAGTGAGCAGGGAATAGAGCAAGTCGATGAACGATGATACGGGTGTGAGCTGAAGTGGGTAGCCAGTGGTGATGTTGACGCTGCCCACGGTTGGTGGAATGCTGTGGACAATCGCAGGCAGCAACGATTCATCGCACATCACAATGGCTGTACGACGTGACACCTCCCTGCCTTGCAGCCACTGTGACAAGTAGCGTGCCTGGACGTTTTCCGTGGGGGCAGAGACGTAGCAGATGTCTTTTTGTTGCCGGAAGTTGTCATAGATGTCGCTCCTCGAGCTATCCAGTTCATTAGGGAACCGGTCTAGATACTGTGAAATGAAATGGCCTGCCTCAGCGTGCAAGTAGTAATGGTCGAAATCCCAGTAGAAGTGAGCCTTACCCTGGTTCTTCAATGTCGTGAAGAGCTTTTGCTCCACAGGCTGCAAGAGGTTAAAGCCCACGAAAAGATAATGGTCATAGGGGAATGCCATCGTGTCGGCCTTTTCAGCCACGCTGCGATAGAGGGCTCCCTCGTAGGCTAGCTGTAGCTCATGCAGCCGCTGGTTGTAACGGTGATAGACGTCGCCAATACGCGACCACAGGCGGAGGAAGCGTTCCTTGAGCAGTGAGTTGTGCTCTTCCGAGAAGTTCGAGAAGAACCTGTGCAACATCTGGCGCTGTTCTTCTGTGAGGTAGCTCACGTCATCCAGTTCATGGATGTCGCGCACGTTGGCAAACACCTTGTCGGCAGGAGCCAGGTTTTTGTCCACATCGTCGAAGTCGCTCACTAGCAGCTGCCCCCAGCCATAGAAGTGGTCTATGGTCTCGTCGAAGCCGGTCACCTCTGTATACACCTTATATAATTCACACACCAGTTTGATGGGATCGCCCACGTGCACAGGTGCAGCATGCAGCCTGAAAAGGTCGCTGATGGTGACATATCGCGGTGACCACAGAGGCTTTCCTGCCATCGACGCCAATGCATCGTTGAGAAACAATGAAGCACGCTTGTTAGGAAAGACGACTACTACGCGCGACAGGTTGGTACCATACTTCTGGAGAATGTCTTCTGCTACGTATTCAAGGAAGGTCTTCATGTTTTTGTTCTTTTCCCTATGAGCAAGGGGATTTTTCTTTTACCAATGACAATGACAGGATAGATGGCTGCTACGATGAGCGCTGTCAGAAGGAGAGCCTGATACCACGGCATGCCTATGTGCCAGGGAATGCCTAGGAACGGAAACAATGCGTGGCTGAAGAATCCCATGACCATCCAATGGAGCCCTATCACGGCAAGGGTTCCTACCGAGAGGTTGACAATCCAACGGGGTGCATAGCTGCCTGCCAGTTTGCAGCCATAGAGGAGGAAGAACAGGAAGCAGAGGTTGAAGGGATAGAACAGGGCTATATGAGGCAGGAGCCGCAACTCGTGCAAATGCCACGAGAAGATCAGGACGCTCAGCAGGAAGAAACCTACACATCCCGCCAAATCGTGCTGGAAACGGGTTTCACGGAACAGTTGCCGCCGCCCCATGACATAGCCCAGATAGTAATAAGGCAGTCGTCTGACCAGCCCCATGGGAGTGAGGCTGTAATGGGACGGGAAGTGGCGATAGACATAATACAGGAAGAAGGATGCCACACAAAGCAGTATCATGATGAGATAGCGATGGCGGGAACGGTGGAAGCAGTCGGTCAGGACGTGCAGGATGAGGATGGCAGGCACATACCACAAAGGACCGTTCAGCGGTTCGCAGAAACTGCTGGAATGCTCCAACAGCAGGGCCCCGACAACGGGACGCATGATGTCGGCTCCTGTGGGCATGGAACCCTGCTCTATATAGAACCTGAGCACCCAGTAGGGCAGGAACACCAGATTATAGAGCAGATAAGGCAGTATGAGAGAATACCAATATTTACGCCAATTGGCACGTATGCTTCCTCTGTCTTTCTTCAGGTAACCGGAAAGGAAGAAGAACACAGTGATGATGCCAGCCTGAAGATAACGGAAGTAGAAAAGGTCTGATGGCTGGGGAAGATGACAGAACACCACAGTACATACTGCGATGGCCTTGCTCCAGTCTATCCAACAGATTCTATCCATAATCAGCATGCAAAGGTACATATTATTATTGAGATAAGCAAAAAAACGCTCTTTTGTTTTGTTTTGTTCTTTCTTCTTTGTACCTTTGCATCGAAATGAAGATTCTTTATGTTTTCAGGTCTCTCGCCATGTGGGGAGGCATTGAGCGGATTCTGGTGGACAAGATGAATCATCTTGTCACAATGTACGGAGCTGAGGTCTACATGCTGACCTCAGACCAGGGCAGTCATTCCATTCCCTACATGACTGAAGAAGACGTTCATGTGGAAGACATGGGTATCCGTTTCCATCAGCAGTACCAGTACAAGGGACTGAAACGACTGTGGATGGCCTGGCTGTTGCATCACCGTTTCGAGCAGCGTCTTAAGAAGAAGATTGCCGCCATACGGCCGGACGTGATAGTAGCCGTGGCCACCGACCACGCCAGTTCCATCGTCAAAGTGAAAGGACGCGTGCCGCTGGTCGTGGAGTCACACTCCATCTGTCAACGTACGCTCCACAGCAACCGTTTCCTGCACCAGTATTTTGACCGCAGGTTGCAGATGGCTCTTTATCGTTCAAAGGCCATTGTGGCGCTGACAGAGGGCGATGCACAGGAGTGGCGCAAGCTTTATGGCTCACGCGTGAGGGTGATACCCAACGTGGTCCATCTGAACACCACAGGACAGCTGTCCACACTGCAGCAGCGACGCGTCATCTTCGTAGGGCGTTTCGACTATCAGAAACAGGTGCTCAATGTTATCCGTATCTGGAAGCACGTGTTCTCCAGGCATCAGGACTGGGAACTGCACATCTATGGAGGAGGAGATCAGCAGAAGGAAGCCGAGATGCAGGCACTGCTGGCTCACGCCAACATCTCAATACACCCCCCTACTCCTGACATCTTCAGCCGCTATCTTGAAAGCAGCATACTCGTATCCGCATCGCTCTTCGAACCCTTTGGGCTGGTGCTTCCTGAAGCCATGAGCTGCGGACTGCCCGTTGTGACCTACGACTGCCCCTACGGCCCTGCCTCCATCATTACCGACGGTGAAGACGGATTCCTGATCAACCAAGGAGACGAGCAACAGTTTGCCGAGCGTCTCAGCCTGCTGATGGACGAAGAGCCATTGCGGAGGCAAATGGGTCAGAAAGCCGCCATATCGGCCCAGCGGTTCAGCGCTGAAAGGGTGATGCCGGTATGGAAAGACCTGTTTGAAGAGTTAGCAGGAAAGTAGTCCGATGGATAATGCTAGGATTGGCTATATTGATGCCATGCGAGGCACGACCATGGTCTTAGTGGTTTTTTCTCACATCTGTGCCTACTGCCTGGGCAGCCGTCACTTGGGATTCAACGACATATTCTTCCTGTTCCGCCTGCCTTGTTTCTTCTTCATCAGCGGTTGGTTGTTCTACAAGGCCGGACGTGTGTGGGATGCCGACACCATCAAGGCCGTGGTCAAGAAAAAATTCATGGTACAGATTGTACCCACCTTCATTTTCCTCCTTCTGCTGGCTCCTCCACCCCTGTTCTTCACCCGGTTAGGAGCCGTGAAGGGCGGCTATTGGTTCACCTTCGCCCTGTTCGAGTTTTTCCTGCTCTACATCCTTTCCATCCGCTTTTGGCGTAAAGGCAGTATGGCCATAGCCGTCTTGCTGTCGGTAGCAGCCTTTTGCTACGATGTGCTCTACAACCGCTATTTCTCCTCCATGGGTCTGCTCACCAAGGCATTGGGGTTTCTCAGCTTCATGACGTGGCGCTATTATCTCTTCTTTTTCCTGGGGACACTGGCAAAGAAGCATTTCGACACCTTCCTCCGCTGGACAAGCCATTGGTGGGTAGTGGGAGGTGTCATGGCGGGATTTGCAGGCATTGCACTTTCCTCCTCTTCAGGCAGCATTCCCTTGGGATACTTGGTGTTTGCCTTTGGCGGCATCCTGGGCATGGTGATGGTGTTCTGCCTGTTCCGTGCCCATGCGTCGTTCTTCTCAAAGGAGCATGCCATAGGACGTTGCCTGCAATTCGTAGGCACACGTACGCTCGACATCTATCTGTTGCACTATTTCTTTCTGCCCCGTTTCCTCTTGCCTTGGGGGAAGCAACTGCAGGCATACAACAGCCCAGTCTTGGAATTTGCCGTAGCCCTGATCCTGGCATTAGCAGTCACATCACTGTGCCTGCTTGCCAGCCACGTCATCCGTTTCAGTCCTTTCCTGGCCCACTACTTGTTTGGTGTACAGAGGAAATCAAACTGATAACACCAGTTATGCTGGGCATAAACGCTCTGGCCGATGGTCACCGTCAGGTTGTTACCCTGTGAGTCGCGCAGATTTCCTCTCGGCCCGTGTTCATATCCGCTCTTGGTCAGTTCACCGTTGATGGCATAGCGCACCTTGCTGCCTATGGGCGGCTGGCTGCATCTTATCGTGACGGTGCTGTCGTTCATCATCAGCACATCCGTCACAAGGTCAGTTCCTTGCGGTGTAATGACACTGAAACCATAATGCTGCGCTTTCTTTACCAATAGCGTATCAAATGCCAACGGTGGGCAAGGCACGTTGAACACGATGTTCAGGTTGTTACCATCAGTCTCTGTCCTTAAGGGAACCAGTCCTTTTTGCCGCTTGCCCTCCCTGATAATACCCAAGGCCGCACGGGCCGCCATGTTGCCCAGGCGTTTCTGGCCGATGGCGTCGATGTGGATGGCCTCACGCGCGAAAGTATAGATATAGGTAGGACTGCTGGCCCAGAACAAAGAGTCGTCGCGAACAAGTTCCATCTGCGTCTGTGGAACCTTTGCCTCCTGGCACTCATAGCTGTTGGCCTGGAACTTCTCACCACGGGTCACGGCGTTGGTCTGATAACAGATGATCCTCACATCGGGCTTTTGCCCTGTTATGGACTTCACGTCACGGTTCAGGTCGTTCTTCATCTGCATGAGCAACTGGCGATAGTCAGTACCAGGATAGTCGGCAATGTCCGACTCTCCCTGCATCCAGCAGATGGCTGGGACCGAGAACTCCCATCCCCGCCCCCTGGCCTTCTTGCATGCATGCTCTATGTCGCTCAGAAAACGTTGATAGGGCTCCGTTCCCTTACTCATGCCGGCAAGAGCCGTCGTTCCCTGCCCACCTGGGAAGATACACACCACCGTATCCACACCCAAGCTGTCGGCCAGCAGCTCTGCCATTCCGTAGACCGACAGTTCAAACGAGCGTTTGTCGTAGTGGACAAGGCGTTTGATTCTCTGTTTCATCAGGCTGTTGTCGAAATAGCCGAACTGATGGTCCAGGTCCTGAGTAACGATACGCCCGTCATGTTCCGAGGACAGCTGGTGGAAGTCCGTCACCCTCACAGCCTCCTCGCCCAAGGCCAGACTCTGGCCGTAGACAGGGATACACACCACTACACAATGTCCATAGTCCTTTGACTGCTTCTGACAGAAATACACCGTCGTGACGATCATCAGCACTACCACCGCCATGCAGGCAGCCAGCACTCTCTTCTTCTTTCTATTCATGTTTGTCTGGGTTGTAATGACTGCAAAGGTACGAATAAGCGAGCAAAAAGCCAAATTTTATTTGAGCTTTTTCGAGCGAGAGTACCTTCGACCGAAGAATCAAGGGGACAGGTTTTTGGATGAATTCAGCGAATTCATCCAAAAACCTGTCCCCTTGATTCTTCTTCTGAATTGCAAAAAAATACTGCCTGCTGATAAATTATCAATCATCAATGACCGATTATCAATTAAAATAACTACCTTTGCACCCGATATTACTGATTACCTATTCCATTCCAAAGCAGAGAATATGAACACCTTAAAGGAACTCAAGAAACTGGCCAAGCAGGACATTCCCGGTCCAAAATACAAAGTGGCCCTCCTAGGCGACACTGCCACACAGCTGTTGGCTACAGCCATCAGGGGCGAGGCTGCCGCCCGTCAACAAGCCATAGCCCTCTACGAAGGCGAGTATAGCCAGGTAGAACGTCAGTTGCTCGACCCCACAAGCGAGCTCTATGAGTATGATGCCGATGCCATTGTCATCTTCCAGTCCACCCATAAGCTTGGCGAGCACCATAGCCAGCTTACTGCCGACGCACAGGCATCACTGGCCGACAACCGTCTGGCTTTCATCGCTTCTGTCTGCGAATCACCGTCACTGGCTGACAAGAAAATCATCTGCTTCAACTATCCGGAAATAGACGACACCGTCTTTGGCAGCTATGCCAACAAGGTCACTGCCTCGTTCACTTACCAGGTACGCAAACTCAACTATGAACTGATGAACCTGTCGCAGCAGTATCCCAATCTCTTCGTCTGCGATATTGCCGGACTGCAGAACAAACTGGGACGCGACGTGATGTTTGCCTCCAACGTCTACGTCAGCACCGAAATGGTGCTCAGCATCGATGCGTTGCCCTACGTAGCATCACGGCTCATGGACATTGTCGGCGCCATCAGGGGGCAGTTCAAGAAATGCCTCATCCTCGACCTCGACAACACCGTCTGGGGCGGGGTCATTGGCGACGACGGCATAGAAGGCATCCAGCTGGGTCACGGACTGGGCATCGGAAAAGCCTTCACTGAGTTCCAGATGTGGGTAAAGAAACTGCGCCAGCGCGGCATCATCGTCTGCGTGGCCTCGAAAAACAACGAGGAAACAGCCAAGCAGCCTTTTGAGCATCATCCCGACATGATCCTGAAGCTCGACGACATAGCCGTGTTCCAAGCCAACTGGGAGACAAAAGTAGACAACATACGCACCATCCAGGCCATTCTGAACATTGGTTTCGACTCTATGGTATTTCTCGATGACAACCCCTTCGAACGGAACATCGTCCGCGAGAACATCCCTGGCATCACCGTGCCCGAACTGCCCGAAGATCCAGGAGAGTACCTGGAATACCTCTACGGGCTGAACCTCTTCGAGACAGCATCCTACAGCCAAGCCGACAAAGACCGCACCAAGCAGTATCAGGTCGAAGCCAAACGCGTGTCGCTCTCGAAGACCTTTACCAATGAAGCCGATTTCCTGAAGTCGCTCAACATGACCTCTACCGTCAGCGGCTTTACCAAATTCAATACACCGCGAGTGGCTCAGCTCTCACAACGCAGCAACCAGTTCAACCTGCGCACCAAACGTTACACGGAGTCCGACATTGCGGCCATGGCTGCCGACCCCGACGTGATTGACCTGAGTTTCACCCTTGAGGACAAATTCGGTGACAACGGTCTCATTGCTGTCGTCATCATGAAACGCCAGGATGCCGACACCCTGTTCGTCGACACATGGTTCATGAGCTGTCGCGTGCTGAAACGAGGCATGGAAAACTTCACGCTGAACACCATGGTGCAGCAAGCCCGTTCAAAAGGCTATCGGCGCATCGTCGGCGAATACCTGCCAACGCCCAAGAACAAGATGGTGGAACATCATTATCCCAGCCTTGGCTTCACCCCAATTGACCTTGCTCCCACAGCCCAGTATGAGCTTGATGTCTGCACCTATCAGCCGCGTGAGTGCTATATCGAGGTAGAAACAGACAATTAGGCAGGGAACGATATACCTGTTGACTCCATCTTGTTCCTTTGTATAAATATTCAGATGGAGTCAACAATAAAGGTTGCTTCAAATCTTTTCAAGAGGTCGCAGCAAGTCTAAAACGAAATGATTTATGAAGATATGAGGAAAATCATCCTGTCAATCATCCTCGCCCTTGCCTCCACACTCACCGCGACTGCGCTAGACAAACTTATCCACGTGGCCGACAAGTCGACTTCATGGAAAAAGGGAAAGCCACAGACGATGCTGTTCAACCGCGAGATGGCGCGACTGCTGATGCCGCAGGGAGCGGCATTCGGCGTGGAATGCATCCCGTCGTTCTCTCCGGAGTGGACATTTACCTATGACTCAGTAGCCCGCGCGCTTGTCTTTAAGGAGGCACAGACTAGCATTTGGCACACCACTTACCAAGCCACGCACAAGAAAAAGAAGGTGGGCAAGAAGCAATACAAATGGGTTTCCAGGAAGCGTCCAAAGGACTACGTTGCGCCCGATGTCAGGACCGTCATGATGGCTGTCAGCGATGATCAGGCGGCGATGCTGCGGGCTGTTTGGAAGACCGCCGTATATGGTGCCGAAGACCGCGAGGTATTCATCCTCGATGGTGTGAAGTGGGAGTATTTCATCGACGGTCGCCGGGCGAAGTCACACCGTGACAAGAACGTGTTCGTGGCGTTCACCGAGAAGTTGCGCAAAGCTGTCTGCAGCGGCGACACGAACCATAAGGACTCGCTTATCGGCAACGAGTTCCAACGTGTCGTCGACGGTCTGACCATCGCCCCGCCACCCGAGATTCTTCCTCCAAACACCGTGCCCACGCTCATAGTCTGGAACGGCGAGGTGCTCAACGACTCGCTTGCCAAATTTCGCACTATCGGGCGTGATGACAAGTTCTATTTCTACCGACGTCACCAGATAATCAAAAGCATCAGATTCCACTACGACGAAGAGAAGAAGCGGGAGTTCGCCGAGAGATACGGTATCACAGCCAAGGACCTCGTGATGGAATACAAGACAGAGCCTGACACGCTCTGCGACGCCTACGTCCGCCAGCATCCCGAACTGATGCAGACACGCCGTTACATCGAGGGATATGTTCTTGACGAAGACGGCAAGCCACTGACCGATGCGTGGATAAGTGGTGATACGGGGTTTATGGGAGCCGCCACCGACAGCACTGGACATTTCGTGATGTTGCTTCCCCGTACCACCACCAGAATAAACGTAGAGCTGGTAGGCTTTCATAAAATCTGTCATCAAATCCAGCCCGCCGATACCATCCTGAGTTTCCGCATGAAAGATGCAACAAGGATTAAAGAAGTGAAGGTGATACCCAAGAAACAATCGAAGTAACATCTCGGTTGTTTATAACAGAATCAAGGGGACAGGTTTTTGAATGAATTCGGGGAATTCACTTCAAAAACCTGTCCCCCTGATTCCCTGTCCCCCTGATTCTTATCGCCATGATTCTTTTTGCCATATCAGTTTCATTTTCTCCAGCGTTTTAGCATTGGGAAGAAACCTTGCCCTGGGCTGTAGGCTTCTGGCCTTTCAGATGGTTTCCTGCTTGCGACAGGCGAGTCAGTTAACAGAAACACGCAGGGGTTCCTTCACGCTGCGCATGAACCACTCTATGCGCTGTTGCCACTCCTGCGGTGTGCGCACATCGTACTTGCTCCAAGCCGAGCCGAAATAATAGGTGAAAGGTTCTCCCTGATAGTTTTCGATGAAACCAACGGCGTGGCTGTCGTACCCGGACTTGGCAGAGGGTGCCGCGATGCGGCGTGTGGTCACATCGCCATCAGGGAACAGGGTGGCCACGTAAAGCGGTGACTGATGGACCTTGGGCTGGTCGGTGGGATCGGTATAGCTGACATACGAGGGTTGCAACACGACGGGCTGCGGGTCTTCCTTCTGGACGACCACACCCGCACAGAGGCGTCGGGGCTTTGTCAGGCCTTCGTAGCTCACGGTCATACGGCAGAAATTCGATCCACGATCCATCTGGATGAGTCTCTGCTCGCGAACGGTGTCGCCATCGACCACCCTCGGGCTTTGCCACAGACGGACGGTGAAACGCAGCGGGCCTTCGTCCAGCACCTCGTAGCGTTCGAAGCAATAGGGCATGACGATGCTATCGCCAAGCATGATGGCCGGTGCGCCACATCCCAGCGAGGCGCCCACCTTGTAAGGATCGAGACCGTACCCGTGGTCATAGTGATAGGAGATGGTGCGATAGATGCTGTCGCGTCTGGCCCAGTTGTGGCGATAGATGGAGTCTATGCGCGGAATGGTCACTACGTCCTCTATATAGTAGCGGTCGTTGACCACCGGCTGCGGCATGTTCTTCGTCCACACGTCAATGCCGTATGAACGTTCGCCCGTCCGTTCCAGTGCGGGGCCATAGACACGATAGCAGCCACGGTCGTTCTCCCATGCAAAATCATCCTTACGCTCAGGATGCAACCCTCCCTGGCAGATGTTCACGAACTCGCAGGGAGGTGTCCCCCTGCGGATGGTGAAGCGAGCAGTACCTCCTGCTCTTACGGCTGCCCCGACAAGCAGTTTGCCATCGTAGGTCAACTGATAGGGCACATCCAACCCGGCAGCATCGAGCACACGCAGGCTGTCGCCCATCTTCCCGACAACGCCGGCAGCAGGGATCTCTACCACCTGCTCTCTGTATTCCTCGGATGGATTGGTCACTTCTATGGTGAGAAATGCCAAAGCAGTAATCAGCACATTCATTTCAGTTCCTGGTTAAAGTGGTTGATGCACTGGCGGAACAGGTGGTTGCGGGTATTGCCGCCGTAGATGCTATGGTTGCGGTTGGTATAGACCAGCTGACGGAAATCTTTATCAGCCTGCACCAATGCCTCCACATATTCGGCAGTGTTCTGATAGTGTACATTGTCGTCGGCCAAGCCGTGGCAGATGAGGAGTGAGCCGTGCAACTGATCGGCGCGAGCCATTGGGTTCACCTCGTCGTAACCGCTCTGGTTCTCCTTGGGCGTACGCATGTAGCGTTCGGTATAGATGGTGTCGTAGTAGCGCCAGCAGGTAGGCGGTGCGATGGCAACGCCACAGGCAAACACGGGTCTGCCCTCCGACATCGACATCAGCGTGTTCCATCCTCCGTAGCTCCATCCCCAGATGCCAATGCGCTGCTTGTCCACATAAGGCTGCTGCCCCAGCCACAAGGCTGCCTCCACCTGGTCGCGGGCTTCCAGCTCGCCCAGGCGCAGGTATGTGCATTTCTCGAACCCGGCGCCACGTCCGCCCGTGCCACGATTGTCGACACAGACGCAGATGTAGCCTTGCTGGCAGAGATACTGCTCCATGATGGCGCCGTTGCCACTCATACCGATGCCCCAGGCATTCTTCACCTGCTGGTTGCCAGGACCACCATACTGGTACATAATGACGGGATACTTCCTGGACGGGTCAAAGTCCTTGGGTTTCACCATCCACAGGCAGAGCTTCACGCCTTCACCGGTGGTGAACACGCTGAGTTCCTTGCTGCCCATACTGTAAGAGTCGTATTTCTGTTTCAGCGCCTTGTTGTCGATCAGCGTGGTAAGCACCTTGCCCTTATTGTCGCAAAGGCTATAGGTGGTGGGGGTATTCAGGTCGCTCCATATGCAGAGGAAGTTCTTGAAGTCTTTCGAGAAGATGGCGCTGTTCCATCCCTTCTTCGGCGTCAGGCAGTCGGTCTTTCCGTTTCTGTGGTTCACAAATACCTGTTGGTCTGTGGGACCGTCGTTCAATGCGGCGAACCAGATGTCGCCTGTCGCCTCGTCATAGCCATAGACATCGGTCACCACCGTATGTCCCTCCCCGCCAAGACGCGAGCCCTGCAGCACATCGCCCACTGAACGCATGAGCTGTCCGTTGAGGTTGTACAGGTAGATATGGTTGTAGCCGTCGCGCTCACTGGTCATCACAATGTGTTTGTCGGTGATGAGAAGTTGCTCCAGCGTCTCCTCCTTGATATATTTGTCGACCTTGTCCTCTATCACCATCTGGCATACTGTAGACAGGGGGTTGCACATGTAGATGCGCAACACATCCTGATGGCGGTTCATGGTGCACACTGCCACCTTCGAAGCATCGGCGGTGGACTTCAGACGGGGTATGTAGCCATCCTCGTCCAAAGGCACGTCAAGCGTTCTGGTCTGGCGGCTCTTGATGTCGAAGCTCATGACGCTCACCTTCGCGTTCTCACCTCCCGGAACAGGGTATTTGTAAGTATAGTCACCGGGATAGTCGGCATACTCCTGTCGTGCGGGCGACAATCCCTTGAACAACTGCATGGAGTACTGTCTGACGCGTGACTCGTCATAGCGAATCCACACAATCTGGCGGGAATCGGCCGTAAAGACCATCGACGAGTTCGTAGAGAATTCCTCCTCGTACACCCAGTCTGGAATGCCGTTGATCACCTCGCCAAACTTCCCGTCCTTGGTCACTTGGCTCTCGGCATTGTCGTAGAGCAACTTCACCAGGAATATATTGTTATCCCTGACAAAGGCTATCTGATTGCCATCGGGCGAGAAGATGGGGGTCTGCTGCGGACCGCCGTCCGAGAGCGGTTCCATCTTGTTATTACCCAAGTCGTATATGTAATAGACCGCGGTGAACGAACGGCGGTAAATGGGCTTCGTCTGTGTCTGTATGAGCATGCGCTTTCCGTCGGGGCTCATCGTGTAGCCATCGATGCTGCCGAGCTTGGGCCCACGGGCCGTCGCCAAGTCGAACAGGGCGCCCACCTTCATTCCTGTCTTGAAAGAGTAGGTCTCAATCCGTTGGCCGTCGTAACTGATCTGTGCATAGGTGTCGCCACCCGCCAACGGGCGCACCTCGCGCATGGTCTCCTGGTGAAACGTGCCATCCGTCACATCTTTCAGCGTCAGCGACTGCGCCCCAGCGGAGAGGAATGACAAATGAAATATCAGTAATGACAAGGCCAATGCCCGTATCACATGATTACTTGTATTCATCACACCGTTTTCCATATTCTCAAACAATTGTTCTCTTTTCATTTCCCTCATATTTAAATTTCACATATTTCCCCCTTTGAAGTTCTTACCAACAAGAAGCTGAGCCTTTGACAATGATCATTTCAGACCAAGCCTGTTCATATTCCCAGCGGATTCACATTCTTATATGCATCCTGCACTTTGCTTTCTATATCCTCTGTATCCTGCTGAGGATTCAGTTCGCGTGCGGCCTGTAGATCTTCCTCGGCCCCTGCCTCGTCGCCGACAGCACGTCTCAAGGCAGCACGACGCTGCAGGGCTGGCTGCGAGAACGGATTCAGTTCAAGCACCCTCTCCAGTGTCGCTATGGCCTGCTCTTGCTGTCCCTTCACTTGCTCTATGGCCGATTTCAGCAGCAGCACCTCCTCGGTCTCGCCGTAATTATCCTCCAGCCACAACTCGTCGGCAGCAGCCCCGTCGGAATCGCCCATTTCCAGGAGCGTCTGTCCGCGCAGCAGATAGGCTTCGCCCATCTCCGGATAGACTGCAATGGCTTTTGTGAGCCACTCTGTGGCACCCTGCCTGTCGTGTTGCCGCCAGCGTGCCTGCGCCATCAGATAGAACGCCTGTGCCGTTGTGAGGTGACTGTCGCCTTGAAGAGACTCTGCGCTGACGGAGGTCAGGGGTTCCAACACCTGCTCCATCAGCGCATAATCCTCTTTCATATAGGCTACCGTGGCCATCTGCAGCTTTAACTCAACGTTGTCGGGCTGGGCTTCGCTCATGGCCTTCAAATGCTCCAAGGCCTCATCGGTCCTGTCGAGCCTCACCAACAACTGCCAAAGATAGTCTCTCACCTCAAGGTCTTCTCTCATGGTGAGGGCCTCTCGCAGACAGCTTTCCGCTATGTCCAGGCGTCCGGTCTTCAGGGCCCTTACGCCGTCGTACTTCAGCAGCTCGAAGCGTTTCTGCTCCTGCTGTTCTTTCTCCTGCTCGGGCGACTGTTCCTCACCGCCGAACAATGCTTTCCAGAATCCCATCTTCTCTCTGTTTCGTTAGTAATGAGCTGCTCCTTTCTGGAACATCGCTGCAAAATTAGGCAAAAAAATCGAAACAACGAGGCTATCGGGACAAAAATATGATGTATAGGGTTAGAAAAGTGTAAAAGGACACCTCGTGGCAACATCTGCTGCAGATGTGCCGATAAGGGCTTCAAACGCACCGGGCTCGGCAGTCCACTCTCCCGATGCCTCATTGTAGAAGCTCAGGGCTGAGCGGTCGATGGTGAGGCTGACGGAACGTGTCTCGCCAGGTTGCAAGAACACCTTACGGAATGCTTTCAATTCCTTGTAAGGACGCTCCACAGCCGACTTCACGTCGCGGACATAGAGTTGAACGGTCTCGGCTCCGGCACGGCTGCCCGTATTGGTGACAGGAACGGTGAAGGTTATCTGGTCGTTCATTGTCATGGTTCGTTTATCCGATACAGCCTTTCCTATGCTGAAAGTGGTATAGCTCAATCCGTGACCGAAGGGGAAGAGGGGTTTCTGCTTTTTCAGACGGTCAGTCCACCGGTAGCCAACAAAGATATCCTCTCGGTATTCCTCATCTATGATCTTATGGTCAGGACGCCATGTACCGGGATAGCTACCAGTGGCGTGGGCACCACACTGGTCGAGCGAGGCATACCACGTGAAAGGTAAACGGCCAGAGGGACTCACCTCGCCTAAGAGCACAGATGCTATGGCCTCGCCAGCCTCGGAACCAATAAACCATGCCTGCACCACGGCTGGCACTCGGTCAATCCAAGGCAAGGCTGCACCATTGCCCGAGATATTGACATAGACGAGCCTAGGGTTCACCTTGAGTATTGCCTCGATGACCTCGTTCTGTGCATAGGGCAGGTCATAGCTCTTGCGATCGTGGCCTTCGCAGTCCTGATAGTCGCTTTTGTTAAGTCCGCCAATGAAGATTACTACATCGGCATCCTTTGCCTTCTCCACAGCCTCGGCAGTAAGCTCTTCCTGACTGCGCAACTCGTAAAGCGAGCGTCCTACCGTCACCCCGTTATAGCTTTGGACGGTATCGCCGACATAGCCACGGGCGTAGTCTACTGAGCACTGAGTATTGAGCAATGAGCATTTCCTGCGTAATCCATCGAGGGGAAGGATTTCACGTTGTGCCTTCAATGAAGAAGAACCGCCACCGACGGTCATCATCTTGATGGCATTCTCGCCGACCACCAATATGCGCTTCGTCTGCGTGATGTCAATGGGCAGGAGCGGAGCAGCAGATTGTGTCTTGTGCATTTTGCATGGTGCATTCTTCAACAGCACAATGCCCTCCTGTGCTATCTTCAAGGCTGCGGCATAGTGGCTTTCGCTACAGAGGAAACCCACTGGTCGCCGACGGTTCATCGTTGTACGGAAAAACAGTCTCAGCACGCGGCGAACCTTTTCGTCAAGCTCTTTCATCGTGTACTTCCCTTGTTGGATGGCCTGCTTATAGGATGCAGCCAGATAGTAGGCATCATAGGCATTGGTCTTTCCCATGGTCAGACCGTCGGTCCACGTGCCAAACTCCAGGTCAAGACCGTTACGCACAGCCTCATCGGTATCGTGGCAGCCACCCCAGTCGCTGATGACCACGCCATCGAAGCCCCAGTCACGCTTCAGTATCTGGTTGAGCATGATGTTATTATGACAGTTGTGTTGGTTCTGATAAAGGTTGTAGGCTCCCATGATGGTCCATGCGCCACCCTCCTGGACAGCAGCCCTGAAGGCAGGGAGGTAGATTTCATGCAGTGCGCGGTCGCTGACCTTGACGTTGACCTGATGGCGATACTCCTCATCGTTGTTCAGCGCATAGTGTTTCACACAAGCTGCGACACCTTTCGATTGCAGTCCTTGCACATAAGGCACCACCATGCGGGAGGCCAGATACGGGTCTTCGCCCATGTATTCGAAGTTTCGTCCGTTAAGAGGAGTGCGGAAGATATTGACACCAGGGCCCAGCATCACATTCTTGTTTCTATAGAGAGCCTCCTCGCCCAAGCTTTCACCGTAAAGACGGGAAAGGTCGGGATTCCACGTGGCGGCAAGACAAGTCAGTGCAGGGAAAGCCACACAAGAGTCGTTGGTTTGTCCTGCCTGTTCCCACTCGTCCCACAACACATCGGGACGTACGCCATGCGGACCGTCGTCAGTCCACAAGTCGGGGAATCCCAAACGTTTCACACCTGGTGAAGAGAACTTCGACTGTGCATGGATGACGGCTATCTTCTCGTCAAGGGTCATGCGGGTCAGGGCATCGTTGATGCGCTGCTCCAATGGCATTGACTCGTCAAGATAGACCTGTGCCCTTGCTGGGCTGAGTGATAAATGAAAAAAGATAAAAAATATACCTGTCAGTTGTTTCCTGTTCATCTTGGTCATTATTGATTACAGATTATTAGTTGATGATTCTTCACATAGATTCTTTTTCTTGTGGGAGCAGTTACGCGGCGCCCGTTCAGGTCATACATTCCTGGCGCTCTTCCGTCTTGCCGACAGGAAGCGTCATCAAGACCGTCAAGGTGTTGTATACCGGTGGTCAGCCTCCGTGAAAATTCCTGCTGAAGATAGGGAATATGAATGCTTACAAAGTTCTTCAGATCATTGATGTATCCATCGTACGTAGGATAATAGCTGTGTTTCTCCCAGCTGTACACCTGCTTGTTGATAGGCCACACCTTGAAGTTTTCGGTCTGAGTCTGCCAGATAGCCTGGCGAAGACTGTCAATATGGTCAATGAGATACTGCTGAAGTCCATTGTCGACGAGTTGTCTTAACCTTTCATTACAAGCGCGTGCAAACCACTGGTCTTGCCATAGCCGCTGTAGGATTTTCTCAAACGGACGATTCCATAAGCCGAGGTAAGCTTCCATGCTACGAAGCAAACTGCGCTCAGAACTGTTGTCATAACCCAGATCGAGATCCCAGAGAGGACCGAAGTGCATCTTCTGTTCATTGGCATCCTTGTACATATAGATACTGTAAAGAGCATCAATGTTACCTGTCAGCTCGGCACCGACATACCAGTTAATGAAGTCTTCTTCGTCGATAAAAGAACGGTAGCCTCTTTCCGGATCACGGAAGTACTCCGAAGCCACTGAGGTCTCAAACTTTTGTATCCATTGTCCTATTGCAATGCGCTTGTCTACTGTCAGCATCTCATCATCCGGATTCTTAATATTGTAGATGATGCCGTAACGCGTTGAGGTGATGCAAGGGTCTTCATGGGAATTCTCGTTGGCAACCTCCAACAGCCATCCGCTGGCTTCATCCACCTCTATCCGTTTTTTATGTACCTGAACTTGGTCGCTAATCTGATAAGTACCACGATAAGATCCATTTAGATAGAGGTCGACAAAACGTGCTGCCGGACAGAACTTCATGCCCATGAACCGACCGAGGTCATAGGTCAGGGCGTTGCGTATCATCGTCTTGTCACCATGATTGGCCAATAGTGTCCAGCTTTTGGCATTGGCAAAACCATCACCCAGGAGTGGCTGCTTTTTCTCGAATTTCAATCGGTAGGGCTTTTTATCCGAATTCCACCATGTGGAATTGCCGCGTCCCCGTATCAGGCTGTTCTCGTAACGTATGGTCTGATTACCATCCACATAGACCACGGAGCAACCTATGTAATCCTCTTTACTCGTGACAGGCTTGCGATTCTCGGTCTCAATGTAAACGGTAGGCACGTCAGTCTTTTGTCGGTAAGACTGAGCGTGCCCCGTCCACACAAACATTAACCAGATGATATTGAGTCCTAATCGCTTCATCCTCACGGGTGTTGCTACTGTTTTTGAAAGACACGGATATAGTCCACCTCCATCGTCACTGGCAGAGCGCCCTCGTCTACGCCCTGGGCACCGCCCCAGTCGCCACCCCAGGCGAGGTTGAAAATGACATAGAAGGGATCGTCGTAGGGCCAGTCGTCGCGACCCTTGCCTCGGTTGTCGTATGACAGCTGAACCTTACCGTCCACATAAGTGGTAATGTTCTGCGCAGTCCACAGGATGGCATAAGTATGGAACTCGCCCTCGGCACCCTGGCAAAGCATCTCGTGGGTAACCTGCGTATTGTTCGAATGAACGTGGGCGTTGGCATGGAGGCTCGAGGAGACGTAGTCGGGATGATAGCCGACCTCCTCCATAATGTCAATCTCGCCGTCGGCAGGCCATGAGCGGAAATTCACAGGCATCATCCAAAAAGCAGGCCATGTGCCTTTACCCTTCGGCAGTTTGATGCTCGCTTCGATATATCCATACTTCCAGCCTTCCTTCACTTTAGCATAGACACGACCGGAGTAGACCTTTCCGTTCTCTTTGAGAGCCGTGATGCGGAGTTTACCGTCACGCAGTTCGGTAACCAGCTTACCTTCGGGCGTCTTGTGGTTCACGTAGTTTTGCAGTTCGTGGTTCACCCATCCGCTGCTTTTCACCTCGTGGGTCCAGTCATTGGGGTTGAGTTCTGTCCGCGGAATGCCATTCTCGTTGGGAGCATAGCCATAGTTACCATCGAACTCATCGTTCCAGACCAGTGTGTAGCCATCAGGCGCATAGTAGGCTGATTGTGCTGCAGCTGTCTGAGAGACGCTGATCACTTTGCGCGCAGCACCCGACATGACAGTGACGGTGCCAGTACGGGCACTGGTCGTCGGATTAGCAGGAACCGTGACTTTCAGCGTGCCCGACTGTGCCACCGTATTGGTCGTATTAACCGCAATAAAGTCCTGGTCGGCGTAGGCGCCCCACTCCTTGCCCGTCGTAGTGACGCTGACGGTGTAGGTACCGCCTTCAGCAGGCACGGCAATCGTTTCCTGCGACACGTCAATGCTCACTACTGCAGGTTGTGGCTCGTCGTTGTCGCTCCCACCGCAGCCCCAAAGGGCCACGGCAAGAGTGAACATGAATGTATTAAGCATGAAACGTTTCATTTATTAAGCCTCCTTGAATACAATTTTACTGATCTTCACTTTGGTGCCTGCAGGTGAGCCGCCGAAGTCGAAGAACAAGCGTATGGCCGAAGCATCAGCACCCTCCTTCAGGGTAGCACCCTTCAGAGTGAATACGTACGGCTCGTCAGCCTTTACATCATGACGACCCTCACAGAAGAAATTGGTGTCGCCTGAGTCAGTAAGCTTGATAGTCACACCTGGGCAGTCCTGATCGGCCTCCAGCACCAATTGGAAGTTGTAGGCCTTGGAACCGCTGGCCGTCAGCTTGGTATCGATATGGAACTGACCTTGCCACTGCGAGCCGCCAATGCCTTCGGGAATGGTGATTTCGTAGGTGTCGCCACTGTGAACACAGTCAGAGTTAGGAATCTGAGACCAGCCGTTATCGGCAAACCAATAGCCGAAAGCATCGAACATCGAGCCATCGTCAACAGCCTTCCACAGGTTGTCGGCATCGTCATAGTTCAACGAGACTGCCTCTTCGAAATAAATCTTGCTAATCTTGACGTGAGTGCCGGCAGGCGAACCGCCAAAGTCGAAGAACAGACGGATGGCTGTGGCGTCAACACCTTCCTTCAGGGTTGCTCCCGTCAGTTTGAAGATGAATGGCTCATCGGCCTTCACATCATGACGTCCTTCGCAGAAGAAGTTGCTGTCGCCAGCGTCAGTCAGTTTGACAGTCACACCTGAGCAGTCCTGATCGGCCTCCAGCACGAAGAAGAAATTATAGGTCTTCGCTGCACTTGCCGTCAGCTTGGTATCGATGTGGAACTGACCTTGCCACTGCGAGCCGCCAATGCCGTCGGGAATGGTGATTTCGTAGGTGTCGCCACTGTGAACACAGTCAGAGTTAGGAATCTGAGACCAGCCGTTATCGGCAAACCAATAGCCAAAAGCATCGAACATCGAACCATCGTCAACAGCTTTCCATAGGTTAGCGGGGCTGTTGTAGTCCCAATCCATTGTAGGCGCATCTGGATTGTCGGGGTCGACATCAGGCAGTTTTGTTCCATCGTCATCAGCATGGTTCTTCAACACAATGTTGCTGATGTTGACAACAGTACCTGCTTGGCAGCCACCAAAATCCAAGAAGAGGTTCACACGCTCCATATCAATACCAGGCATGTCGCTCTTCCAGAAGATATAGTCCTCACCAGCCTTCAGGTCAATGCGATCAGTGAAATAGAACACGTTATCATCGCCATCCATCACGAGCTTCACTGTGGCACCGTTCAAGTCCTTATCACTATTGATGATGCAAGAGAAGTCATAGTTGTTGGCTGCCGAAGTCGAGATGTTCGTGGTCTTGAAGGCCATCTGAGCCTGCCATTGATCGGTTGTAGCCTCAGACAGGGTAACAGTATAGTCGTTGCCGTCGGCCTTGAATTCCGGATCAGCAATCTGAGACCATCCGGGAGCATACCAGAAGAACATTGTGAAGTCAGCGTTCTTCCACATATTGAACTGGCTGTTGGCATCGAATCCGGTAAACTCTTTCTCACCCTCCTCGGAAGTAAGGATAAAGCGCCAGGCGATGGAACGATCAGGTTTGTCGTAGACGAGCACCATCTTCTTGGCTGTCAACTGCTCTACACGGAATAAGGGATCCGCGTACTGGTCATCACTGGAAATATAAGGGAAGAACGTGTTGGCAGAAAGACGAATGTAGCGCTGTGTAGTGGTGTTGCCGTCTTTGTCGGTCCAAGCAAGTTCCTCAAAGTTCCAACTGGCTGTTTGTGCACCCAATTCAACGTCCACGTCCTCTGAAGCACCATTGGCCCACTGAGTTTCCTTATTGACATAGGTCTTTCCATCATCGCCAGGGCTATAAGTATAGGTACCACCCTTACGTGTATCGGCAGTGAAGGTAATACGGTCATCGTAGACGCCGAAAGCCTTTTTGTCGTCGGGTTGTGCCGACCACCAGCCAGAGCCGTCGGTACCAGCTTCACCACAACCCATGTGTCCCACTTCTTTATTGGCTATACGCCACTCCTTGCCAACTATGCGGCGGAAGTCGGAGATATAGTCAATTTTAGTCTCGTTGAAGGAATATTCTTTCTTCAGGCTACCCTGACTGAATCCATTGCGGTTAGCAATTTTCAATTCCACAGAGTGAGAGCCTGCCTCGTCATTCTTATAACCCACCTCATTTAAAGTAGAGTACATAGTTCCATCCAGAATCCATACAGGGTAGGTGCCTGCTGCAGGCGTGCAGGTGGCTACCATCTGATTTGTCTCCTGATCGACGGAGAGGTTGAAGTCTACACCATCCATCGTGGGAAGACCTTTCGGATCAGCGCCGTCGAAACTTTCAGGCGAGCAGGAGGTCAGCGCTACGCTAAATGAAAAATGACAAATGACAAATGATAAACCTATCAGAAGTCGATGATATATCTTGGTTTTCATAATTCGTTCAATTCGTTAAATTCGTGGTCGTATTAATAATTATTCTGCTTCAGGCTGGGATCAGCATCAAGCTCAGACTGTGACAGGGGAATATGCTTCTTGGAAGGTGTCCATGAGTTAGTGCGATAGCCGTAGTTGTCGGGAACGAGTACGGTGCTGGCCTTCTGCGTAGCACCACTGATTCCTTCAGCACGCACGAGGTCGAAGTAACGCTTGCCCTCGCCGCAGAACTCCAGATGACGCTCAGTGAAGATGTCGTCGATGGTGACGCTGCTGACGGCAGCGAGTCCTGCACGCTGGCGCACCTGACTGACGTAGCCAGCAGCCTCACTGGCACTGCCACCCGTCTGCAACAGCAGCTCAGCAGCATTGAGCAGGGTCTCAGCATAGCGATAGATACGCTTGTTGTTGTTGTAATTCAGGTTCTTCGAGGTGGGGCAGTCCACATTGTTGGCTGACTGCGGGCGATATTTGCCGTGCCAAAGGTGAGTATCCTGATAGCGCTCTGTATAGCTGTAGCCACGAACGTCCCAGATAGTAGCATCACGGCGCACGTCGCCATCTGCATACATATTGTAGGTCTCTACACGGACAGGCAGGAAGCCCCAGCCGTCGTTACCAGTGTCCCAGCCGTCGCCGCCAGGCCATGAGTTGGGTGAGCAGAGCGTAGGGAATACGCTTCCACCGGCGTTCAGAGCTGCCCAGCCCCAATCGCGCTGAGCCTGGTCGTCGTTGTAGTTGATCTCAAAGATACTCTCCTTGCACCACTCGCCGCTCTCTTGCCAGATGTTGGCAAAGTCGGGGTTCAACTCGTAGTCGCTGCTGGCAATGAGCTCCTTCATGTAGGCAAGAGCCTGCGGATAGCGGGCTGAGTCGTTCTGGTACATCACCATCTCGGCATAGAGCATGTAGGCCATAGCCTGGCTCACTCGACCGGCTTCAGCGTCACCCCAGCGCAGAGGCAGAACCTTCGAGGCGATAATCTCCTCCAGTTCGGGCAACAGGAGGTCATAGATTTCGTCAGCAGTGATCTGAGGAGCTGTGTAAGGGACACTCAGGTTTTCCAGATAGAAGGGCACATTACCATAGAAGTGCCAAAGAATATTATAATAGTACACGCGAAGCAGGCGGGCCTGCATCTCCATAGAGCGGCAGAAGCTCTCGCTGGCCTTGCCCCATGAAGCATACTTGATAGCATCGTTGCAGCGCTTGACACCGCTATAGAAGTCACCCCAAAGAGTGCCAAGGGTATTGTTGCCATCTGCTTCGAAGTTGAAAAGACGGTGCCAGTGCTGGTTGTCGGTATTGCTGGAGCCGCCCACCCAGAAGTCATCACCCATAATTTCGGCGTCAACAGTCAGGTCATTGTAGGCCACATTGTCCCAGTCGGGCCAGTGCAGAGGAGCGTATGCCGAAGTGAGCGCCTCGTTGAGGGTTGTTTCATTGACATAATATTCTTCCAGAGGTTCGCCGTCGGGCTTTGTCACTTCCAGGAAATCATCGCTGCAGGCAGTGAGGACTGCGGCGGTGCCGCAGCATACGAGACAGCTGACGGCAAAGTTCTTTATGTTTGAGGTAATCATAATCTTCAATTTTTCTATTCTTTAATTAACTACAAAGAGACATTTAATCCGATAGTGTAGGTACGGGCCTGCGGATAGACTCCGTAGTCAACGCCCATAGAGGTGACGCTCGAACCGATTTCAGGATCGAAGCCCCAGTACTTGGTCCAGGTGATGAGGTTCTCGGCACGTCCGTAGATACGCAGGCGGTTGATGCCTATCTTCTGAGTCAGCATGCGAGGCAGCGTGTAGCCCAGCGTAAGGTTCTTCAGACGCAGGTAGCTGCCGTCTTGGATGTACATGTCGCTGACCACCCAGTTCTTCGAGTTACCCAGCGTAGGCACGGTGTTCGAGGTTCCCTCACCCGTCCAGCGTTGCAGCACCCAAGTGGGATAGTTGGCCGACTCGATGTCCTGACGATAAGTCGCATCAAATACATCGGCGCCGCTGACACCCTGGAAGAAGACACCCAGGTCAAAGCCTTTCCACTCAGCGTTAAAGGTGAGACCAAAGGTCCACGTGGGCACGCCGTTACCGATGTTGGTACGGTCGTCGCTGGTGATCTGTCCGTCGCCATCCATATCGACGAAGCGGAAGTCGCCAGGTTGAGCCTCAGGCTGGATGAGCCCACCGTTGGCATTGGTGTAAGCATTCACCTCGGCTATGTTCTGGAAGATGCCGTTGGTCTTGTAACCATAGAAGAAGGGGAAGGGCTGTCCGTTCTCAGCGCGTGTGCCTCCATCGCTGAATTGCGAAATGCCATAGTTCAGGAAACCGGTGTCGTTACCAAGATTCTTCAGTTCGTTCTTCAGATAGGCAGCATTGCCTTTTACTGAGAAGTTGGCATCGCTGATGTGCCACTTGTATCCCAGTTCAAATTCCCAACCCGAGTTCTTCATGTCACCTACGTTGGCATAGGGTTTTTCCTCACCCACATAGCTGGGAATCGGAGTCTGGATAATCATGCCGTTGGTCTTCTTCACATAGTAGTCAACACTAAAAGTCAACTGATTGTTGAAGAATCCGAAGTCAAGGCCGAGGTCGGTCTGCTCGCTCTCTTCCCAACGCAGGTCTTCGTTGGCCAGATGATCGGACTTTGAACCATAGACCATAGCGGCCTGCTTTCCGTAGTAGTAGTTATTGTTGCCACCAGTCGTAGTCTGGGTGCTGAAACGGAAGTCGGGAATATTGTCGATACCATTCTTACCCCAGCTGGCACGCAGTTTCAGGTTAGACAGCCAGTCGCGCTGCTGTTCCATGAACTCCTCGTTCATGATATTCCAACCCACTGATACAGAAGGGAATGTTCCGTATTTCTTGTTCGATCCGAAACGAGAACTACCATCGCGGCGCACCGTTGCCTGCAGCATGTAGCGCTCGTCGTAGTTGTAGCTCACACGTCCGAAGAGCGAGCTCAGACGGTGCTCCACGTAGGGAGCTCCCCATGCTCCGACGAGGCTCTTGGCACCAGTCACTTTGCCATCAGCATCGGTGGTCAGTTCCAGGTCGCCGCCTGTGGTGTAGTTAAGAGAGGGTTTGCCGGGGTTCACCAGATTCCAGTGAGAACCGCCCAACTCGTCGCCCTTCGACTTCAAGGCACTCTGTCCAAGCACCACTCCGATGCTGTGCTTGCCAAACTGCTTGTCGTAGGTCAGTGTATTCTCCACCTGCCAAGTGGAGTTGTTGCCTTTGTAGGCTGTGGCCGAAGTATGGTCGGCATTGTTATTGCCCGAGAGATAGAACTTCTGCAGCGTTGCAGCGTTATATCCCCAGAAAGAGAGTTCTGCACTGTAAGTGAAATGATACTTCAGAGTGTCCCACAATTGGAGGTCGATCGAGAACTTTGGCATGAACTTGTGACTCCAGTTCTTGCTCGGATTGCCCTGCATCATTGCGATCGGGTTGTTCTGTTCCTGATAGCTGCCGATGAAGTTAGGCACAGTATAGGGATTGCCGTTGGCATCCACATACATGTCGTACTGCGGATACTGGTCAATCATGCGCTGGCCAATGTATGCCCTTCCGTTCTCATCGTAACCACCGCGTAGTGTGACAGGCAACGTGGGAGCCAGATAGAGCGCAGAACCGAGGGGTGAGCCCCATGTAGAGTTGGCATCGATGCCTGTGTTGTGCACACGCATATAAGAAAGGTTTGCGCCCAAATCGAGTTTGTTCAGGAACGAGCGCTCCTTAGAAGCATCAAACAGGGTATAGTTATTGTTCGAGCGGATGGTCAGACGGTCGTAGTTCGACTGGCCGTAGTTGCCGCCCACAATACCCTCTTGCGAGAAATAACCCAGCGAGAGATAGTAGTTGCCCTTCTCTGATGCTCCGCTGATGCTGACATCGTGCTGGGTGATGGGGGCATTGTCATTGAAGAGCAGATCCTGCCAATTGGTGCCAAAGCCGGTGACCTTTTCGCCGTTGGCATCGATGATGTTGTAAGGATCCATAAAGGTGGGAGCCATTCCATTCTCTACTTTGCGCTCATTCTGAAGGATGGCGTAGTCGGTGGCACCTGTGACGTCACGTTTCTTCCAAGCAGACTGCCAGCCGGTAGAGAAATTATAGTTAATCTGTGCCTTGCCCATCTTACCCTTTTTCGTGGTGACGAGAATCACACCGTTGGCAGCGCGTGCGCCATAGATAGCACCTGAGGCAGCATCCTTCAGCACTTCGATAGACTCGATGTCCTCGGGGTTCACGCTCTCCATACCATCCTGGTTGGTAGGCATACCATCAATAATGTAAAGAGGTTCAGAGTCATTGATGGTACCGATACCGCGAATGCGAATGAGAGACTTTGAACCGGGTTGGCCAGAAGCCGAGGTAACATTCACACCGGCAGCCATACCCTTCAGGGCATCCTCAGCACGTAGCCGAGTCTTACCTTCGAGATCATCGGAAGAAACTTTCGCAATAGAAGCCGTCACGACACTCTTCTTCTGAACGCCGTAACCAATGACCACTACGTCCTGCAAGGTCTGGGCATCCTCTTTCAGCACGACTTTCATGCCTTTGGAAGCCTTCAGTTCCTGAGTGACATAGCCTATATAAGAAATAATAATAGGTGTCCCCTCACTCACCTTGATGGTGAAATTACCTTCGAAGTCGGTTATGGCTCCGTTCTGAGGATTACCTTTTTCGACGACGGAAGCTCCAATGATGGGCTCCCCTGAATCGTCTGTCACAGTTCCCAAGATGCCTTGGGCTTTTGTAGCCATCGACACAAACAGTGCCAATAACAACCATAGATACCTGCTTTTTTTCATACTTTGTCAGTTAATAATTAATATTCATTTATTGATTACTTATTCATTTCTTTTATTCTTTAAGGCAGTCTGGCCTCAGAATGGTTTTCCGGTGCAAAATTATGAAAAAAAGAAACACACTTCAACGACATGAGCCGAAAAAGTGGATATTTGACATTCCAAACAAATTGTTTGTTCCTTATTATCAAATAGTTATAACAAATAGGTGTCTATAAAAGAGTGGACGTAATATAGAGGTGTAAGTTTTACAATTTAAGTACTTTATGTTGCATTTCTTTAGAATTCTTGCCTTGCGTTAAGTCTTTTAGTTAATGATCATTTCATTAATAACTCCAACAAAAGCGAGCTGAGATTCAAGCAAGAGAGTGGCACGATCCAAGCAGGCGAACGACTCTTCTAGTAAGTGAACGTCATTCATCTAGTAAGTGAACGGCATTCACCTAGTAAGTGAACGGCATTCACCTAGTAAGTGAACGGCACTCATCTAGTAAGTGAACGGCATTCATCTAGTAAGTGAACGGCATTCATCTAGTAAGTGAACGGCATTCATCTAGCAAGTGAGCGGCACGATTCAAGCAAGAGGAACGTCAGATGAAAAAAAGAGTACTCACTTCATGATTCTTCAATCTTTGAGCAGCGCGTTTTCACAGTTCTTTTACTTGTTTTTCGAACTGTTCACGGTTACCCAAAGCTCCGTTTTTAATGCGTGCCCGGTAATTATAGATAGTATTCACGGAATAGTGAAGGAATTCAGCAATCTTTGACGAATCTTCAAACCCCAGACGTATCAAGGCAAAGATGCGGATATCGGTAGTGAGCCGGTTTTCTACCTTCGGGTGTATCTGCATCTCCGGCTGGAGCAAGGCATTGAAATCGTCAATGAAGTTCGGGAAAAGGTGCAGGAACACATGATCAAAGTTCTCGTAGAGTTCATCCAGTTCTTTTTCTTTCAACTCGGTTGACTTCGACATTTGGAACAATTCGTCGAGTTCCTTGTTCTTCATCTTCTTGTTAACCATCTTGCGATAGTTGTCGAGTTTATCAATATACTGTGAACAGAGGCTCATGAAGCGGCCTATATATTCCTCTTTTACACGGTTGCTCTCAGTGAGTTGGGAATTGACAAGTGACAACTGTGAATTGAGAGTAGCCAGTTCGTCTTTCTGTATTGACAATTGAGAATTGAGTATTGACAACTGAGAGTTGGAGGCTCTGAGCTCGTTACGGGCAGCATGCAGCTGCGTATTGCGCCGACGGACAAAGAAGAAGGCGCCCAGCAACAAAAGAGCCAGGATGCTGATGACGGCAAGTGTCACCCACAGTTGTGAAGTGGTGCGCTGGCTCTGCTGTTTATACTCGCTGGCAATATGCGACAAGAGCGGAGCGATCTGCCAGTTGCGCTGACGAGAACCGTAACGGTTGGCACAGTCACTGGTATAGCTGATGTAGTGAGAGGCACGGTCTACGTCGCCAATTTGCATCAGCTCGTTGGCAAGTTCCCACATGGAACCCTGATCCATAGCAGCATTGCGGATGTCGGCGAGTACCGACTCTGTGAGCCAATACATCATCTGGGTGGTGTCACGCTGCAGTTTGTATTCTATATAGCGGTAGAGGGCCACCAGCGCGTAGGGGTGGCTTCCCTGTTCCACAGTCTTCATCCATTCGTCGTTGATGGCCATCGACTCCTTTAGCCTTCCCTCTGCCTGGGCTGCCTGCTCACGACGCAACAGACACGATTCGCTGGTAGGTGGCAGACACGAGAACATAAGCTGTTTGTAACGTTGCTCCTGCTCCTGATAGCGTCGGCGCATATCGTCAAGCCGGGTGTAGTAGGCAAGTTCGCCATAGGCATTGTTATAGGCCTCATAATAGGTACCTAGGACAGTGCTGTCAAGTCCACTGCCCAGACGGATAGAGTCGAGAATGTTCAACGCCTCATCGTACAGACCGATGTTGGAACAGCGGATGGCCAGCAGGGAACGGCAACGTACGGAGGCAGCGTGGTCGCCTTGCTGCTCAGCCAGGTCGATGCACTCGCGGAGGAAAAAAATGGCAGAATCGCTCACAAATGGACGATACAGCTCGTAAAGCCGAAAGCCCGCTTCGTACTTCTGCTGATCGTCTGCCTGTTCGTAGGCACGACGGGCTGAAGTAATTCTGGCTTCACGCTGAGCCACATAACGAGGAGACTCAGCTATGGCCTCATCGATCTGTCGATAAAGCGCTTCCAAGTCTGTCCGCCCCTGACCCAAAGCCAACAGGTTCGCTATTAGGGCGAGCATCATAAGTACCGTCTTTCTCATCCGCTCAACTGTTACAGCCTGCTGCCTGCAGGCTTTTTGCTTGCAAAGATACACTTTTTCTTTTAATTACTTGTCTGTTTCGCAAAAAATCAATATCTTTGCGGTCACTATTCACTGACCATGTTTTAATTCGTATGACAAAAATCATCAAAAAGGATGGAAAGACCATCATCATGACAGGAGAGCGTATCGACACGCTGAACGCTGCACAGTTTGAAGCTGACCTACAGCCTGTACTTGAGAAAGGTGTTGACCTGGAGATTGACTGCACAGAACTGAACTATCTGGCCAGTTCTGGGTTGCGTGTCATTCAGTCAACCATGCGAAGCGTGCGAAGTCTCAGCGGACAAATGAAGATCACCAACGTTTGCGAGGAAATATTCAACGTCCTGAGAATGATCGGATTCACACGCTATATCAAGATTGAAAGATAAAAGACAAAGTGGCTATATTATTCAACAAGGAAGCACTTGAGGCGCTGGACGAGCACAGCGAAGCCGAGGAGATGGCACGAGTGGCATCGCCTAAAGTGAGGGTTGTGCTCGGAGCAATGGTTGCCATGATGGCTGTGGTGGTCTATTGGTGTATATTCGGCACCATCAACTACAAGGTAACCACTCAGGGCATCGTCTTTCCATTTGGCGAGGCAATACCTGTCTCCACACCACAGGATGGAATCATATCACGCTGCCTTGTAAGCAACGGAACAGCCGTTGTTCCTGGCACACCTATAGTAGAACTGCGTCACACCCCAGACACTGCTGTAGTTACAGCCACCTGCAACGGAGTGGTCATCTCCACCCTACCCCTTGGCACAGAACTCAAAGTCGGAGAACCCACAGCCTGGCTACTGAACCAGTCAAGACAGAATGCCAACCGCGAGATGCTGTGCTACGTGACCTATGACGATCTGACAAGACTGAAGACCGGGCAACAGGTACAGGCCACACCAGCCAACATGGAGCGTGAAGACTGGGGTTACGCTTACGGACGGGTAGTGGGCATAGAGCATCTACCCACAAACCGTCAGGAGATAGTGAGACGTCTGAAGCTTGAGCCCTTGGCTGCATTCATTCCCGACGGGCAAGCCATGTATGAGGTACGGGTGGTGCTCGACCAGCAGAACGGCAGTCTGATATGGAGCCGGAAGAAAAGCCAGGGGGTGGAAATAGTCAATGGTACACGATGCAACATTCAGATTGTCACTCAGAAGAAACCCGTTTGGCGCGTGCTGATAGGAGCCGTTGAAAACACTGCTGAGAGTGTGGAGGGGATGTGATGAGCAGGAAAAAGGTAGCAAAGGTGCCGATGGTGATGCAGATGGAGTCCGTAGAATGCGGAGCAGCATCACTCACAATGATTCTGGCCTATTATGGCAAATGGCTTCCCTTGGAGGAGGTTCGCACGGCCTGTGGGGTGAGCCGTGACGGCTCCACTTCAGAGCACATACTACGGGCTGCGCACAACTACGGGTTAGAAGCCCATCGTGAGAGTATGGCGGCAGAGGCACTCGAAGGCATGCAGCCCGCCATCATCCATTGGAACTTCCGGCATTTCGTTGTGTTCCGAGGTTTCGACAGCAAGGGAAATGCCTGTCTGAACGACCCCAGCACTGGTGTGATCAAGTGGCCGATGGAGCAGTTCCGGAAACAGTTTACCGGAGTCTGTCTGACATTCAAACCCACAGAGCAGTTTTGTCCCAGCGGCGAGCAGACCAGCATACTGTCGTACGTGCGTAAAAACCTGAGCGGGGCAGGAGAAGCATTCTGGCTGACATTTACCTTCGCTCTGATGGGGGCGTTCGTTGCATTGATCACCCCGCTGTTCACCCGCATTTTCCTCGACGAGATTCTGTCGGGAAGAAACCGCGACTGGATGCCCTATTTCTTCACAGGAATGGGCGCATTGGCCATCTATCAATTCCTGGCTATACTATTGAAAAGCCGCTACGCAAAACGGGTGGCGGGGGCGTTGGCACTGAAAGGCAACAAAGAGTATCTGCTCCATGTGCTCCACCTCCCTATTTCGTTCTTCAACATGCGTAACATCGGCGACCTGCAGCAACGTATGCACCTCAACGAGACCATCACCCACACACTGGTGGAAGTGCTTGCCCCACAGGTCATCAACATCAGCCTGCTGACACTCTACCTGATGCTGATGATCAGCTACTCACCGTGGCTGTCATTAATAGGTGTGGTGGCAGCAGCCATCAACCTCACTCTCGTACATCACTACTCCACACAGCGCATCAACCTCATCCGATCGATGGAGCAGAGCGAGGGACTGTACTTCTCGACAACAGTCTCGTGCATCGACAATATGGAAAGCATTAAGGCAGCAGGTGCAGAGACGGGTTTCTTCAAATACTGGAGCGGACTTTGGGCACATAAATTCAACATGAACGGCAATGCCACAGAAGCCCAGCTGAGAATGGCATTGCTCCCTGTTCTGGCCAACGGACTGGTGAATATGGCGGTACTGGTGCTTGGTTCCTTCCTCATACTCGAAGGGGAATTAACGGTGGGCATGCTCATGGCCTTCCAGGGATTCATGGGCTCATTCCTCGAACCGGTCAACGCCATCGTGAACGGCTCACGGACCATCATTGAGATGAGAAGCCAAATGGAACGTGTGGAAGACGTGATGAAATACCACGAAGACCGACGGGACTTGACTCACACCGATGTCCACCCGCATCTGGTCAGTGGGAAACTCGGCGGCCAGCTGGAGCTGGCACACGTCACTTTTGGATACTCACCACTCCAACCTCCACTCATCGAGGACTTCAACCTGAAAATAGAACCTGGCCATAGTGTGGCTTTCGTAGGGCCGTCGGGCTGCGGGAAAAGCACACTGGCTAAACTCATTGCAGGACTCTATACACCCTGGAGCGGAGAGATACTTTTCGACGGAAGACCCATTGAGACCATCTCAAACGAGGAACTGACAAACTCGGTTGCCGTCATCGACCAGAACGTGGTGCTCTTCGATGACACCGTAGCACAGAACATCAGGATGTGGGACCCTTCCATCGAAGACTTCACCATGATGATGGCCTGCAACGACGCACAGATACGTGCCGACATCACCAGCCGACCAGAGGGCTTTGCCACCAAGATTGTCAAAGGGGGGCAGAACTTCTCCGGAGGTCAGAGACAACGTATGGAGATTGCAACCGCACTGGCCAGGGAACCAGTCATTCTCATAATGGACGAGGCAACAAGTGCACTCGACCCGAAGACTGAGGACGAGGTCATGCAACGTATACGGCGCATGGGGCCGACACGGATATTCGTGGCTCACCGCCTCTCCACCATCCGCGACTGTGACGAAATCATCGTCATAGACCAGGGGAAAATCATACAGCGCGGCACACACCAAGAGCTTATCGGGCAGGAGGGCATGTACAGGAACCTGATGAAGAGTGAATAGCTATGGCAGTATATATCAACCAGATCAATAAGCGACGGGCAGCAGAAAAAGCCGCACTCAACGAGGTCAACGAGAAAACCAACGAGCGCCTCGGCCTGCAGCAGCGTAAGCACGCCATACCTCAGACCGACAAAAGCGCACTGCGTCAGGTGCTTGAAGAACTCGGCATTACCGACTACGAGCTGGAGGATGATGACCTGCTCACTCCAGAAGAGCAGCTCACAGGCATCCTGCGCCCCCGGGGCATCATGATGCGTGACATACAACTGACGGGTGAATGGTGGCGGGAGTGCGTCGGTCCGCTCCTGGGCTATGCCAAAGACGGGCGGCTTGTGGCACTCACTCCAACGGCTACCGGACTGGGCTACCAGTATCGGCAACAAGACGGCTCTATACGAAGAATAGGCAACCGTGAGATGGTCGAGGAACTGAAACCTTCTGCTATAACGTTCACCAAAGCATTACCCTTGAGAGCCCTCAGGCTAAGGGATCTCATCGCATTTTCGTGGAATGTCGTCTCCGGTCCCAACACCCTGCTTCTCGTGGCATGTGCGCTCGTTGTTGTATTGCTTGGCATGTTCACTCCTATGGCCAACAAACTCATCTTCGACACCGTCATACCTACTGGCGAAGCTGCCGACCTGCTTCCCATTACCGGACTGCTCATCGGAGCAACTGTAGGCACAGTGCTGCTCACCTTTACACGCAACCTCTATATCCTTAGGATCCAGAACATAGTAGAGCTGCACACACAGAATGCTGTTATGGCACGGATGTTCCTGCTCAGCCCTACGTTCTTCTCCAAAAACGCCAGTGGCGAGCTCACTGCCAAGATCAACAGCATAGCCACCCTCACCTCGCTGGTCAACGAAGCCACTGTGGGTGCATTGCTGTCTGCCGCTCTCAGCATTGTCTACCTGGTCCAGGTCTACATCTACGGCGGCAGCCTGCTGTTACCTGCATTGGCCATCATCGCTGCCCAAGTGACGGTACTTCTGCTGAGTTACCACCGCACCGTAGCCGTCAGGGAGAAATACACCGAACGGGCGGCCCGGCTCAGCGGACTGGAGTACAATATGTTTGCCGGCATCCAGAAGCTGAAGCTCACGGGATCAGAGAACCGCGCGTTCACCCGATGGCTCGACCACTACGGACGCACGGCACGCTTTCTTTACAACCCCGCCTTCAAGGGACGGCTCTATTCAGCCCTGAGTGCTCTTCTGGGCATCGGGGGCACCATGCTCATCTTCTGGTCAACACTTTCCAACGGTGTCTCCACCTCCGATTTCATTGCCTTCAGCTCGGCATTCGGTATGATCACGGCCTCGCTGGCACAGATCAGTGGCGTAATACCCAGCCTGGCACAGATAAAGCCTCTGCTCAAAAGTGTCAAGCCCATTCTTGATGCTGTTCCCGAGATGGAGGACAAGGCGCCCCAGGTGGAAGACCTGTTCGGAGGCATTGAAATATCGGGGCTGTCGTTCCGCTATGAAGAGGACGGACCGCTCATTCTCGACAATCTGTCGCTGCGCATAGAACCCGGCGAATACGTGGGCATCGCGGGCAAGTCTGGTTGTGGCAAGTCCACTCTCATGCGCCTCATGCTGGGCTTTGAGAAGCCACAGACAGGCGGCATCTACTACGACAACTACGACCTGGCAAAGATTGACAAGACCTCGCTTCGCCGTAAGATAGGCTGCTGCCTGCAAAGCGGCAACCTGTTCACCGGCAACCTGTTCCAGAACATCACCGTCACTGCACCCTGGGCAACGCACGACGATGCTTGGGAGGCACTGCGAATGGCGAGCCTCGAGGACGATGTGCGCCGTATGCCTATGGGACTTCACACCGTCATCTCTGAGGCTGGCAGCGGATTCAGCGGCGGCCAGAAGCAACGCATCCTCATTGCACGTGCGCTGATCTCCAAGCCCGACATCATCTTCTTCGACGAGGCGACAAGTGCGCTTGACAACCTTTCCCAGAAAGCCGTCTCCGACAATCTTGGTCAACTGATGTGCACCCGTGTGGTCATTGCCCACCGGCTCTCTACCATCCGCCATTGCGACCGCATCATCGTGCTCGACAAGGGCAGCATAGCCGAAGAGGGGACATATGAAGAGCTGATGGCACGCAAAGGATTGTTCTACGAAATGGCGCTACGACAGCTGTAACTCCCCCACCCACCCAGAACATAAAAAAAATGCGCACCCGAAACATATCGGATGCGCTTTCTATAATCAATTATCAATTGTCATTCACCTATACCTTGATTTCAACCTCAACGCCGCTGGGGAGTTCGAGCTTCATCAGAGCGTCAACGGTCTTGGCAGTTGAACTGTAGATGTCAATCAGACGCTTGAAGTCTGACAGCTGGAACTGCTCACGAGCCTTCTTATTGACGAAAGTAGAGCGGTTGACGGTGTAGATACGCTTGTGTGTGGGAAGGGGGATAGGACCGCTAACAATAGCACCGGTAGCCTTCACGGCCTTCACAATCTTCTCGGCTGACTTGTCGACCAATTTGTGGTCGTAGCTCTTCAGCTTGATACGAATTTTCTGACTCATTGTCTTTTTAAACCTTTTAAATTATTACTTATTTTACTATTTTCTGCAGCCGCTAAAGAGTCATTTGCTCAGCGACATGCTAATTTCGGGCTGCAAAGGTACAAACATTTCCTGAAACCTCCAAACTTTTCCCGAAATATTTCTCATACAACACGAAGGAGAAGCCGTTTTTTATCAGTTCAACTTTCACAAGTGCGCCCTGAAGGGGCAGCAACTGTGAGTTTTTGACCTTTTCAGGACGTTTTCTTACTTGCGGTAATCGAGTATAAAATTACTTTTGAACTGCAACACTGCAACACTGCAACAGCGAGAGCAGAGTCTGGCTTGCATGAACTCTGCCGAGCGCCAGCAGGGTCGACGGCAGTCAACAACTGCAACGCTTTCTCTTCTTATTATTCGACTTTCTTCCGGTTTCACTGCCCGGTAAACGTGACCAACAGTCCCTGGCACCCTTCCAACACATCGCACCAAGTGGCTTCGAAGTCGCCTGTATACCAAGGGTCGGCCACATCGCCGGGACGGCTAGTGAAATCCAGCAGCTTTGCCATCTTTCCCTCCGGGTCACCACCACAGATTCTTTGCATATTGCGGATGTTCCAGGAGTCCATACCTATCAACAGGTCATAACGATGATAATCCGAGCGGGTCATCTGACGTGCCGTTTTGCCGTGACACACTATATCATGCTCAGCCAGTTTTCGCTGGGCAGGGGGATAGACCTTGTTGCCGATCTCCTCTGTAGATGTTGCCGCCGACTCTATCACGAAAGAGTCCTCCAGCCCTTCTTTCTTCACCAGGTCCTTCATCACGAACTCAGCCATCGGGCTCCGACAGATGTTTCCGTGACATACGAAGAGTATTCTATGCGTTGCTTCCTTGCCCATATCTGCAGCCGTGATCATCTGATGCTTTGCTTTAGTTTCAGAATCCTGCGCACACTCTGGTTGATGCGTTCCTCGCTGAGGGTTCCGTTGTTTACGGCTGCCACAACGGCATCGAATGCCTCTGTGAAGTTCTGCGGACCCAGCACAATGTCCACACCGGCCTTGATGCAGCCCACGGCGGCTTCGGTATTGCTATATTGCTGGGTGATGGCTCCCATCTCCATAGCATCGGTTACAATAATGTTCTGATAGCCCAGTTCTCCGCGCAGCTTGTCCTGCAGGATGACTGACGACATAGTCGAGGGGATGTCCGACCCAGTCACGTTGGGTGCCGAGATATGAGCCGTCATAATCAGCTTGCACCCCCAATTAATGCCTGCCATAAAGGTCACCATCTCGCAACTCAGCATCTCAGCCCAGGTCTTCTTCGAACTGGCATACCCGAAGTGGGTATCGGCCTTGGTGTCGCCGTGACCTGGGAAATGCTTGATGCAGCCTGTAATACCTGCGTCTTTCAACCCCTGTAAGTAACTGGTAACCATCGGAGCTGCCACCAAAGGATCGTCGCTGAAGGCACGGGCACCAATCACGATATTATCGGGATTGGTATTCACATCAGCCACAGGTGCGAAGTCGATGTCGAAGCCATAGCGCTTCAGGTAGGTTCCGATGGTGTTGCCGCACTCGTAGGCATTGAAAGGGTCACCTGTAGCACCTATGGCACCCATCGACTCGTAGGTCTTCACGTTGAAGTTGCTGTTCCGTCCTATACGAGCCACACGACCGCCCTCCTCGTCGATGCAGAGCAGAGGTGCGCCTTTCAGGCTGCGTATCTGCAGAATGAACTGCTTCAGCTGCTCCTCGTCCTTAATGTTATGAGCATAAAGAATAATCCCGCCGACGGGATAGTGCTCGTTCTGGATGCGCATCCTGCTGTTCACTTCCTGCAACGAGACGGCAGCTAAGTCCCCCTTGATGGTGGGATCGAGCGACTCTGGGCGGATGTAAAACAGCTGTCCCACCTTTTCGCGCAGGGTCATCTGCTGGAGACGGGCCTCAAACTCGTCCTCCGGAACAATTACAGGAACATCTTCAAATGTACACGAAGTAAGAACAGAAAGGCCGCAGAGCATCAGGATGGTGGCCAGCATCCATAGTTTCAGTTGTTTCAGTTGTTTCATTTCCTTGATTTTCATGATTTTTTCACAAACAATGTGCAAAGATACACAAATTTGGTGACATATCACTGCTGTTTATCACTTTTTTTCATCTGAAACTGACTCCATCCATTCATTTTGAGAGCGGGACAGCACAATTCATGATGCCCATGCATGCCTGTCCGAGCCCTCTCTTAATCCCGATTGGATTCATGCAAATACTGAGCGAAGAACCCTGCCAGCGTGTCCCAGGGTATCATGTTCTTCTGTTCGCCCTTCCCTGCCTGTTCCGTGTAACCTCCGTCGTAGAGGTCGCAATGCGTGGCTCCGGGTATGATGAGCAACTGCTTGTTCTCAGGATGAGGATTGGGGTTGCCTACAACATTGTATCCTTTAGCCTTTCCGTCTACCATATAGTGGAAGGCAGCTTCGCCGAAGTAGCGCGAATGGGCCTTCTCACCATGCATCACGAGGACGGCAGAACGTATCTCGTTGATATAGTAGAGGAAACGGGCGTTGGCGTATGCTTGCGTACCTATGACACGCCAACCGTCGTTTGAATTGCCGCTGCGCTGGTGATAGCCTCGCTGGGTCTTGTAATAGTCGTAATAGTCCTTGACAAACTCTGGAGCATCGTCGGGCAGCGGGTCAACAACACCGCCAGCCATCGCCTGGGGGTCGGCAGAACGCTGCTTGGCCAATGCTTCACGGGCAGCATAGCGCGACTCCTCCTTGTCCTCGCTGTCGAAGTAACCGTTACCACTGACACGGGTCATGTCGTACATCGTTGAGGCGACGGTGGCCTTGATGCGCGTATCGGCAGCGGCAGCATTGAGGGCGATACCACCCCAACCGCAAATGCCGATGATGCCTATGCGGCTGGCATCCACATTCTCCTGCTTCGACAGGAAATCCACAGCAGCCATGAAGTCCTCTGTGTTGATATCAGGCGAGGCCGTTCGACGGGGTTCTCCGCTGCTTTCACCAGTATAAGACGGGTCAAAGGCCAGTGCCACAAAGCCACGTTCCGCCATCCGCATGGCATAGAGACCGCTCGACTGCTCCTTGGTTGCGCCGAAGGGACCCGAGACGGCTATTGCTGCCATTTTCCCTTCTGCTTCCTTGGGCGTATAAAGGTCGGCTGCCAGCGTCAGTCCATACTGTGTTTCAAACGTCACCTTGCGGTGGTTTACTTTCTCGCTCAGTGGAAACACCTTGTCCCACTCCTGCGTCAGTTGCAATTCCTTTTTCATGTTCTCGTCTGTAGTTGGTTTGTTACTATGATTGCAGCTCGCGAGCATTCCGCCCATCAGGACTGCGATAAATAAAGACTTCTTCATATCATCACTTTTTTGCCATTTCTGATATAGATTCCTTTCGAAGGATGACTGACCTTCTGGCCATTCAGCGAGTAAACACTCCCCTCTCCTTTCGAAGCAGTCTGGTCAGGGGATGAGGATGCGCGAGAAAGGCCAGTCGTTCCTGACTGCAGCGACAGTGTAACGCTGATATTGCTTTCGCCTGCCCTGAGGAATTTATGCAGTTCGCTTTCCGACAAACCGTCAATCCTTCCCAAACGGGTATAACTCCATGAGTTCGATCCATAGAACAGACAGATGTTGCTGCCGCTGTACAAGATGACATCGCCGGGCTGGGCTGTTGTCTGCTCGTTGCTCGCGGGCAGCGAAAAGCCCAGTGCGCCCCAGATCTCGAAGTCACCGCTGCTGTTGAGCGTCACGGTGACAGGTGCCTGCTGCAGTTTTTCCACAAGTGCCCGTGTGGCGGCATTATCCTCAAGCGTCACACTCTGTGTCTGCCCGCCAATGGTGATATACATTTTTTCCATCTTCGTAGGTTCTTTTGCCATATTCTGCGTTTTAAGCCATTCCTCTATCAGCGAAGCACGTTTTGCATGATTGCCAGCATTAATCCAAAGCGCATCGCCCATCCAAGTAGCCCTCGGCAACAGTCGCTTGGCGTCACTCACCACACCGCTGATACCGCTCGAATGGCTCGACACAATCATACCGATGTGTTTCCCTACCAATTTCGGAGCATTCTGAAACAGGTAGGTCTGCATGATGGCAGCCATCTGGCTCCACCACAGCGGCGTTACAATGATGACGTTCTGATAGTCGCTGAGTGATATGGTCACAGGGTCGATGGCGGGATAGCTGGCGGCATCATTGGGATTAGCCTTGATGGCGTTCAGCAGCTGAGTACCCAGCGCATAGTTGTTGGCATCGTACTTCAGTCCCTTCTCGGCGGGTTGGATCTCGAGCACGTCAGCCTGAATCTGAGTTGTCAGTGTCGTCACAATCTCGCGGCTGTTGCCTGTGTAACTGTAGTACACCACCAACGTCTTGCCTTGTTCCCCTTCGGTTCCTCCCATTGGGGAGGGCACTTCTGCCATCACCTCGCTGTCCGAAGAACAGCAACTGAGCAGTATCGATGCTAAAAGCAAAATAAACTGTTTCATGTTTGTTCGTTTTTAAAAATCATGTTGCTAAGTCTACGCAAGCCAAACGCAGAAAACCCGTTCTTTGTACCTGGCACTACCAGACTTCGCCGTTACACCATTAAATCGAGTGCAAAGATACAAACAATTTACAGAACAAGGTACACATAAATTGGCTGATTATATACCAATTTCGCAGATATTCAAGATTCCTAAATGATGAGATTGGGCTTGAGGTCGTATGACAAAAGACTGGTACCTGTCATTTCTAGAAAGCGCGTCTTTGCTTTTGAACTGCAACACTGCAACGCTGCAACAGCGAGAGCAGAGTCATGCTTGCATGAACTCTGCCGAGCGCCAGCAGGGTCGACGATAGTCAACACTGCAACGCTATTGTCTTCTTTTACTTTTGAACTGCAACACTGCAACACTGCAACGCTATTGTTTTCTTATCCGGATGCGCCGGCCTCGTGCATCACATCTTGGTCGGTAATCAACAGTGTCCTGACGCCCTGACGCATCATGCACTCTTGCTCCAACTGCTGCCAACGAATCACCAACTTGGCGCGGGCCTCATCGTTGAACTTCGTGGCGATGTAAAGACACTCGGTCTTCGTGAGAGAGTAACAAGGGCGAAGCTCACCCTTGGAGTCCTTGTAATCAACAAGCGCAAAATTGCGCCCGTTAACCTTCACCCAGGCTGGCTCCATGTTTCGGATGGCTTTCACCACATCCTCATGCATCTTTCCAGTCACTTGTGCTATCTCCAGCGATGACATGCCCTGAGCATTCATCACCGATGTTATGACTACAACAACAAAACAATTTATTGCAGCCAGAATCTATTTCGTAATCAGTATGTCAAAGACCGCATCGTCAAGTCCCGTTTCCGTTCGTTGACAATGCAAAATTAGCGTTTTTTTCTTAGCATAAAGAGAAAAAAGTAACCCGATACACACTATGGTATATCGGGTATATTCCAATGTTGGGAAAGTATATCGGAAGGTATAACGAACCTACCAGTCTTTACGTGTCCACGTCTTTCCAGGTTTCAAAAACTTTGGTTCTTTAGCATAAACATAAAACCCATTTGGCAGACCCTTCCGTTCGCCGAAGAACACATCGAAATGTGTTGCAGTGTTGCAGTGTTGCAGTTCCAAAATAGGTTTAGGCAAAAGTCAACAATTAACTCTATATTTATATATATATTTATATATATATAAATATAGAAGTATTTTTAGGGTCTGCGAATACCTTTGGGAGAACTGCAACACTGCAACACTGCAACGCTGCAACAGCGAGAGCAGAGTCAGGCTTGCATGAACTCTGCCGAGCGCCAGCAGGGTCAATGATAGTCAACGCTGCAACGAGTCAACTTATTCAGAAAAAAAAATCGCAGAAAAATGAAAAATTTCTTGCGAAGTATTCGTGAACCGCAATCAAAAGTTTTTACCTTTGCAGCGTCAAATTGAAATAGCGGACAGGCGGTCTTCAGGGCAAAAAATTGCGAGAATTAGATCTAGAAATTGCGCGCAAAAACAGTAGCAATTGTTCCCCTAACAGTACCCTCAGGAAGCAGGACAAGGCGACAACGAGAGTGTTAACAAAATTATTTACATTTGAGCT
>JAEEGG010001110.1_pt1 | contig 74568 bp, 62 predicted proteins | sample 9134161 | NCBI WGS metagenome assembly JAEEGG01 (sample SAMN16246543, study PRJNA631951) | gut metagenome | biome: gut microbiome; feature: rumen; material: CR-attached | host: Bos | place: Iran: Karaj | collected 2018-10
TATTCTCTTAATCTATGTGACACCAAGCGGGCATGGCTTAAAGATAGTTTTTAAGGCGAAGACGGAATGGGGCAATCTCATTGACAACCAGCATGCCATGGCGAAGTTGCTGGGCGTGGAGGTGGATGAGAGTTGCAAGGATGCCTCGCGTATGAGCTTTATTTGCAAAGAAAATGATATTTTATTTTTAGACAAAGAATTATTTACGTATGAAAACAAAGCGTATGGTGAGCAATATGATGCTCTTTATCGGGCTGGGAATAGTAGTTGTACTAAGGCTGATGCTAAAGCCCATCAGGTTGCTGGACAAGGGTCTGGCGATGAGCGGACGGTGGACAATGGGCAAGTGGAGAACAACGATGTAAAGTGGCGTGGTTATGATGTTCAAAGTATTATTAATCAGCGTTATGCTGACAAACTACCCTGCAAGGAGGACAGCAACCGTCATACTGAATCCCTTAAACTCGCCACAGACCTGCTCCTTATGCTTGACGGAGATAAAGCCCTCGTCAGGAAGATCGTCGAAGCCCAGCCGTGGGTGCAGGAGATCATCGCAGAACGCGATGAGGATGTGGAACAGACGGTGGAGTCGGCCGCCTCTTGCATCAAAGAGAAAGAAAAGAAGTATGCAGGATCGTTGCCATCCAAGGCCATGCAGGAGGCGGTGAAAGCTGCCTGCGGCAGGAATTATCAGGAGGTAATTAAAGGAGTTTCAGGAGTACAGGAGTGCAGGAGTGCAGACAATACCAATTCCACGGAAATCGAGAAGATGCTTGAGGCTTGGGGGCAGGAGATTGAGGGGTTGTTTGAGGACTTCCCATTGCTGAAAGATGTCTGCAAGGGGTTGGTGAGGAATCAATATCCTGCGGCTTTGTTCGTGGGTGGCGGCTTTGCTATGACGCTGATGACACGATGCACTTACAGCTTCTATCATCGACCTGAAGAGATGAGAAGGCTCAATAACTGCACCAACATTGTGGGCGACCCCGCAAGCGGTAAGAGTTTCGCCACTCGTCTGTATAAGTTGTTGATAGCTCCTATCTTTGAGGCTGATAAGGTAGGCAAGGATGCTATTAATGCCTATCGTGAGCTGATGCGCACCAAAGGTGCCAACAAGGAGAAACCGAAAAAGCCCAAAGTGGTGGTGCGTGTCCATCCTGCCAGAACCTCTAACGCCCAGTTTATCCAGGATATGGTGAATGCGGTAGAGGAGGTAGACGGGCAACCCATGCAGCTCCACATGCTCACTTTCGACACCGAACTCGATAACACGCTGAACGTTCAGAAGGGTGGCGCGTGGATTGACAAGGTGAGTCTGGAACTGAAAGCATTCCACAACGAAGAAGACGGTCAAGCTTACTCGAACCTCGATTCTGTGCTACAGGATTTTATCGTAACGTGGAACTACATCTATACGGGTACGCCTATCGCCTTGAAGAAGAAAGTGAATGAGCGGAATTTCGGTTCGGGTATGGCAACGCGTATGACCTGTATTCCTCTTCCGCCCACAAACTTCAAGATGATGCCTCGTGAAAAGGTGGTGGATCTGGAGAGTGATGGCCGCTTGAAGGATTGGGCGTATAAGTTGGATCGTACCAAGGGCGTGTTGCCTTTCAATAAGATTGTAGATGAACTCTACGATTGGACGGAACGCCGCATGGAGGATGCCAAGGAGAATGATTCCAAAGCTGACGAAATGCTGCTGAAGCGATGCGCCTACCACGGCTTTAACTTTGCGGCTCCTTACATCGTGGCTCGCCATTGGGATCAGATGCGGCAGGATGGTAGTTTCTGGTGTGCTGATTTCGAAACCGATGAGACGGACTGGAAACTTGCGGAGCTTATAACCAACATTCAATACGCTTGCCAGCGTTATTATTTCGGAGCTATGGCAGAAGCCTACTTCGACAATAAGCTTCGCGATGCGAGCGTGAATGTTCATCGCCAGAAGAAAACCTTTGAGGGTTTCGATAGGCTACCTGAAGAGTTTACAACAGATGATGTGATGAGGTGTTTTTCACTCACTAACAGCAATACAGCCAGAGTAAGAATCAAACGTCTTTTAAAAGATAATCTGATTATTAAGCTCGGTGAGTTTAATGAAAAAGGCTCTCATAAGGCAAAATACGCAAGATCGGGTAAGCTGATGATTTAAGAGTGTGACACAGTGACACAGTGACAGAGTGACTTCTAGAAAATGATAAATTATGGGAAATTTAAAGAAAATCGCGCGTTGTGTGCGCAATTGTAATCCACTGAATATCCGACGTGGGGCGGCCCGTTGGCAGGGGATGAGTAAGAGAGAAGACGACAAGGATTTCGAGCAGTTTGAAAGTATGGCCTACGGATGGCGGGCGGCGTTTATCCTGCTGGGAAGGACGTATTACGAGAAGTATCATCTGAATACCATCCGTAAGATCATCGCCCGATGGGCGCCAGAGTGCGAGAACAATACCATGGCGTATATCTATTATGTGGCAAAGCAGGTGGGTTGCAATGAGTGCGACCCCCTGCCGAGTCCGAAGGTGGCGCCAGTGGTGTGGAAGAAACTCGCCTGGGCGATGTTTGAAGTGGAGGCAGGGCGTAAGAACGTCGCAGCCTCGCCAGATCAGGCTGCCCTTCGCCAAGCAATGGAAGAAGGCTTCGCCATGGCCTTCGGATAAATAAAAAGTTAAAATCGTGAGGTGTACCGACTTATGGTACACCTCTTCTTTATTTTTGCATCTAGTGGGCTATATGCTTAAAGTAGTGGTGAACTTTTTTGAGCGAATGAAGTCTCGTGAATGTGATAAATCGCCTCAATGAAAAAAATATTTGCCTATGATGATGGTTTCTAAGAAAAAAACATTATCTTTGCAACGTATTATAAATAACTTGTAAGACTATATGGTCTGAAAATATAGAGAATACAATGACAGAAAAAGAAGTAATAGAAATGTTTCACAAGACAGAGGAAGAGCTCAAAAACAATCCAGAATTGTACAACAAGGCTATGTCTGAGGTGGAAACGATGAGGTTGGAGCATCCGGAATTTTTCGATAGAATGAAAGATCTGACCCTTGGCGAGATGTCTCGCAAAGATCTCAAGGAGATGTTCGACCTCCTCCAATCCCATGTACGCAATAACCGGATGGCGAATTAAGAGACCACTCCCTTATCCTATAGCAAATCGCTTAAATCTACCACATCAAACTGCTTCAGGTTGATGTATGCGTCGATATCTTCGTTCGTCGCATCAAAGTTATCAATGGCTGCATAAACAGCCTCTTTGGTTGGCTTAATATGGCGACCTAAATACTCGCCAATGCGCTCGGCCACCTCTTCGATAGTATCGTAATAGTCGTTTTCTGGCAGCATGTCTAACTCAAATCGACTTTTAAAGAACCTGGCATCCTTGTCGTTTGTCAGGTAGGAATCCCATCCATCTCCCTCGGCAGAGAAGTAAATCTTCAGAGAGGGGAACTCCTTCTGAATCAGTTGAAGTACTTCGAAAGGAGCTCGCAACGCTGTTTCTGTGAAGAAATATAGCAAATTGTCTTTCAGCTGTAGGTCATCCCATGTGCCTCGACAATAGACATTGTGCCAATCGGCTCCTAACCTCGTAACTAGGTTTCCCAACCACCGCTTAGGATAATAGAATCCGTTCTCCACTAATGGTTTCTTCCTATTCTGTAATCGCAGCATCTTCCCATACAGCGACCTCATCTGTCGTCTGTCGCCTTCAATGTAGACAGACATAAACGCAGGGTTACTCATTTTTTGCTGCGAAGGTAATAGATCAAATCGAGATATCTAAATTTATTAGATCCGTTTAGATCAAATTAGATTAGTTTTAAAAAATCCTTTTTCACTAAATAATTTAAAAACCAACAAAGATATGATGTTATTTGAGAAAAAAGTACTACCTTTGCATATAGAATTAAAAGCCTCTATATGATTGAACTCGGCCTATACGAACAGATAATAAACAAATTGTTTGAAGTTAAACTTGGTGATTTAGACCACCAAGAGTTCTTTATTGGCAAGCAACCTATAACGAAAGAAAATGTTGCAAAGTACTTGTCAAGGTATCTTTATGGGCTTTTTCAGGATGTTTTTTCTCAGTTCTCTCAAGATGATGATAGTGTAGAGCGGGCCATTAAACTTGCCAATGATATCATCAAGAAGTTAGCCCAGGACTTTTATATTGAGGATACAAATCTCTTGTCAGCCAAATCGGAAATACTAACGGCAGTTGTTGATAAAACAAAATGCGAGTTTCCTGATATTGCTGAACGTATTAAGGAGATAACACCGATAACCTCTTTTGTGCAAAGTGCCTTGTTTACGGGATCAAGTAAACAAGTATCATTAGAGAGTGAATTAAAGCGTGAGATATTATCAGCTGATGAGATATGCTTGCTAGTTTCTTTTATACGTAGTACTGGTATCAATCTGATATTTAACCAGTTGAAGGAATATGTAGAAAGTGGTAAACAACTCCGTATCATTACAACAACATATATTGGTGCTACTGATTATTATGCGATAAAGAAATTGGCAAACTTGCCTAATACGGAAATAAAAATATCGTATAACACATCAATTGACAGACTTCATGCGAAATCCTATCTTTTCCTAAGAAAGACAGGCTTCCACACAGCATATGTAGGTTCGTCAAATCTATCTGAAGCAGCTCTTACTGAGGGCTCTGAATGGAATGTGAAAGTTACTCAGCAAGAGTTACCTCACATCATCAAGGAGATACGCCATACATTTGAGTCATATTGGGGGAATCCACTTTATGAGACTTATGTTTCTGGTAGAGATGACGAAAGATTGAAAGAGGCTTTATCTGGTAAAAAACAGGATAGTATTGATTATAGTGTACTTGATTTGATTAAGGCACATGATTATCAGGATGCTGTTCTTGAAAAGCTAAAGCTGGAGCGTGAAGTGTTTGGGCATTATAAAAATCTGGTTGTAGCCGCTACTGGTACGGGTAAAACGGTTATTGCCGCGTTCGACTATAAGAACTTCCGTCAAGAGCATCAGCGTGCAAATTTCCTTTTTATAGCTCACAGAGAAGAAATCCTGAAGCAATCTTGCCGCACATTCCGAACTGTTTTGCAAGATGAGAACTTTGGCGATTTGTGGTATGGTGGGGTAGAGCCAAAGGCTATGACGCATTTATTTGCGTCAAAGGATCTCCTAAATAACCGATTGGATGAATTGAAACTTGCCGAAGATTTCTTTGATTATATCATTTTCGATGAGGTTCACCATATAGCAGCCGATTCATATAGGAAGATATTAAATCGATTCAAGCCCAAGATTTTACTTGGTCTTACTGCAACACCAGAACGTATGGATGGTGAAGATATTACGAAAGATTTTGATGGAAAGATATCTGCAGAAATCCGTCTTGATGACGCATTAAACAATCGATTGCTGGCTCCATTCCATTATTATGGTATAACGGATAGCGTTGATTTAGACGATGTGCCTTGGAGAGCAGGAAGGTATGTTATATCAGAACTATCTAAGATTTATACTTATAATGATCAACGTACTGATTTGATTCTTCGTAAAATTGAAGAGTATATTCCAAATTACAGCGATGTTCGCGCATTGTGCTTCTGTGTGGATGTTAATCATGCTAAAGATATGGCCGCTAAGTTCCAATTGGCAAGATTGAAATCGGCCTATCTTGTAAGTGATAACGGAGCTGAGCGTGTAAAATGGAGCAGACTGTTGAAGGACAGGAAGATTAACTATCTGTTCGTTGTAGACATGTTTAATGAAGGTGTTGATATCCCAGAAGTTGATACCATTCTTTTCTTACGACCTACGGAGAGTCTTACTGTATTCTTGCAACAATTCGGACGTGGTCTTCGAAAAGGAGAAGGCAAAGATTATGTCACAATACTTGACTTTGTGGGCCATTGTAACAAGGAGTTTAACTATACTGATCGATTCAGAAGGCTTATTGGCCGCACGTCTATGAGCGTAGCTGAGGAATTAGAAAAGGATTTCCCTCATCTGCCATTAGGTTGTCATATTACGCTTGAGACCAAAGCCAAGGAACATATTCTTGAAAATATCAGGGCAGCTATTAATTCTTTCCGTAAGAACAGGGTCATTACTTGGATCCAATCCTATAGCGCAGAGACAAGCAGCCCTTTGACTCTTTCCAATTTCTTACGTCTACACCAGATTCCATTAGAGAAATTCTACAAGAATTTTACTTGGAATTCTCTGTTGCAGATGGCCGGTCGGATACATGAACAATCGCGTTTTGAAAGAGAATTGCGAAGAGCTGTTTATAAGAAGTGGTTATCAACAGATTCGTTCACTTATTTCTCATTCATAGAACGATTAGCAGAAAGAGGTTTCAAAGTAGATGTTAATAATATGAATGTTATAGACCGTCAAATGGCTCTAATGTTCTATTATGACTTATTCCAAGATGCTGATTGCTATAAGCATCTTCAAGGTATGTTCAACGACCTTTCATTAGACACACTTTTCTGTGAGGAGATGAGGGAGTTGGTAGTATTGCTCAAGAATAGGTGTGAGGCATATGAGATGAAGGATAACTCTTCTGTTATGAATCTGCCTCTAAAACTCCATGGCGTATACACAAAGGACCAGATATTTGTAGCAATAGGCACATCTAGTATAGATAAGAAGTCGTCTTGTCGAGAGGGTGTTGAGAGAAACAAGCGTTTGAATCTTGAAGCCATGTTCGTTGATATTATTAAGGATAGAGAAGAAGGCTCGAATACTAATTACAACGACTTCGCTATCAATGAATCGTTGTTTAATTGGGAAACGCAAAACAAAGTAAGTCCAACCTCACAAGCAGGACAGAATTATATTAATGAAACTCAGACGATGCTTCTTTTTGTTCGTCAGCAAGATAGCTATCCTGAAGACAAGGGACGTACTATGGGTTATATATATTTAGGAGAAGTGAAATTATTAAAATGGCAAGGTGCTAAGCCGATGGAGATTGTTTGGAAATTAAAGACTCCAATGCCAGCATCAATGCTGAAAATTGCAAAACATAGATCAGTTGGATAAATGAAACAGATAGAAGTAGTAGCAGCCATCATACACGATGATCAGGGTCGTATCTTCGCCACGCAGCGAGGGTATGGGGATTTTAAGGATGGATGGGAGTTCCCAGGGGGTAAGATGGAACCTGGGGAGTCGCCTGAAGAGGCCTTGAAGCGTGAGATCTGGGAGGAGCTGGAAACCAGGATTGTCGTGGAGCGACTTGTTAAGACCGTAGAGTGGGAGTATCCGAAGTTCTTTTTGAAGATGCATTGCTTCTGGTGTCATATCGAGAGCGGTTCGCTGGTGCTTAAGGAGCATGAGGCTGCGCGTTGGCTTAGCAAAGACCAACTCAATAGCGTGGATTGGCTTCCTGCGGATCAAGATGTTGTGGAGTGTAGTTTATTTGGTAGTGTATCAAAATGTGGTAGAAATCAATAATCCCGCCGATTGGCGGGATTATTCGTTTATTTAATCTTGTAGATTCGGAATGTCTTGGCGGGGAGGTCGTCGAGCAGGAGCGAGGCCTTCTTGCCGGCATCGACCTGACAGGTGCCCTCTTGCGGGGTGATGCGCTCGGGATTGTCGAGCGTGTTCTCATCGTCATCGCCATCGTGGGTGAGGGTGATGGTCTTGGCCGTATGGACTCCCTTCATGCCATTGAGCTGGATGCTGACGGGCTGGGACTTCTCACTGGTGTTGACCACCTTGATGATGACCTCGCCCGAAGGTTTGTCGAACACGGCAGAGGCGAAGAGACCGTCTTGGCCCTCCTGACCAGCTACGGGCTTGCCCGCCATGGTGAGCGACAGCACGTTGGTGCCCTTGTTGCAAGCGTAGAGTTGCTGCACGTAGTAAGAGACCGACTTGAACATGCGGAGGTTATCGAACCAGATGGCATCGGGGCGCCACTGCCAGCCCTCGACGTGGGCGAAGAGGGGCGCGTAGGTGGCCATGTGGACGATGTCGGCATTGCGCTCGATACCCGTCATGTGGGCGGCCTCTAATAAGGAAGTATAGAAGTGGTTCCACTTGTGCTTGTTGCTGCCATGGCAGGCATACTCGCCAGCAAAGACCTTCGGACCCTTGCGATCGTAAGTGTCGTAACGCAGTCCGTGGGTGAGGAACCATTCCTCGTTTCGATAGTAGTGCTCGTCGTAGAGGTCGACCTTCAGCTCCTTCATGCGGGGCTGCAGGAGGTCGAAGTCCCAACCCTCGGAGTTAGGACCGGTGGTGCCGATGAGCTTCAGGTAGGGGTACTTGGCGCGGAGGGCGTCGGAGAATTTCTTCAGACGCTCGGTAAACACGGCACCGAAGTTGCCATGCTGCTCGTCGTAGTCCCACTGCTCGTTACCCACAGCCAGGAACTTCAGGTTGAAGGGCTCGGGATGGCCCATGTCGGCACGTACCTTACCCCATTTCGAGTCGATGGGGCCGTTGGCGAACTCCACGAGGTCGAGGGCATCCTGGATATAGGGCTCCAGCTCGTCGAGGGCGGCATGGACACCGGGCTTCGTGGGATCCTGGTTCTGGAACTGACAACTCAGACCGCAGGAGATAACGGGCAGGGGCTCGCTTCCGAAGTCCTCGCAGAGCTGGAAGAACTCGAAGAAGCCGAGGCCGTAGCTCTGGAAATAGTCGGGATAGAAACGATAGCCGAAGGTGTAGTGCCAGCGGTTCTCGTTGAGAGGACGGTTCTCAACGGGACCTACGCTGTTCTTCCACTGATAACGGTCGGCGAGGGTGGTGCCCTCTACGATACAGCCGCCAGGGAAGCGGAACACGCCCGGATGCATGTCGAACAACGCCTGCGCCAGATCCTTACGCATACCGTTCTCACGACCTTTCCACGTGTCGGTGGGGAAGAGGGAGATATGCTCGACATCGGTGGTGGCCTTGTCGCCAGCAAGGAAGATGCGGAGGGCTGCCTTCGCTTCTGTGCGCGGGGCTTTCAGCTCAGCGGTGTACTTCTTCCACTCCTTTCCTTCGATGTCCACCTTCACCTTGACGAAGCGCTGGTCTTCCTCCATAGTGTTGTTCTTGACAAAACTCACTTCGAGTTTCGACTTACCACCCTCGGGACAACGGGCCCAGAGGGAGAAACGGTAGGTGGCACCCTCTTTGACGGCGATGCCGAAGAAACCCTCGTTCTCAAGACCTGTGAACTTGTCGCTATGGCCAGAGTAGCTGAGGCGCACGTAGTGGGGGTTGCGCTCGAAGGGACCGTCGTCGCGCACCTCGAACTTGCCGAAGGCACGCCAGCCCATGAGGCGCTCGGGGAACTCGAACGAGCGGTTCTTCACCATCTCGGCATAGAGGCCGCCATCGGCCGCGTAGTTGATGTCCTCGAAGAAGATGCCGTACATCGTAGGCTGCACGGGAGCCCCCAGTTTCTTGGTGTTCACGTCGAGGACGTGTGTCTGAGCCGTCGCCGAAAGGCCGAAGGCCAGCAGACAGAGCGTTGTAAGTTTCCTGATCATAATTGATATTTTTTGGTAGTTATTAGCCATATTCGGCACAAAAGTACACAAAATTTCCGAGTTATTGAAACTTTCTCTTAAAAAAATAGCGTATTCATGGGGAAATATTTGGCAGTTTCGGGTAAATAACTTATCTTTGCAGAGAATTTTCTAAGAACCGACACGATGGTAATCAACCATTATCTGAGACTGTTGCTGCTTCTGGCGACAATTCTGACGGCATCGCAAGTGTCGGCGCAAGAACCCCATTGTAATGATTCGGCAGAGCATATGCGACTGAAACAAGCCATGTGGGAATCGTGTAGTCAGGACTCGACACAGGTGGTTTATGACGCTTGTATGGCGTTCCTGAAACATGCCAAGGCTGATGACGATATGGTGGAGGCCAACAGCGCCTGGGTGTGTGGTATCATGTACACCCTGGGCAATATGAACATCTCATCGGCCTACCACATTGTTCAGGGCATGAAGGATGACATCTCGAAAAGCAAGTACTCGAAAGACGCGCAATATTTCATCTCGAACATGATGGGCCATGTGTATAACACCTGTGGCAATATCTCGGGTGCTGAGGCGGAGTTACTGAAATCGGCTGAGCAGATCAAGGGTACACCGTTTGAAAAGGACGGACTGGCCTTCGTCTATCTGGCTCTCGCGCACGTACATTTAAACAATAGTCTGACGCAGACCCTCCACTGGCTCGACGTGACAGAGGAGGAACTGAAAAAGACAGAGGGCTCGTGGAACTACTACAGATGTATGGCCGATGTGTATGCCATCAAGGCCATCGTGAGGTTCAAGCAGCGGAACTTTACCGACTTCCGCAGATGTATTGCGAAGATGGACGAGGCAGAAAGTAAGAATGCCATACCATCGGGCGACCTCTTCGCACCCTATGCCCGTATCTATAAGACCCTGTACGAAGGTCATGCGGATAAGGCCCTGCAAGAGGCTGACGAGTTGCCGAATATGAAGGAGCGCTATCTGGTGAAATGCGACATCTACCGGCATATTGGCGATAACGAGAAGGCCTTTATGACCCAGCGCGCCCTGATGCACAAGCGCGACTCGATTACGGGTCTGATGATTCAGGAGAACATTCAGCGTCAGGAGGAGGAGATGGCCCTGCTGCATGAACAGCAGAAGATGGGTGAGCGGATGAACTATATCCTCGTAGGAGCTATCGCATTGCTCGTGCTCGCCATCGTGCTGTTGCACCGTAACCTCCTGATACGTCGGAAATTCTCGAAGCGCCTGCTGGCGAAGAACAAGGAGCTGAGGGCGGCGTATAAGAAGGTGGCTGCTGCCGACGAGATGAAGACGGTGTTTATGCGTAATGTGAGTCATGAGATACGGACACCGCTGAACATCATCAACGGCTTCTCGCAGGTGCTGTCGGAACAGGGGGCAGACATCAGCGATACGGAACGCAATGTCATCTCCAGTACCATCAGCAGGAGTACTCGTCAGATCACATCGCTCGTGAATAAGATGCTGGCCTTGGCCAACCAGAGCACGAAGGATCTGCTGAGTCAGATGGAGAAGACCGACGGTCTGGAGATCTGTCAGAAGGCCATTGCCAATATGCCCGAGATGGATACAGAGAAGATCAAGGTGGTACTCGACGACCAGACGGGTGGCGATGCCACGTTGGTTACCAACGGCGACTCGCTACAGATGATGCTCGACAACCTGCTGGAGAATGCGGTGAAGTTTACGGAAGAAGGCCAGATCATCCTGAGAATCAGACGGGAGGAGCGCGACCAGAAGATGTATATGCTCTTCAGCGTGGAGGATACGGGCTGTGGTGTGCCGGAAGACAAGAAGGCTACGATCTTCGACAGATGGGTGAAGGTGGACGAGTTCAAGGAAGGACTGGGACTCGGACTGGCCTATTGTCGGGAAACGGCTCAGAAACTGGGTGGTACGCTGACGCTCGACCAGACATCGGAGGCGGGCACAACGTTTACGCTGGCGCTACCAATTGAAGATTGAAAATTGAAGTTCGCGATTAAGTGAGAATTTAAAATTAAAAATATAAAAACTGAAAAAGATGAATCAAGTAACAGAGCAAGGTAGCAAAGCCTACCTCATTTCAATTGTGATGGTCGCAGTACTTGGCGGCCTGCTGTTCGGATACGACACTGCTGTGATATCCGGAGCAGAAAAGGGTTTACAGGCGTTCTTCATGAACTCGGAGCAGTTTACCTACACCGATGGCTGGCATGGATTTACCTCATCGTCGGCACTCATCGGCTGTATCATAGGTTCGGCTCTCTCGGGATTCCTGGCCACCAACCTGGGTCGTAAGAAGTCGCTGATCATCGCAGGTTTGCTGTTCTTTATCTCAGCACTGGGATCGATGGATCCGGAGTTCCTGTTCTTCAACTATGGCGAGCCCACCTTCTCGCTGCTGATCGCCTTCAACATCTACCGTGTGATCGGTGGTATCGGTGTGGGACTGGCTTCAGCTATCTGTCCGATGTATATCGGTGAGGTGGCACCCTCGAACATCCGTGGTATGCTCGTCAGCTGGAACCAGTTTGCCATTATCTTCGGTCAGCTGGTGGTTTACTTCGTGAACTTCTTCATCCTGGGCGACCATCTGCAGCCGCTGGTGGAGGAGATGGGTAAGGGTCTGGCCGCCATCAACCCCGCTGCTCAGTGGACCGTGACAACCGGTTGGCGTTATATGTTCGGTAGTGAGGCTGTGCCTGCAGGACTCTTCGCCCTCTTGATCTGCTTCGTGCCAGAGACACCGCGTTACCTCGTTTCTGTTGGTCAAGACAAGAAGGCTGAGGGCATCCTCGCCAAGATCAACGGTACGCTGAAAGCTCAGCAGATTCTGCAGGATATCAAGGACACGATGGTGGTGAAGACCGAGAAGCTGATGACCTATGGTGCCCTGTGTATCTTCGTAGGTATCATGCTCTCTGTATTCCAGCAGGCTGTGGGTATCAACGCCGTGCTGTATTATGCACCTCGTATCTTCGGTGATATGGGTATGGAGAATCCGATGATGATTACCGTATTCATGGGTGTGATCAATATCCTGTTTACCCTCGTGGCTATCTTCACGGTTGAGAAATGGGGTCGTAAGCCCCTGCTGATCTGTGGCTCACTTGGTATGGCTTTGGGTGCCCTCGGTGTAGCCGTCACCTTCGGTCATGCAGGTATGGAGCTGATAACAGCCGCCTCGCTGCTGATCTACTCGGCTTCGTTTATGTTCTCTTGGGGCCCCATCACCTGGGTGCTCATCGCCGAGATCTTCCCCAACACCATCCGTGGTGGTGCTGTGGCTATCGCCGTAGCCTTTCAGTGGATCTTCAACTTCATCGTCAGCTCTACCTTCGTGCCGATGTTCAATATGCACCTGACGGAAGGCGATGACTTCGGACACTGGTTTACCTATGGACTCTATGGTATCATCTGCGTAGTAGCTGCCCTCTTTGTATGGCGCCTGGTTCCTGAGACCAAGGGTAAGACGCTGGAGGACATGAGCAAGATGTGGAAAGAGAGACTGGGGAAGTGAATAATGAATAATGAATAATGAAAAGTGAATAATTAATAAAAGGATATCATTATGAAAAAGATTTTAGTAGCAGAAGACAATGACAGCAACTTCATCCTGATGTCGTACATCCTGAAGAAGTATTATACGTATGATCGTGCCAAGAACGGTCAGGAGGCTGTCGAAATGGTAGACAAAGAGAAGTATGATATCGTGCTGATGGACATTAAGATGCCTATCATGGACGGTTTAGAGGCCACCAAGGCAATCAAGGAGAAACAGCCTGATCTGCCTATCATTGCCCTGACGGCTAACGCTTTCGACAGCGACCGTCAGCTGGCGTTCGACGCAGGATGCGTGGATTTCCTCTCGAAACCCGTCAGCAGTGATTTGTGTCTGGCCACCATCCGTAAGATTATCGGAGAGTAAAGAGTAAAAGCTTTAGGCTAACTCAAGGTCGAAGGCCTGCCGTAGTTTCTCTACGGCAGGATTTTCTTTTGTCATCAGTTCAAACTGCTCGCGGCGGGAAAGGATAACCACTTGTCGCTTATGCTCTGCCACACGGATCTCGAGCGTTAACTGACTATTGTGAAGACTATCTTTCAACGTTCTGACAATACGGTTCTTGAAAGCGTCCATCTCTTGACGGACGAGTTCGTTGTCGACGGTGACCTCTACCTGGGGCATCTCCACAATGACGGGATTCATATTCTTCATACGTGTGGCAATGCCGCTATACTCCTGAGGCATACGGTTGCACATGGAGAGCCATTGCAGAACCAGATCGTCCTGGGTGAAGGCTACATCGGTAGGCTGGGCCGTTGTCGGAATAGAGTCGGGGATGGTATTGATCTTTGAGGGTTTGCCGTTATTGCGGAGGTTATTCCACGAGAAACCAATGCTTTTCAGCGTCGGCGCACTGGGCTTGCTGGGCTGACTGTTTGTCTTGGTCTGACTGGTCTGACCAGCAGGGCTGGAGGTGGTGGAGGTGCCAGGCTTGCTGGCTTGGCTGGGAGATACGACAGGCTTAGCCGCAGCCACCTGCGGAGCTGCTGCCTTGGGCTGAGACTGACGTATCAGGTTCTGAAACAGGGATTTTAATCTCTTGGGGCGGCGCCCCGCGCTCGCAGCATCGTCGGGTTGCGTAATCTGGGCAATCTCTATCAGCGTGAGCTCTACCAACAGGCGTTTGTTCGACGACTGACGGTAGTTGATGTCGCACTGGTTCATCAGACGGAGCGCCTGATAGAGGAAACGGGTCTCGCACTTCTTGGCCTGCTCCTGATAGCGCTGACGCTGTTGGTCGCTGACTTCGAGCAATGGCAACGTCTGGGGATCCTTCGCCATGAGCACGTTACGCACATGTTTGGCAAGACCCTGGATGAGCAAGCCTCCGTCGAAGCCTTTGTTGATGATATTGTTGAGCAGCACCATGATATCGCTCACCTTATTATTATTAGAGAGGTCGATGATCTGGAAATAGTTCTCGGAGTCGAGCACATTCAGATCCTCAATCACTTTCTCGTAGGTAATGTTGCCCTGACAGAACGAGGCAGCCTGGTCGAAGATGGAGAGGGCGTCGCGCATACCACCGTCAGCCTTCTCGGCAATCACGGCAAGGGCTTGCTCCTCGTAGGTGATACCCTCCTGGTCGGCCACATGCTTCAGGTGGTCGATGGTGTTACGGACGGTCATACGCTCGAAGTCGTAGATCTGACAACGACTCAGGATGGTGGGCAGGATCTTATGCTTCTCTGTCGTAGCAAGGATGAAGATGACGTGTGCGGGCGGCTCTTCGAGCGTCTTCAGGAAAGCATTGAAGGCAGCGGTGGAGAGCATGTGCACCTCGTCGATGATAAACACCTTGTACTTGCCTAGCTGTGGTGGGATGCGTGTCTGCTCCATGAGCGTTTTGATATGCTCTACGGAGTTGTTCGAGGCGGCGTCGAGCTCGAAGATGTTGAGCGAACGCTGCTCGTTGAACGACTGACACGACTCACACTCGTTACAGGCTTCACCCTCTGCTGTAGGATTCTGGCAGTTGATAGCCTTGGCGAAGATACGGGCGCAAGTGGTTTTTCCCACACCACGAGGACCGCAGAACAGATAGGCATGAGCCAGCTTTCCGCTCTTGACGGCATTCTTCAGCGTGGTGGTGAGCGCCGCCTGACCTACGACGGTGTCGAAGGTAATCGGACGGTATTTTCTTGCTGAAACAATATATTCCATAAGTTTTAATAAAATTTTTGTGCAAAGTTACGCATTTATTTCGAAAAATGCGTATCTTTGCACACGAAATATGAAGGTGTTGACAAGTATTAAGACTTTTGCGCTCCGTATCTGGCACATGCAGTTTCTGAAGTATGCGTTTGTATGTGCTATCGGTGTGGTCATTGTGGGATTCCTCGATGACAACAGCGTGTGGAGTCACATGAAGAACCTGCAGCGTATCAGTGAACTGAAAGCTGAAACGGAGAAATATAACGCGAACTTCGAGCGTGATCAGGCTCAGATCAGAGAACTGAACAGGAACCCGAAGGCTATTGAGAAGATAGCCCGAGAGCGTTATTATATGAAGGCTGATAATGAGGATATCTTCATTTTGAGCGACGATGACCGTACGCCACAACCCATTGTAAGTCATGAAGCAGTTAAGTAGAACCCAGAACATCATTTTTCTTCTGGGTGCCCTGCTGATGGTTGTCGGGGCAGGAACCAGTCTGCTGGGATGGACAAGCTCACCATTTATTTTTGCCATCGGTGCCGTCGGGTTTACCTCGATGCAGATGTTACAGCGCTATGAAGGCAGCAATTTCACCATCCGTCGTCTGAGAAGAATGATGCTGATCAGCGATGTCCTCTTTCTGCTTTCGGCCGTTCTGATGTTTGCCAATATGGGGAATTTCCTTGGACTGGATCAGGTGACCTATGTTAATTATGTATATAACAAATGGGTGATCACATTGCTGGTGGCAGCTATCCTTCAACTCTATTCTACGCACAGAATAGACAGAGAACTGGCAAAAGAGGCAAAAAAACTATAAAAGATTGCGCATTTGTTTTAAAATGCGCAAATTTTTTTTCCTACTTCAATATATCGTTGTACTTTTGCAGGGCGAAACGAATTATTTATGAACAAGATTCTATACGTAGTAGTATTAGTATTATCCGTCACGCTAGTATCCTGTGCTGATTCTTATTCGATTCAGGGTACCTCTTCGGTGTCGTCGCTTGATGGCAGTAAGCTTTATCTGAAGACGATCAAGGATCAGGAGCTCAAGAACCTGGACTCCTGTGATGTCGTGCATGGCAAGTTCCGCTTTGCCGGACTGATTGATACCGTTCAGATGGCCAATCTGTATATGGACGATGAGGCATTGGGTCTCCCCCTGGTCGTAGAGAAAGGTGAGATTGAGATCCGTATCGACAATACAGGACGAAAGGTGAGCGGTTCTCCGTTGAATGACAAACTGTATGAGTTCATTAATCATTACGACCAGATTGGTAACCAGATGAATGAGCTGGTACATAAGCAGAGTCAGATGCTGCTCGAAGGAATCGATGAGACCGTGATTAACCGTCAGTTGTCTGTAGAGGCTGCCCGTCTGGCTCAGCAGGAAGATAGTCTGGTAACGAATTTCATCGTGGAGAACTTCGACAATATCTTGGGTCCTGGTGTGTTTCGGATGATGACCAGCAACTATCCTTATCCAGTGCTGACACCGCAGATTGAGGATATCATGAGCAAGGCCACAAAGAAATTCAAGGAAGATTCTTATGTGAAACAGTATTATCAGACGGCTAATGAAATCCAGGTACGTCAGAACGGACTTGTTGACGATATGCCTCAGCCAGCAGCTGTTCCACCAGCAGTACCACAGGATTCTTTGCAAGTGCCGCCTCTCAACCTACAGCAGAAATGAGAACAATCATCCAAGGTGGAACCATAGTCAACGAAGGTCGTGTGTTCGATGGCTCCATCGTCATCGAGGATGAACATATTTCGCAGATTATTTTAGGACATACAACTCCCGAAACACCGTATGACGAGGTCATCAATGCTTCGGGATGTTTCGTTATGCCAGGTGTCATCGACGATCATGTGCATTTCCGTGAGCCAGGACTGACGGCCAAGGCAGATATCGACAGCGAGAGTCGGGCTGCAGCTGCCGGAGGCATCACGACCTATTTCGACATGCCGAATACCGTTCCGCAGACAACGACGCTGGAGGCATTAGAGGAGAAGTTTGAACTCGCCGCCCAGAAGAGTCATGTGAACTATAGCTTTTTTTTCGGGGCCACTAACGACAACGTGGATCTTTTCCAACAACTGGATCCCCATCGTATTCCTGGTATCAAACTCTTTATGGGTAGTTCTACGGGAAATATGCTTGTAGATCGTCGGGAGGCGCTGGAGCGTATCTTTGCCTCGTCGACACTTCCGATCATGACCCATTGTGAGGATACGGATATCATTAACCGAAACATGGCCTTGGCCAAAGAGAAATACGGCGATGATCCGAAGGTAACCCACCATCCTGAGATCCGTAGCGAGGAGGCTTGTTACGAGAGTACCCGTCTGGCTGTGGAGCTGGCTAAGAAGCACCATGCCCGTCTGCATGTGGCTCATCTGACCACCGCTCGCGAATTAGAATTGATACCCGTAGGCACTCCTCCCCTTGGGGGAGGACGGGAGGGGTTAACCGCTGAAGCAACCGTTTCACATCTTTATTTCTGCGACAGAGACTATACGGCACTTGGAACCCGTATCAAATGCAATCCCGCCATCAAGACCCAGCATGATCGTGATGCCCTACGAGGTGCACTCAACGATGGAAGGATTGCTGTGATTGGAACGGATCATGCGCCGCACCTGCTTTCGCAGAAAGAAGGCGGTTGTGCGAAAGCGGCCAGTGGTATGCCAATGATACAGTTCTCACTGGTAACGATGCTGGAACTTGTGGATCAGGGTGTCCTTACCATAGAGCGACTCGTGGAGTTGATGTGTCATAATCCTGCCCAACTCTTTGAGGTACAGCATCGCGGATTCTTGCGGGAGGGTTATCAGGCAGATATTGTGCTCGTACGTCCGAACACGGGTTGGACAGTGACCAAAGACATTATCCAAAGCAAATGCGGTTGGAGTCCGATGGAGAACCATATGTACCTTTGGCGCATAGAGCGCACACTCTGCAACGGACATACTATCTACCAACAGGGCAGGGTAGACACTGATTATATCGGCCAACCTGTCACCTTCCGATAACTCTCAACTCTCAACAATGACCCTTACCTACGATATCTCAGCGTTGACTCCCTATATCAACTGGCCCTATTTCTACTATGCTTGGCAAGTGAAGGATGAGGCTGAAAAAGTGCGTCTTCGTCAGGAGGCAGAGGCTTTGCTGAAACAGTTGGAGGGGAATTATCATACCTACGCCCTTTTCGAAATCTTCGAGGCCTATGGTGATGATGATGATATTGTGATTTTTAGAGGGACAAGGGACAAGGGGCAAGGAGCAAAGAGAATCCCCCTTTTGCGCCAGCAGCAAGGCTATCCACCATATCTCTGTCTTTCTGACTTCCTCCCGCCTCTCAACTCAACTCTCACCTCAAAAGTTGGCCTCTTCGCCACCTCTGTTGATATGGGTTTGGAGACGGATTTCGATGCTGATCCCTATCAGAAGATGATGGCCCAACTTGTAGCCGACCGTTTGGCGGAGGCTACGGCAGAAAGGATGCACGAACAAGTGAGGAAGGACTATTGGGGCTATGCCAAAGACGAGAACCTGACGATTCCAGAGATGTTGGTTGAGAAGTTCCAGGGCATCCGTCCTGCAGTGGGGTATCCCTCTTTGCCAGATACGAGTTTGAACTTTGTGATTGATGAGATCCTGGATATGAAACAGATTGGTATCCGTCTGACGGAGAGTGGGGCCATGAAACCTCATGCCAGCGTGAGCGGTTTGATGTTCTCACATCCCCAAGCCCGTTATTTCAATCTGGGAAAGATCGGTGAAGACCAACTTCGAGATTATGCCCATCGTCGTGGGCTCCCTGTCGAAGTCTGTCGCAAATTCTTGGCTGCCAATCTTTAATTATTCACTTTTCACTTTTCATTTTTCACTTCTCAGGGTGAGCACAACAATCTCACCTGTGGCTCCGAAACGGAAAGGTATGAGTCCACCAAGTCCTGCTGTGACGAAGAGTGATTGTGCACCTTCTTGATACCAGCCGTTGACTTCCTTGCCTGTAACGGATATGGGCGACCATCCGAACAATGCAAACTGCATATTATGTGTATGACCGCTAAGGGTGAGTTGGGCTCGTCCGTCTGGGATGATCTTACGTCGCCAACTGCTGGGATCATGTTCTAACATGATGGTGAAGTCTTTGTCGGAAACACCTTTCAAGGTCTTTTTGATATTACCTTTCTGCGGAAACTTTTTACCGTCGCCATCATTCTCCATACCAGCAATGATCATCTGGTTCTTGCCTCGTCTGATGGCACGATGCTCATTAAGAAGTAACGTCCATCCCATCTGACGCTCTATTTGGATGGTCTGACGACAGTTCTCCGCCTTTTTCGCCTCGTTGCAGTTGACGTATTTAGCATAGTCGTGGTTGCCGAGTACGGAGTAGACACCATCCTTGGCCTTTAACTGGCTGAGGATATCCTGATGGAGGATGATGTCTTTGGGTTGGATATTCTGCAGATCGCCTGTAAACACAATCATATCCGGCTTCTGGGCATTGATACTGTCGACGGCCCGTTGGAGGATCCATTGGCTCTTCTCTGTATAGGAACCGACATGGGCGTCGGAGAAGAGTACTATCTTATAACCATTGAAGGCTTTGGGAATATCTGAGGAAGTGTATGTCTGATGATTCACCTCCATCTTCTGGAACCCCACGAAACTGCCATAAATCAAGATAAACCAGAGGACGGGAACAACTAATAATCCTATGATATTTCCATAATTCTTTTTCCTTCGGAAGAGTTTACAGAACCCCAGTCCAGTGATAGAGCAAAGCATAAAGACTGCCTTGGGGACGGCAATGAATCCCAACAGCAGGAGGTATAAATATAATAAGGTAGGATTATCGGGGATAAAGTTCTCCTCGTAGGTCAGTGCCAGCGTGTAAGCTGTCAACGCTACCGTAGGCAGCCAACGTAAGATGCGCTTCTCTATAGACAGACGATGCCGCCAATAGTGTAGATCAAAATACAAGTCGGGTATGATGATCAGCATCAGAAAGAGATAGGGGGCTCTGGCAATCATTGATCAGGGTTTTCTTCGAATCCTTGGTACTTGGGTGTGAGGGATGACATCACAGAGTCGTATGCCTGACGCATGGTAGCATCGATGTTCTGCTGTCCCTGACCAACGGGGTAGATCGCCTGGTGGATGGTCAGCGAGAGTGGATGCCAGTTGATGAAGTTAAAACCTTTCATACGTGGTAGAATGTCGAAAGAACCATTGATGGTCAGAGGCACGACAGGAAGCTGCAGTTCATCGGCCAATGCAAAAGCACCCTTCTTAAACTCACCCATGTGTCCAGTGAAAGTGCGTGCTCCCTCTGGGAAAACGGTCACACTATAGCCCTCCTTCAGGATCTCACGGGCATCCTCATAGGTCTTGCGGATTTTACTGGGACCACGTTTGTCGACGAATATCTGGTGCGATTTCGCACAAGCATAGCCCACGAAGGGAATCTTCCGCAACTGATGTTTCATCATCCACTTGAAGTTTCGTCCCAGATGACCGTAGATCAGGAAAATATCGAAAGAGCCCTGATGGTTGGCTACGAACACGTAACTCTGATCTTTCTCCAGGTTCTCACGTCCCTCAACTTTCACGGGAATCAGGAATACCTTCAGGATAATCTTTGCCCACCAACGACCAGGGTAATAGCCCCAGAAATGACCATTGCCTATTGTTGTGCCAATACCTACCTCAAGTGCGGTGATGATGGTAATCAACACCAGAATCGGCAGACCTATAAATAACTGATAAATCTTATATAATATATCAACTAATATTTTCACCTTCTCAACCTTTCACTTTTCACTCTTTAATCAACGGATATTGTCTTGTTAACCCGTCCCATCTCAGTTTGATCACACCCAGGAAAGCCTCGCCGAAGATGCCTGTCGACATTTTACTGATACCTTCCTTACGATTGACAAAGATGACGGAAACCTCTTTGATCTTAAAACCGATCTTATAGGCCGTATATTTCATCTCAATCTGGAAGGCATATCCCTTGAAGCGAATCTTGTCCAGCTCGATGGTCTTCAGCACACGACGCTTGTAACAGACGAATCCTGCCGTAGTGTCATGAACATTGAATCCAGTGATCAGACGCACATATTTCGAGGCGAAATAACTCATCAGCACTCTGCCTATAGGCCAATTGACAACGTTGACACCTGATACATAGCGTGAGCCGATAGCCACGTCGTAACCCTCTTCATGACAGGCGGCATACAACCTTGGCAGGTCGTTGGGATCATGACTGAAGTCGGCATCCATCTCGAAGATATAGTCGTAGTTGTGCTCCAGTGCCCATTTGAATCCTGTAATATAGGCTGTGCCAAGTCCTAATTTCCCTTTTCGTTCGATGATAAAGAGACGTTCGCAGAACTCTGTTGCCATCATACCACGAACGATGGCAGCTGTCCCGTCAGGAGAGCCGTCGTCGATCACCAGAATATGGAAACACTTATCCAGTGCGAATACCGCACGGATAATCTTTTCAATATTCTCCTTCTCGTTGAAGGTGGGAATAATGACAATGCTGTCGCTTTCGTACATCTTTTTCTACGCTTTTGTCGGCACAAAGGTACGAATAAATGAGCGAAAAACCAAATTTTTTTGGTTTTTTCCGAATGAAAGTACGCTTCGGCGAAGCCAAAGGTACGAAAAAGAAGTGAAAAGCGAAAAGTGAAAAGTGAAAAGTAGACTCCTTTAACTCCCTTTAACTCCTTTAACTCCTTTAACTCCTTATTATTTGTTACCTTTGCACAGAATTTTTAATGAATATACAGGAATTAGAGAAATTATATGCGCAGTTGTCACAGGTGTCGGCACTGGCAAAGGAGTTGGGAAAAACCTCGGTTAGTAGGATTTTCCTCGATGGTTTATTGGGGTCATCAGCCCCGATGTTGTTTGGAAGTCTGGCTTTAAAGAAGCAGTTCCGTCTGTTGTTTATCTTACAGGATGCTGAGGAGGCTGGCTATTTCTACCACGATCTTACGCAGTTGATGGGAACGCGAGATGTTTTGTTTTTCCCAAGCAGTTATCGTCGTGCCATTAAATATGCCCAGCGTGATGCCGCCAGCGAGATCCTCCGCACAGAAGTTCTTTCTCAACTTTCAATTCTCAATTCTCAATTGTATATCGTCACCTATCCAGAGGCCCTGGCAGAGATGGTGGTGTCGAAGAAAACCCTCGACACCAGGACGCTCATCCTGGAGAAAGACCAGACCATCGCTGTCTCGGAGATCGAGAAGACCTTGCGCAGTTTTGGTTTTAAGGAGGTGGACTATGTCTATGAACCAGGCCAGTTTGCCCTGCGTGGTTCTATTCTCGATGTCTATTCTTTCAGTTGTGAATATCCTTATCGTATCGACTTCTTTGGCAATGATATCGACTCTATCCGTACGTTTGAGGTGGAGGATCAGTTGTCGAAGGATCATCGTGACAGGATTGAGATTGTGCCAGAACTGTCAACTGTAACGGAAGATAAAGTACCTTTCCTCTCGTTCTTACCAAAGGATGTTGTGCTGGTGACAAAGGATTACCTTTATGTGCGTGATGCCATTGATCGTGCTTACGATGAAGGCTTCTCTTCTCAGGCGAGGATGGAGCAGCTGGAGAATGCAACAGAGATGGAACGACAAGAGATTGAGCGACAGATGCGCAAGGAGTCGCAGCTGATAACAGGCGCTCAGTTTATGAGCGATGCAGAGAACTATCGTCGTATTGAGTTTGGCCACCGCCCCTCCACTTTTAACTCTTCACTTTTCACTTTTCACTTCAATGTCTCCGTCCAACCGCTCTTCCATAAGAACTTCGACCTGCTCAAACAATCCTTTGAGGACTATCTCTCGCAAGGGTATCAGATCTATATTCTCGCAGATAGCCAGAAACAGAACGAACGATTGAAAGAAATTATGGGCGAGGTCTTTACTCCAGTTGATCGCACTCTCCACGAAGGCTTTGTTGATGACGATCTGCGAGTCTGTTTCTTTACCGATCACCAGATCTTCGATCGTTTCCATAAGTACAACCTCAAGAGCGATAAGGCCCGTAGTGGTAAGATGGCGCTCACGCTGAAAGAGATCCAACAGTTTGAGATTGGTGATTTCGTGGTGCATGTTGACCATGGTGTAGGTAAGTTTGGGGGATTGGTGCGTATGCCTGTCAAGAATGCTGCAGGTGAGGAAGTCTTTCAGGAGATGATCAAGATCCTCTACCAGCATGGCGACAGCATCTACGTGTCGATCCATTCTTTATATAAGGTGTCGAAATACCGTTCACAGGATGGGGGAGAAGGACCTCGTCTCTCTACGCTGGGCACTGGGCAGTGGGAACGTCTGAAAGAGCGCACCAAGAAACATATCAAGGATATTGCCCGCGACTTGATAAAACTCTATGCCAAACGTCGTCGTGAGAAGGGTTTTGCCTTCAGTCATGATACCTATCTTCAGCATGAGCTCGAAGCCAGTTTCCTCTATGAGGACACACCGGATCAGTTGAAGGCTACACAAGATGTAAAGGCTGATATGGAGATGGCTAAACCCATGGACCGACTGGTTTGTGGTGATGTGGGCTTTGGTAAGACTGAGGTGGCTGTACGTGCTGCCTTCAAGGCGGCTACTGATGGCAAACAGGTAGCTGTGCTCGTGCCGACGACGGTATTGGCCTATCAGCATTTCCGTACCTTCACCTCTCGATTGAAGGATATGCCTGTTCGTGTGGATTATCTCACCCGAGCCCGTAGCGCCAAACAGACAACGGAGTTGTTGAAAGACCTTGCAGATGGTAAGATTGATATCATCATTGGTACGCATAAGCTGATTGGTAAGACGGTGAAGTTTAAGGATCTGGGTTTGCTCATCATCGACGAGGAACAGAAGTTTGGTGTCTCCACGAAAGAGAAACTACGCCAGATGAAGTCGAATGTGGATACCCTGACGATGTCGGCTACCCCCATCCCTCGAACCCTCCAGTTCTCTTTGGTTGGTGCGCGGGATCTCAGCGTCATCCAGACACCGCCTCCCAACCGCTATCCTATCCAGACGGAGATCCATACCTTTGGTGCAGAGATCATCACCGATGCCATTAACTTCGAGATGTCGCGTAATGGTCAGGTCTATTTCGTGAATAATCGTATCAGTCAGTTGCAGGAGTTGGCCGATATGATCCATAAGTACATCCCTGATGCCCGTGTGGCTATCGGACATGGACAGATGAAGCCAGAGGAACTTGAAAAGATTGTGCTCGACTTCTCGAACTACGACTACGACGTGCTGCTCTCTACGACGATTGTGGAGAATGGTATCGACATCCCCAATGCCAATACTATTATTATCAATGGTGCCCATAACTTCGGACTCTCTGACCTCCATCAGATGCGTGGTCGTGTGGGACGTGGTAATCGTAAAGCATTCTGTTATCTCTTGGCGCCGCCTTTGGCAGCCCTGCCGCAAGAGTCGCGTCGTCGTCTTGAAGCCCTTGAAAACTTCTCCGACTTGGGCTCGGGCATCAACATCGCTATGCAGGATCTCGATATCCGTGGCGCAGGAAATCTTTTAGGCTCTGAACAGTCTGGATTCATTTCCGACCTCGGCTATGAAACCTATCAGAAGATCCTGAATCAAGCCATGGCAGAATTGAGGAATGAGATTCCGCAAGTAGATAAGGAGACGAGTAGACAAGGAGTTCGGGAAAAAAGTTCTGCGACTTCAAGTAATGTATTGCACTCCTTGGACTCCCTGTCTCCCTGTCTCCCTGAAGGAGACTTTGTCGACGATTGCGCCCTCGAGTCCGATATCGAGATGTACTTCCCCGATCAGTATGTCCCCAGCGACTCAGAACGTATGTTGCTCTATCGCGAACTCGACAACCTCGCCAACAGTAATCATCTCGAAAACGACTTGGAGGCTTATCGTAAACGACTGATAGACCGCTTTGGCGCCATCCCCGATGTGGGTGAGGAACTCATCAATGTGGTACCTCTCCGTGTATTGGGCAAACAACTGGGCATCGAAAAGATTATGCTGAAGCAGAAGAAGATGTTCCTCTATTTCGTAAGCAATCCCGATAGTCCTTATTTCCAGAGCGAGGCCTTCGGAAAGGTACTTGACTATGTGGCCAAACATCCTCGTCAGTGTAACTTCCGTGAAAACAATGGCAAGCGCTCCGTCGTCTTCTCTGAAGTCCCCTCTGTTAAGCAGGCTCTGACAATCTGTCGTGAAATTGTGACAGATTGACAGCTTAAATTTCTCTGGCATCTTTATTGCTTTTACCCTAGTGAGCGCCACAGGTTCTCACTAAAATAGTTAACATGTTTAATTAATAAAAATAGAATTAGGAGGTAAAGATTATGATGCCAGTAATGAGAAGTAACAGTTGGATTCCTAGTGTATTCAATGATTTGTTTGATACGGACTTTATGCCGAAGGCAAATTGCACGGCTCCCGCTATCAATGTGAAAGAAAATGACAAGGCCTATACCGTAGAGTTGGCCGCACCGGGCATGAAGAAGGAGGATTTCAATGTTCACATCAATGATGAGGGCAACCTGATTATCAAGATGGAGAGCAAGAATGAGAAGAAGGAGGAAGACAAGAACACCCGCTACCTGCGTCGTGAGTTCTCTTACTCAAAGTTTGAGCAAACACTGATCCTGCCGGATGATGTGAAGAAGGAGGATATCTCCGCCAAGGTAGAGCACGGCGTCCTCACCGTCGAACTTCCCAAGATCATTGAAGAGAAAGTAAAGGTATCACGCCAGATTGATATCGCATAAGTTTTGGTTTATTGATTGAAGAAGAGCCTCGCCAAATTTGGCGGGGCTCATTCGTTGTGTATTTTATTCCTTCCGTTTGATAATCTCGAAACCTAATCGCTTCACCAATTTGATGGTGTTGAAGGCCATGATGCGATCGTATTCCTTTTCGCTATCCGGCAGAGCTGTATAAGGCACAAGGTCGGGATGCTTCTTGTTTTCGTCATCGCGCTCTTTGCCGTATGTCCATCCCTCTTTGATCCTGGCCTCAGCCCATACATCATGGGCATTCTCGGCAATGGCCTCCTCCAGTTCTTCAAGATCACCATCCAGTGGCACATGGTCCACCTCGATAGGATGAGGTTCATATTCGTCTACCGACTGGAGCACCTGAATCATGTATTTATGTGACTCCTTCCAGGCGTTGAGGAAGTCTGCAAGTGACACCTTATATATATAGGGTTCCTCGTAGGGATCGAAGATGGTTACGGAATCATCCTCCACATGGGTTACCACAATCGCATGATTGGGCAGGTCCTCCAGATCCACCTCTTCCGAATACAACTTCTCGCGATTGACACCTACCACCACATCATTATCTTTCTTGAGGGCTTGGGCGATGTCATCGATCGTTGAATTGTATTTCCTGCTGACGAACATACCTGCATATGCCAACAGGTTTCCCAAACAATACAAAGGCGTGCCCTCTGGTTTCAACCAGTCTCTTCTGCGAGCTGTATTGATCAGCCACTCCTCATCGTAAGGGATCTCATGTCGATGCAGGATATAGATCTCGCAAAGAACGGCGCAGATGTTCTCGCCACTGAGCGCGGCCTTCTGCATCATGGGAAGGATGTCAATCTCCTTTGCTACCTGAGGATCTGCCTCCTCAATCTTCAACGCAATTTCGAGCGTCTCCCGCAACGATTCGTCAGTTTTCATTGCCTGAAGAATCCTACGCGTTTCCGCTTCGTTGGTGTTACCTTCGAGATAAGCCGCCAACAGTTCATCGGATATCTGTTCCTTATTTGCCATATTCTTTCTTGTCATTAAGGGCCGCCTGGGTCAGTTGAGCCATCGCCCGTCGTTTGATATTATATAGGTTTGCGGTAGTAATGTTCATCTCCTGTGCCAACTGCTCTGGATTGCAGTCGTCAAGAACCAGTCGACGGATGACATACACATACCGTTTGGTGGGCATCGCCTCGAAAAGGCACTCCAGATCACCCCCATCCGAGGTCACCGTTTCAGAAGCCACCATCTGGTTGCGCCCATCATAAGGAGTCTCCTGACTGGTGTTTTCTATCATCCGCGAGCGCTTTTTGATGAAGAAGCGGATCGAGAGAATCTTCAGCCACTGGTAAACGGAGCTACGATACTCGAAGTTTCGAAGTTTTATGGCATCGTCCTCCATCAGGTAGATATACAACTCGCTCACCATCTCGTCGTATTCCACCTCATAGTCGAACACCTGCCTCATCACACTCATAAACAATGGTCTGCACTTGACAAAGAAAAACTCCTCCGTCACCCGATTGTCTCTCGCGATCAATCCTTTTATAATCTCTTGGTCTGTCATATGTAACTTATTGTTGCAAAGATAGGGAATAATCCTGAAACAGCCAAGGTTTTCGCGAAATAAAACGCCAAAAACGCAAAAATACGAAATTACTCTGCCTGCATGAGGACTTCGCTGAAGTGAGAGGCTTCAAGGAATTGCTTTATGAATGACTGGAGTTGAATGGGGGTAAGTTGTTCTATCGTTTTGCGCCGATGGGTGTAGAAGTCCAGATTCAGATACTCCTTTCTCCAGATGATGTCGAGCCAGAAGCTATTGCTGGTTTTTACCGTTTCGTCGAGCGATTTCAGCAACCCCTCCTTGGCATTCTTGAAATTAGATTCGTCAATGTGATGAGCCATACTATGGAAGGTGTTCTTCATCAAAACCAATACAGAGTCGCATTTCTCTGGCTGCATGGAGCAATTGGCAGAAAAACCAACCTGGAATTTATCCTTTTCACCTCGCGTCATATACCAGTTGGCATAGCAGCCATAGGTGGCGCTGTTCTCTTCTCTTACAATCTGGTTGTAGAGCAGATTCAGCACTTCGCAAGTAGTCTGTACCTTGATATAATTCTCAAGTGAATATGGGATGGTTTCTGTGAACCAATCCATGCGGACCATTGTCTTGGGCGTCTCCATCTGACGCTTAAAATGACAATAGGCATCCTCTTGCAACCATGTCTTGATAAAGGGACCTTCAGGCAGTTCTTTACGATTGGGCAGTGAGGCCAGGTATTGCTCTATGAAGGGACGGATCGTAGAGTCGTTGTAATGGCCTACAAATATAAAGGTATAATTACGAGCCGCCGAAGTCTGATCCTGCATGATGGAGAGGAGCCTGTCATTGCTCACCTTCGTCAGATCATCCTCAGTCAGCCTTTTAAATCGAGGGTGGTGACTATTAGATGTCACGTAGACAGAGTCAGAGAAGGCACTTCCTGGATCAGTCTTGCGATTCCTCAGGTTAATGGCAGTTTCCTCTATCGTCTTATGAAACTCAGCTGTATCCTTATTGGTATTGGTAAATTCAGCATAGATCAATTGCATCAGTGTTTCCTGATCTACAGGATTGGCACTGCCAGAAAAAGAGAATCGTCTCTGTGTGATACTATGACCCAAGTTGACGCGCTTCCCAGCCAATAGTTTCTCAACTTGAGAAGACGTAAGACCATTATTGCCAAAGCTTATGCTGTTAAACATCGAGATGTTGGGATCATCTTCCTCGCCATATAGCGTCCAACCACCCTTTCCATAGGCTTTAAAGAGCACCTGACTCTTATCGATATCTGTATGTTTCAACAGTACGGTGGCGCCATTGCTGAGTGTCAGTCTGGTGTAATCAAGATCAGCGAACGACTCTTCCTTTACGATAGAACCCTTCTGAGGCAACTCGTTAAGCAGTTTGGCTCCTTTTAGTTGATCTGTATAAGGTGTGATGGTTGCCTGTTTGCCAGCAATCAGGGCAGCTTCGAGTTCTTTCTCTGTTGGATAGTTCACACTGTCCTTCTCGATATTCCAGCATCCTATTACCATATTGTCATTTTTCTCTGGCAATAGTTCTTTCATCCTAAGGTTGACTTCTTCCAAGGTGGTTGAACTCACAATCTGCTTCATGATAGCAACATAGTCCTCGATAGACGACATATCAGTACCATAGAGATAGTTATTGTAATACTCTCCGACCAGTGAGCTGCTTTCACGTTTGTCTGCACTCATCAGCAGATCATTAAACCCTGAGATCCGTTCAGCCCGATAACGTTGATACTCTTCTTCAGTAAAGCCATATTCTGCTGCACGTCTGCATTCTACTAAAGCAGCAGTCAGGGCTTGTGTCTGAAAGCCATCCTTCGTCTCGCATGAGATCTGGAAGGCTGCCTTCGTACTCGACAATAAGTAGTCATCGTCATCTGCTGAGGCTGACAGATAAGCACAATCCGGCTTCAGTGCTTCATCTTCGAATCGCTTATTAAGCATGTAGAGGGCAGCATGGGTCTTATAAAGGTCTCGCCAATACCCCATATACTTACGCTGTTCTGGCGTATAGGCCTGATGTTTAAAAATCAGGAATACTGAGTTCTCCTGCAACTCCTTGTCCTGATCGATAGAGTAGATGATGCCTGGATGGTCAGCCACTTCCTCTCTGACTACCTTACCTGATTGTCCTTTGGGTTGAATCCCCTCAAACAAGCGCTTTATCTTCGCCTCTATATCATCAACATCGATATCGCCCACAACTACCACACACTGGTTTTCTGGGTTATACCATTTCTCATAATAATCTCTCAGCTCCTGATGCTTGAAGTGATCCACCACCTCCATCAGCCCGATGGGTAGTCGGTGACCATATTTGCAGTCAGGATAGAGTAGGGGCAGCTGGCGCTCATAGATTCTGGAGGTGGCACCTCGCCCTGATCGCCATTCCTCGTGGATTACACCACGTTCTTTTTCGATCTCTACAGAATCGAGTGTCAGTCCGTTGGCCCAGTCGTAAAGCACCAGTAGACAACTGTCAAGTCTTTCTTGTCCAACGGACGTTGGTACATCATCAATGTTATAGACCGTCTCCTCGATACTGGTATAGGCATTCACACCATCGTTGGCCCCAAGACGCTCGAAGAACCTGTCGACACCATTACCAGCGAAATGCTCACTGCCATTAAAGCACATATGCTCCAAGAAGTGAGCCAGCCCTCGCTGATTATCCTCTTCCTGCAGACTACCCACGCGCTGAGCCAGATAGAAACAAACCCTATCCTCAGGCCAGTTATTGTGCTTGATATAATAGGTAAGACCATTTTTCAAGTGACCAACCCTCACAGTTGAATCCTTCGGAATCAACATAGAATCGCTTAAGCACGTCTGAGCCATGCTTTTTATTGGAAGAAACAATAATCCAATAACAAGGTATTTTAGCAGACTTCTCATAATAGTATATCTATCTTTGTAGTTCAATCATATTTTATATTTGGATGAAACACTGCAAAGATAGATATAAATATTGAGGTAAACAAGAAATCAGACAGGAATTTTATTATGATACAATCCTTTATCCTGGATACTGCCAGTAGAGGTATGATAGTACTGCCAGGCAGATCTGTTTGCTGCTTAGGTCGTTGAGGCAGCCAACAGTATTTTCCAGATTCCTGAACGTATTGGGATACTTTTCTCTTAGGTAGTCGACGGCGACATTCTTCCAGAAGTTCGAGGCTTTGAAGGCTTCGCAATATTTCGTATCTGTATCACTTACCACCTCAAGGTCATCGAAACGGGAACCGCTCTTGTGGAGTCTGATCTGGGTGGCATGCTTCCTGGAAAACACTGTGACATAGACGTAATCCCCATACACCTCGCAATTGCCACTTTTGTAGACGTTCGTTGGATGTGCAAACTTACTTACGCACTTGAATGCCAGTTCGTTCTTGGAATTAAAGAAACTCTGCATCCTTGCCTCCATAGTCAGGGCAAACGTCGACTGGATGCCCACTGTAAAAAGAACCAGAACTACTACCAAATACTTCATTGATGTTCTCTCCATCACGCTGCTTACTACATTTTTCTTCATAACTCAAATCATTTTTAATGTTACACATACACTAAGAAAGAGCCATCAATGAACCACTTTCTATCACTTTTATTTTTTTTTCTTGTTTATTTCAAGATTATTATTTATCTTTGCAGCAGTGACACAGCATTTATACCCTTTTATGTGTTGTTATAAAATAATAGGTAGCTTATGAGCAGAAGGTTTAATACAAAGAAGTTTATCAAGGATGTGCTGAATGACAAATATGCCCTTGTCATTGGCAACGAGATTATCCTTGATACTAAGATCGAACCTACAGGTAATGTCCATCAATACTTTCTGAGAAAGGTAAATGAGTTATCTGGCATCCAATACGAGAACTATGACGAGATTGCACTTGACAAAAGCGAACGTATTAATCCTGTTCGTCAGTTAGTGGAGTCCGAAGAAATCAGATTCACTGCCGATGCTGTATCACCAGAGCTGACAACCCTGCTCGAGACTAAGCTGTTTACAACGGTGTTAACCACCACTACCGACGGATTCTTAGAGGCGGCTATGCGGAAGATCTGGGGGCATGAACTCCGTGTGGTAAATATCTATGATAAGGACACGGTTGATGATCTGCAAAAGGCACGAAAGGCATGTCGCAAGGACAAAAGATATAATCAGCCCACCCTTATCTATGTATTTGGCAAGATGGATGAGGAGGATCTGACAAAGAAGTATATCCGCACAGAAGCTGACGCCATCCTTTTAATTGAGAAATGGATGCGTATGGATGTTGAGTCGAATAACGAAATGCTTGATTTTATTCGAAGCAAGCGACTCCTCGCTTTGGGTTGCAAATACGACAATTGGTATTTCCGCTTCTTCTGGTATGTGCTGACAGGAAACATTGACAGTGAGAAGTTTGAAGGCACGGGTGAGGTGGCCTTTGCTTTAAATACTACAGAAAACTCAGAAAACAAGTTGCAGCGTTTCCTGGATCGAACCAATATCTGTGTCCTTGGAGATGCTCACTCATTTATCAGGAATATAACCAAGACGCTGACAGAAGAAACGGACGACGCACCATTCCGTCAGCAGATTATCGACAGCAGACGAAGAGGAGGCGTCTTTATCTCATATTGTAGTAAGGATGCCCTTGCTGCCAGTCAATTGTTCTTCCAGCTCTGCGAAAAGAAATATGATGTATGGATTGATAACGCCAGATTATACGGTGGCGATAGTTATGAGAGTGCCATCTCTGATGCCATCAGTTCTGCGAGAATCATCATTGTAGTCCTTTCTCCTAACATCGCTGATGATTTGATGCGTGGTGATACTGAACACTATTATAACAAGGAGTGGCGGATGGCCCAGCAGTTTAAGGACAAAACCATTATCCCAGTGGCCATCAATGGTTATAGTCTGCGTGCTGAATATCATCAGCGCTTTGAGGCTGTCATTAACCAGCAACCATCTGGCATCAATCTGATGGATGCTGACGGATTCCATTCATTAATTACTTCTATTAACGAACACATTTAACCATATGAAGATACTTGGACGTTGGTTCTCACAGCAAACAGAACAGGTGATGGATGACAGTCAGAATCCATGGGCAGGCCTTGCTTCATACGAAGATCCTGAAACAGCAGAACGGAAGTTGAAGTTTTGTGGACGTGATGATGACAGCTATGATGTTACCAAACTGATTATGGGTAACATCTTTGTAACGCTTTATGGAAAAAGCGGTATTGGTAAGACTTCTCTCCTGAATGCTGGTGTGTTCCCAGAGCTGCGAGAGGAAAACTATACGCCGCTCAGTCTTCGAATAGGTATGAGGGATGGAAGAACCAGCTATCAATCCATCATCATTGATGCTATTAAACGCTCCATCAGTCGCATAGAGGCCATCAATGTCATCGAGGAACAAACAGACGAGAATGCTGTTGACTATCTCTGGAATTACTTTGCGCGCCATCGTTTTTACGACAAATACGATGAGCCAACTTCACCAGTTGTCGTATTCGACCAGTTCGAGGAAGTGTTCAGGACAAATCGTGAAGAAGCCGAAACGCTCTTACGTCAGCTGGATTACATCAACGACAAAGATCACACCCTGGACAACTGTACTGTTGACGGCCAGACCTATCGTTACGAAACCAACTTCCGCTTTGTAGTGTCCATCCGTGAAGACGATCTTTATCGCTTAGAGGACAGCATTGATAATTGTTACCTGCCAGCATTAAAACGTTGTCGCTATCGTCTGCGTAGCCTTTCTGAACAAGGCGCACGCGATGTGATTCTTATCCCTGGTAAAGGTCTCTTTCGAGATGAAGAGCGAGAGCAGATTGTTCAGACCATTACCAATATAGCACGAAACAAGGAGGATCAAAGTATTAGCACCAACCTGTTATCCCTCATCTGTAATCGTATATTTGTTGACTTCCAGCGTCGTCAGGATCTAACTCATATCAATCAGACACTTGTTGATGGTTTCATCAAAGGCAATCCGTTTGAACGCTTCTACAACGAGGCAACCCGAGGTTTCTCTAATCGCGAAAAGAACTATATAGAAGATCATTTCGTTGATAGTACAGGGCGTCGTAACTCCCTGCCGGAAAGCGACTTCCTGCTTCATGTTAAGGGGGGATCAAGACTATTGGAAGGCAACACCCGTATTCTTCAGCGAATCAGTACCTCGTCTGATGGAAGCAGCTTCAGGGTAGAACTTATCCATGATTCTTTCTGTGAGCCCTTGGCTGATCTCAAAGAAAAGCGCGAACGTCGGAACCGCCTTAAATGGTTTGCTTCTGCTGCTGCCATCTTCATGCTCTTGTTTGGTATCATTGGGGCTATATCCTATCTTTATTTTAGGAACCTGACGCATGAGAGTACCATTGCTGCGCAAAAGAGTACCATCGCTATAGAGCGCGACTCTTTGCAAAGGGCTTTTCACTCACTTGAGGCCATGCAGTCGGATATTCAACAAAAAGAAGCAGAGTTGTTGTTGAAACAGCAAGAACTTGACAAGATCAATCAAGAGTTCAAACTGAAGGATTTGGCATTAGCTCAGAAAGAGAGTGAACTGGCTCAAATTATGGATGAGATCGTTAAGATAGAGATTGAGAAGAATGAGATTGAAGCAAGACTGGAAAAATATAAAGAAGGGGAAACCAGTGGCGATTTGAATATCACCTATAGTTATGACGGTGTGGAATATCTACGATATGGCTTCTTCGAACAATCAGATCTGGATAAATGGAAATCTCAGAATGAAGAAGTGTGTCGCAGAAAGATTCCTCAGCTATTAAGCGACTCTTTGCAAGTACTCCAGATTCCAGAAGAATTTATGGAGGCAGAACCAGGACTCGTCTATCTTATCCTGAAATCTCCATCTATTAGTGAGGTTCAAGAAAAGCAGGGTTGGTTTGATATGTTGTCCATAATGAATGATGACCAGATCTTTAAGCTCTATGACATCTTGGCCCGTGAGAGATACAAGTTGTCTGTGTTATGGTATAGAGACGATACGTCAATACTTAATAATGAAGCATATTCGTATGCCAATGATGGTGACTTCGATGCCGCGCTGAGCACTATCGACAAAGCCATAGAAAAGGCTCGTGTATCCTATGCAAACAAATACGATTCAAAGGGAGAAATCCTTCTGATGAAAGGCGACACCCAGCAAGCTGTAGAGATGTGGAATGAGATCATGAAGATCGCCCCGAATTTCATCGACTCCAACTATGGCAGTACCCCATTCCATGAGCAACTGCTTGAACGCGGACTGATTAAGCCATAGTGCCTACCACAAGAAAGACTCCTCTTCACCGTCGTAGACGATGGCGCCTTTCCATCCGTGATGGCGGCATGCGGCTTCGATGTCTTCCTGCAGGTCTGGCGAGATGAGGCGCTCGCCCTTGCGGATCTCGTAGTATTTCTTATGGCCCCACATCTGGATGAGCAAATGGCGGATGCGATACTCCATACGACCAGGCATCTCATCATAAAGACGGGTCAAACCACGCTTCATCACGATGCTCTGGTTCTTGCGGAACATCTCGCATCTCTCTCCACCAATCCTGGGATTGCGCGGGTTGATGGCAGTATAGGCAAATGGGGTGGTCTCGACATACTGTCCAGTCAACCAGCGCAGACATTGGTCATGAAGCGGACAAGTATCGATGAAACATACCATGTAATGGTTAGCCTTTTTGCGGAAGGCCTCTTCTTGCGACTGAGTCGCTGACAAAGTGTTGTTTTCTGTTTTCATACTGCAAATGGATATCTAATAACATCATTTCTATATCTATTCTCTCACACCCTCACTTTTACCCAGTAGTAGTTTCCTGAGGTGGAGTGTTTGCTCTGGAACTTGTATTCTGGGCGATTCAGATAGTTGCCGATCTTCTGGAAAGAATTCTCCTCTTCTTTATACCCCTTGAACTTACTCTTCAGCAAAGCAGAAAGGTCCTTCAGACTCATCCACTGACCATCGTTCGCTCCCCTGCCTGACGTTAGCTGTCCATCGGACTGAGGGGTGGGAGCGATTCTTGGTTTCTGCACTACAGCCATCAGCATCTCACCAAGTCCGTTAAGGCGCTGGTATTGCAGGTTGTGCTCCATCAAGTTGCGCTCCTCGTCCTTCGTGAGCCAATAGCGCTCGCCACTCTGAATCTCATGCATCAGTTGGGCAAAGAGCTGGTCGTGCTGAACAGGTGTCTCGAAATCGATGTCGCCATCGATGCTCACACAAACGAAACGACGCGAACCAGAGGGATCAGTCAGAGGTGTCTGCTCGTTGGTCGTGCCAATAAACGAGGCATAACGACGATTCGAGGTATAGGCCTTGCCGTATGGCGGACGATACTTCAAATCTGCTGTCGACACCAGATACTTCAGCACAATCTGCTGACGCTGGGTCACACGATCGAACTCATCGAGATTGATGAGACCAAACGAGCTTAAGCCCAGATTCAGGTCGTTTTCGTTCTTGAAGTTGATGCGATCGTTGTAGTAATCCAACAAGTCGCGAGGCAGGAGGATGCGACAAAACGAGGACTTGCCACAGCCCTGACGCCCTATTAAGAGAGGTACGAGCGCGTTACCAGTCAGCTGACCTTTACCCAACCACATCGCCACCATCGAGCGCATCCAGATATGAAAGAGGTGTGTCCACTCCTTCCATTCCGTCGGAACCCTCTCGGCAAGAGCTGTCACACGATCCTTCCCATCCCAGCGGGGCAGATGCTCCAAATAGTCGTTCATGGGATCGTAGCGTTCGATGTCGTCAGAGTTCACATAGCGACGGATGTCCTTGTCCCAACAACGGATGCCTTGTTCCAAAGCCCTCATTGTGATGGAGTTACGTGCCTCCTCCGTGAGATCCTGGAAGGAGAATCCGATGCCAGTCCTCGTGCGATACTCAGCCACACCCCGCATCACATTCTTACGGAGCTCGTAGTTGGCATTGAGGAAGATGTTCACCTTCATCGTCATCAGTGTCTCCTGCGGAATGGTCTTCGTGCGCTGAATGCCTTTCTTCTCCATGTATTTCTTCACCTGATCCTCGCGATAGGCATTCTCAAACACTTTCTGCACCAGGTCTTTCTCATCCCAGTAAGCCCCCTTCATCAGCGTCTGACGAACAGCTGGTGCCATCGCCAGTCCCGTTTCTAAGCAATACTGCGCCAATCGCGAGAGGATGGCATGATGGCGCTCCTCGGCATCGCTGATCCCCTCCGTATCGTCGTAGGCTTTCGAGAGGTTGAACTCGAACACGGTGTGCATACTTCTGTATCGATCATAGTCGCTCGTCTGCTCTATCGTCGTCGACTTGCGGGTGATAGCCTCCGTCGCCTTCTCTGCCTTGGCATAGATGGGCGTCGCCAGCGGATTATACACCAGTCCTGGGTCGAAACTCATGTAACAGATGCGCTGAGTGGTGGGCTCAAGCTTCTCAATAGTCACTCCCAACTGACCATTATAAATGATTCGCGCCCGCTCGTACAGATTCTCATGGAAGAGGGCGATGTCTGAATCTTCTCCTGGGAGAGTGTTTCCGCCAGGAAACAATTCGCCTCGACACACAATCTTCACCGATTGTCCGTCGGCTCCCACGAAGGCCATCAGCGTCTGGGGCATCTCGGCAGCACCTCGTCGCACGGCATCAGCCTCATCCTGACCAGTCAGGTTGTTCACCTCCAAGAGCACCAGACCTGTGTACCCTCTGGTGATGCGCTCGCCCTTACGATGCTCCTGCTCCAACGCAAAACAGATGCGAGGCAGGTTCTTGGGCCAGTTTACATAACCCGTGAGCGTTCCGTCACTATTCCGATCAGCGAAGGTCATCAACGGCCACTTGGCGCGAAACTCGCTCACCTCTTCCTGCATCTCTCCATTGCGGATCGTGTCTGCCACTTCCTGCAATTCAACAAGGCGCAGGGTCTCCTTGTTTCTGTAATTCTTGATAATCGTTATTTTTGCTGTCATCGATTTATGGATGTGTTTTCTTTCCGAGGTGCAAAGGTACAAAAAAGTTGGCGAATATCCAAATTATTTTTGCACAAATATTCAAAAATGTGCAGAAAATGGCAAGTAATTCTCAAAAACTACCTTCCTAACCATCATTCAGATATCTGTTCCCCTATAGTTCCAACATAGGGAACAATCAGTTCCCTCCTTGGGAACAGCCTGTTCCCGCCGCAGGAACTGACTGTTCCCTTGTTATTTGCTATTACGGAACTATTTGAAAATCAATAGTCTAAAGTGTAATTTCACCCATTTTGGCCCTATTTTTATACAGATTAGGAGCAAAAATGAAGGCTTTATGAAGGCTTAAATGACAAGCCTTCATAGTGTAACACCTTATAAACCAATAAGATAACTATCAATATGAAGGCTTGAGCCATTTTTAAAGATAGAATTCAAAGATGTTACAATTGTAATGACATATTTCCGTTCAAGTCGCATCCCTTCAGGTCTATATGAACCGAGGTTTCTCTCTTCATTATATAATAATGTACGCGCGGTTTTTATCTTTTTGAATAAATCCTTGGCTGTTTCACTTTTATTCTGTATCTTTGCAACATAGCGACAATAAAATGAGAACAGTTCTATTTCTGGCTACGTTACTAGTTTGCCATTATTTGGCAGATTTCTGCTTGACATCACCTTCGATGATAAGGGCGAAGGCTGATGGGCGCAACCCATGGCCGATCTTGCTTCATTCCGCAATCCATGCCGGACTGATGGGATTATGTCTATTGGTATGGGGTGTTTCGTGGAAGTTGCTTTTGATCCTTGCACTTGTAGAACTGATCACACATTTCCTGATTGATACGGCCAAAGGCCAACTTACTGCTTATTTCCCCATTTTGGCAGATATGAAGCAGAAGCCCTACTGGATGCTCTATGGCTTTGACCAGTTACTGCATTTATTGGTGATAGTCGCGATTTGGTATTTTTCCACATTTTCTTAATAAAACCTTGTTTGTTTCAGAAAAATCCTTTATCTTTGCAGCATAGAAACAATAATAAGTAACTTTAAAACATTGAAGACAAACAGATAGAATGGATAGTTTAGGGAAGATAGTCACGCCAGGCGTGCTACTCCCATTGGGAACAAAAATCGTTGTTATTAACAAAAAACTGGCGCTAAGTTCCTAATCGAACATATTGATTTTAAGAGCTTTTAGCTCTTGTCACCCTATCGGATACCACCCACGATAGGAAGCAAGTTACGAATGGTTAGTGCCTTTTCTTATGACCTACAAACTATATGGATTTCTCCAAGGGGCTTACGAAGTTAAGACAAAGCTTGAACCAAAGTTTCGACCGTGATGCTCAAATTCTAAGAAACGAATTTGAAAAAGTAAGAGATAGATTAAATATGTATGTATCAGACTCTGCTGGTGCATATAAACCTCTTAAGGATTTTTCTGAGGTAAAGGACATCCCTCAAAAAGGTAACGAACCTGATGGCTTTGTATATGGTTATGAGATTATTCCAAGTATCAAAAATCCAAAAGCAAATGCTCAAGAGGAGTCGGATAACATATCCTTTCCACTTATTCACCCATTCATGAAGGTAGGAGCTACCGCGATTGAGGAGAATGGTAATTGTGCCCAATGTTTTTTTAATTTTGCTTTAAGGTCTATAATCTCCTATCCTTTAAGAGACTGTGTGGTGTATATGATAGACTCGAATGTAAGCGGCGATTTCAATTCCTTATCACCAATTTGCTCGGCACTTGGGGATACCTCCGAGAAGAACATGTTTCATTATATAACCACCACACAGGAAACGGATCAAGTTCTTCAAGAGTTAACTCTGGTCATGGATCATAATATCAGGAATTATATATCGAAGTATCCTGACCTCAGTTCCTATAACAGACAGAATCCACAGATGCGTGAGCCGTATCATTTCCTCTTCATCAAAAATATACATGAAACACTTTCCTGCAAGCAGCAGATTATGAATCTGGCTAAACTTGTTTATTCTCAGAATGCGACGAAGGCAGGTATATTCATATTCTTTACATACGATAATAATGTTTTATCCAATCAAGAAGAGGCGTTTTTCTCAGAGGAACACAAAGCAATACAATATCTGTTGAGCATTTCCTGTGTAATGGAAAAGCCCGAAAGGCATTATCCTGATGCAAATCTGTCACTTGAACCCAAAGCGACCTTTGAGATCGTAAATAAAGTCATTAACTACGTAGATACACAGAAACCACCAGTATCTGTAATGACATTTAGTTCAATGATAAAGAATAAATTGGCTTCTGGCTCTTTATGGGATCCTCCATACAAAGGACAGAAGTCCCATCTCTATATCCCTGTAGGCTATCAGAATGCAACAACTACGAAGGAGATTGATTTCAATTTCCGTGACTCTTCTCCTCATACTTTTATAGGAGGTAGAACGGGTAGTGGAAAGTCGATACTGCTTCACAACATCATATTGAATGGTGCTCTACGTTATTCGCCAGACAAACTGCAATTCTATTTGGCAGATATGAAAGGCGGTGTTAGTTTTGTGAAATACAAACAATTGCCTCATGTCGCTGCTCTATGCGCCTCTTCCGACAGACATTATGTTGAGAGCCTATTGGAATTGTTTTGCAATGAGATAGATTATCGGGCTTCTCTCATGAAACGTGCTAACGTTACATTATTGGATGATTACAATGAAATGGCAGAGAAGTTAAAAGTTGAGAAATTACCATATCTTTTTTGTATTATTGATGAATTCCAGATATTGTTTTCTTCTACAGATGATGTGTCAAATAAATCAAAGAAATATATAGAAAAAATACACAAGCTGGGACGCTTCGAAGGAATCTTTTTGGCTTTATGCACTCAATCAGCACCATCTGAGGTTGATAGAAGACAAGTAGGAGTCAAACTATCCATGTATAACAACACTCAGGATAGTATGGCTTTAATTGGTAATGAGGGTGCTGCCTATTTGAGAGGTACGGGAAGGGCTCTCTACAATCCCAGTGAAACTGGTGAATCTAAATATAATCAGGAGTTCCAAGTCGCTTATATAGACGAAAAGAATGAACTTCCACAATATGTTCAGCAAATTCAACAGATATATTTGAAACAGAACAATGGACTTGACAAATATGATCATCTAATATATGATGATAATGACCAGTCTGTAAAACTATCCGACAATCCAGTCCTATCGCATCCCAAAAATCTGCCACCAAGTCCAACGCCTTATATTTATTTAGGTATACCAGGATTCTACAGAAAAGAACATGTGAAATTTTGCTTTCATAGAGATTCACAAAGCAATGTGGCTATCTGTGGTAATGATCGTCAGGCAGCTTTGCGATTAGTCGGTATTATTGTGATACAGTTTATGCGTTTCTATAAACAACGTGGAGCAAAGGTTTATATTTCTGATTTACAAAAACAGACGGAGTCAACATATAACAAATTAGATTTTCTTGGAAAGAATACTGATGTATCACATTCTGATTCTACGAATCTAACGAATACTCTGGAAGAGGTGTATCAGATTCTTTGCCAGCGAAAACAAGATCCAGCCAATAGCGTGTATGAGCCAGAGGTGTTATATTCTATTTTAGACTTGAAGTCAGATAGTAATTTTACATCATCTCAAAGCAGCATGTTTAGTTTCAGTGGAACAACAGAAATTACTCCAACAAACAAATTGAAAGAATTGATTGAGGATGGTCCTGATTATGGAATCCACATTTTGGCATATAGTTATAACTTTGCGAATATGGATGTTCTTCAGAATCTGTCACTGCTCAATAAGATGGAAGTTAAAATTGCCTTGAGAGGTGGCAATTCTTCCAGACTCCTTATTAATATTGGTTCAAATGATATCATTGACCAATTTGGTAAAGCATATATTCGCATGCCAGAAGATATGGGTCTAAAATATAATGATGGTGATAGTTACGGTGATCCCTTCCTGATATATAATACAATAGGAGACCGAAAGTTCGAGAATTCTGTGTGGGATGTGTTATTTAAGAAATTACCTAATAAAGAGTATTAAGATATGGGAAGTGGAACAGTCAATCAAGGAAAGATAAGTTACGAGGCCATATCAAATGATATTAGGCAGTTGTATGCAAGAAATACTGCTTTTCAACAGAAGCGCACCAATATCGCATCGTCTTATAAGCTGTTAGGGACTTTTCTTGCTGATAGTAGGTTTGTTCGTCAATACCCTACACTGGAGCAAGAGATAAACCAAGTTATAGGGAACTGGAACCCTTCAAACTCTATAGACCAATTGAAATCATTGTTGAATAGTTATTTCACAAAAATCAGTTTCATTGACAAAGAGATTTCTATCATCGAGGGATATCAGCAGAAATTGTTGCAATTACCAGACAGACATAATCGAAAGACGGCAACAGATAAAATAGATAACTTCTTAAAAAATGTTTCTATGAAATTATCTGTTGCTCAACTTGACCGTGTAAAAGATGATACTATTCCAAAGATTCATCAATTGATAAAAGATGTAAAGCATGGTTTTGGAATAGAGAATGATAATGTCGAAGATAATAAGGCCATCGCAAATTCCCTCTTAAATAGAATTGGAACCTATAGGAATTATGTAGATAAGTTTGGACTACGTGAAACTTGTATCAAAGCGGAAAAGATTGCAAATGACGTGCTTAACAAACCTGATTATGCTACACCAGGCTCTGACTCGCATAAACTTCAACAAGCTAATAAATGGTTAGACCAATGCAAACAGTTGTTTGAGGAGGAAGATAAGGTCTTCAAACAGATGATGGACAATCTTGACAGCACATCCTACTTGATGTGGAAAAAAGATTATACACATATAAGAGAAGAACTGGAAAAGGGCTCTACTCGTTGCGAATTGTCTGCAAATGAGTTGGAATCAAATCGTTCGACTGCCAACCAATTAAAAGATCGGGAATTATCCAACTTATTGAATAGTTACAATTCTATCGTTAAGGACAGTTTCCTGGATGACATTCAATATGTCAGAGACAACTGTGTGGAAAGATGCAAGTTGGATGAACTGTGGGATAAATTTAAACGTAAAAAGAAAGAGTTACAATTTAAAGTTGCAAAGATAGTAGGTATCATTGTTGCTATCATTATATTCATTGTAATAATGGTCATATACTGGCCATGGTCCGGTATAACTGCAGGTATTATTTTGGCATTATTAATTCTAATAATATTAAAAAGCAGATAACATGAGTAGTTTAACAAATGGCAATGATTATAAGCGCGGTTGGGAAGAAGGCCATCAAGACGCGTTGAGCGGAAAGGATAAAAACTTTCGCCGTATGGGGTTGTCATGGAAGTACGTTTTTCATGGAAATGCAGCCCTTGATAGTTATACCGAAGGTTATAACATTGGCTATGAAGCAGGTATCAACGAAAAGAATGTAGTAAGAAAAGTAGAAATAACTAATAATAACAAAGATATGGATTACAATAGCTCACAAGCTCAACAATTCTACAAAGAATTTCAAGCACTGAAAGATTTGAATGACAATATTGTCGTTTGTTTTTGTGATAGAATAAGGCAAGTTAATGGTCAATTTAAAAGTTACATGTCTGTGATGGTTGATACTGGTGTCCCAGCAGAAGAGTGTAAAGCTTTCGAGGAGGAGTGTTATGTAGAGGATGAACGTAATTTTAAAGAATTATTTGATAGGATTGTAACCTTTGATTTGCGTCAAATAAGGGTGTATTTGGAACAGATTAAGAGACAATTTCGTGCAGCAACGGGTATGGATATAGGACAAATTGTACTCAAAACTCCGAGTGCTTCCATATCATCTTCAATACCTCAGAATGCAGTGTTAAGTAGTACCGGAATTCAAAATTACGATCTTCAGATTAACGCTATCTGTAACATGATGGATTTTCTTGTAGACCAGAAGGAGGAGTTAAAGAATCATCTTCGTAATTATGAACGGGATTGTAATAATATGATTAATAATGGAGTACCAAAAGAAATATGTGATGATTATATGCTCAATTATTATCAATACAACTATAATTTGATTAAAAATATATCTGATCAAATTGAAATTCGAGACATTCCACAGTTGAGGCGTGTATATGATGAAATTGCTAAATCTCTTAGAGAATTGGGAAAGAGTGTCAACAGATCACCAAAGCAAATGTAATTTTTAACTTTTAAAATAATTAATTATGGCAAAAAATGATTTTAAAGGCGAAGTGCCTGTGAACTATGCAGAGAAATGTCTTTGTATTTTGGTTTTAGACGTGTCGGGTTCGATGGATGGAGAACCTATTAACGAGTTGAATAAAGGCTTGCAAGAGTTTTATGATGACATTTCTTCCAATCCATCATTAAGACAAGGGCTTGAAGTATCGATTATTACCTTTAATCATATTGTCAAGACCATACAAGAGCCTGCGTTGGTAGATAAATTTACAATGCCTAAATTGACAGCATCAGGTTGTACGGCAATGGTTAATGCTGTTAATGATGCAATTGACAAAGTTGAGGCTCGCAAACAGTGGTATAGAGATAATGGTGTAACCTATAAACGTCCATGGATTATTTTGATGACGGATGGTGAGCCAGATGATGATCAGGATGTAAATACATTAGCTTCTCGCATCAAGAATGATACAGTAAACAAGCATTATCAATTCCTCCCAATTGGTGTTGAAGGAGCCAACATGAATATCTTAAATGATATTCGAGGAAATATGAAGCCCATGAAATTGAAGGGAACAAGATTCAGTGATTTCTTCGAATGGCTCAGTAATAGTATGGGTAGTGTTATTGATGCTAACCAAGGAGACAAAATTAAACTTGAGGATCCATCTGATTTCATTGATGATTGGTTGGAGGTATAATTATATTTGATATCCCCGGTTTTCAGGGATTCATTCCAATTACAATCCCTGAGAACTGGGGCTTTACTAATTACAAGTTTGCACCATTTAATAATAAACTGTATGAAAAAAAGAATATTCTTTGTTATTATTGGACTTATTGGGTTTGGCTCTCTCATAGCACAGATTAATGATTCTGTACTCGTTAGCCATTATGGGAGCATTCGTGCTGACATGACACGTGATGTTTGTAGAATAGCAGGAATTGACAGTGCTGCTATACTAAAATTGATATCCAATGAAAGTTTAGTCGATTTCAAAAAGAATATTAAAGATAATAATCTCAGAAAGATTTTTGATTCAGCAAAGCCATTAAGTGGTAATGATTTCAAATCATACGACCAGAATATACGAGAAACGAGAAAAATATATGTTAGCCACTTACAAAACCTATATCCAGAAAAGACTGCTGATGTAAACAATGTATTTTTGAAATATATTCCAAGAATCAGTTTGCTTACATCAGAATGCGAGGTGCTGAGTGAGGATGCTCAAAATAACTATGCCAATTATTTACAGTTGTATCCAAATGGTCAGTTACGTCACTTAATTTCAGTTAATGGTGGAAACCATCATGCAGGTCCCATTATGAATAATGAAACAAGCAAGAAAGACAAGAATGAAAACCTTGGAGTCTTGCTACCTATTATTTTTATTTCTATTATAGCAATATGCGCATTTCTGTATTGGAAGTATTTTAGAAAAAAGAAAGATATGAAGTTGCAGATTGATGAGAAGAACGAAGAACCTGCGGTCGTTGTGGTAGAAAATCCAACAAATTCAGAAGAAAAGAGTGAGAGTGATACGGATAGAGTTATTGTACAGGAGGAAATAGCAACTGTTGACGATCCACCAGCTCCACCCAAGAAAAAAATCCAATTAAATCCTGAGGGGCATGCTATGGCTATTGATGCGGATAATTTGATTATAGTTGGGGCTTCTGTCCAAGGGAATGGACATCTTAAAAGAGACATTCCTTGTCAGGATAATCATGCTTATGAATATTTACAAGACGGATGGGGTATCGCCATTGTTTCTGATGGCGCAGGTTCAGCTAAGTATTCTCAAATAGGCTCTGCATTTGTGGTAAATCGAGCTATGGCTCATTTCAAACAATTAATAACAGCAGAAGAATGGATAAAAAAGGGTGTCTTGCCTTCAGATATCGATTGGGAGAAAAAAGCATATAAGGCACTAAGAACAGTAAGAGATGAAATGGATTTGCTATCGCAGAAAAGAGATTGTAGCATTAAGGACTTAAATGCAACCATTATTGTCATTATTCATTCGCCATTTGGCATATTGGCCACCCATATTGGTGATGGTCGCGCTGGATATAAAGATAAGTCGGGAGAATGGTTTTCAATTATAACTCCCCATAAGGGAGAGGAGTCAAATCAAACAATCTTTATCCCCTCAGATTTCTGGAATATACCTTTCTTCGAGATGAAGGGCATCACAGTCCCAGAGTCAAGAGTTATAAGGGATGAAGTCTCTGCATTCACACTAATGAGTGATGGCTGTGAGAAGACATCATGGTTATGTAATCAATTTAATGAAGAGACGGGTAAGTATTATGACCCAAACAAACCTTACAAAGGATTCTTTGATCCATTGGTTGAGACCCTGATATCATTTAGATCAGATAATGATCCGCTAACTGAGAGGGAGGAGAAATGGTATCGCTTTATCAAGAGTGGTAATGAATCCTTTGAAATAGAAACAGACGATAAAACAATGATTCTTGCAACCATCTATCAATAAACGACAATGATTGTATATACTTCTAAACAAGAGAAAATAAATTTAGCTCAGAAGCCCTTCTCATCTGGTGGTGAAGGGAGTGTTTATGCTGTCAATTCTGCTCCAAGCAGATTCAAAGATATTTGTGTAAAGATATATTCTCCTGGTAAGACCGATCAATTGCGAGAGGCTAAAATTAAATTCATGGTGTCTAATCCTCCCCAGACAATAAGAGGAAAAGGATTTTTAATTGGTTGGCCTCTTGATTATGTGACTGACAGTCATGGAAAATTCTTGGGCTTTATTATGCCTCTTGCATTTCCTAATAGTAGACAGTTGGTAGAATTAACTGTGTATTCACTCAGTAAAGTGTTGGGAAAGGAATGGCATGATCGATATGACATATCAGCAGGAAAGAAATCCTTAATATCCAGATTGAAACTAATATTCAACATTGCGACCCCCATTCATATATTGCATTCTACAAACAAGTATGTCTTAAAAGACTTTAAACCACAGAATGTTCTTGTTACTTACGATGGTCATGTCACAATCGTTGACTTAGATAGCATTCAGATCTCAGACGGAGGTCAAATGCTATACCCAGGAACAGCTGTGACCCCAGAATATATGCCGCCAGAGTTTTTCACAAAAGGCATAGGAAAATCGTTGAAATCTCCTATAAACAAATCATGGGATTATTTTGCTATTGGAGTAGTTTTCTATGAGATCCTTATGGGAATTCACCCATATTGTGTAACACCTAAAAAACTTAATGATATTAGTGAGAATAGCCGTTCTTCTAATATCTCATTAGGATTATTCCCCTTTGGGGCCAATAAACAGATGATAGAAGTGCGTCCCCGTCCTCATGATAGGTTTACTAAGTTACCACAGGAATTTCAAAATAAGTTTATCAGTACTTTTTCAGAGAAACCTGGTAATAGGCCATCTGCGTATGAGTGGAAGCAATATATGTATGATGTGATAAAAGGAATAGATGGTGTTGAGGAAAAAATACAGGATAAAAAAGAATTTGACTCTGAGTCCCGTTTGGAAAGAGACATGCGTATAACAGAGCTGGAAACATATAATCAATGCAAAACCAAGGAAGATTTCTTACGGTATATAAGACTCTATCCTGACGGCATGTATGTTTATGCGGCTACCCAAAGAATTTATCATTTTGATGAAATAAATAGCGGACTCGGAGGGGATAACAACAAAAATATTGATTCCAGTAGCAATGTTACTTTGGGTAATATCAAGAAAAAAAAGAAAGCTTCTCTGAAAGAAATATTGGTCCTCCTCATTTCTGCAATCATTTTGTATGCAGCAGCATATCTTATTCGAGATAATTGCGACGAGAGCTTTGGTAACATTTTGAACTTGCTTTCATATTTCCCCTATATGTTATTTGCTTTCGAAGTTGTTAGCAACAAGAAACTCGGCATAGTAATTTGTATTGCCGGTTGGTTTGTTATGTTGTTTTTGTGGTCTGATTACGCTATCCAACCAATCCAAACAGCTTTAGGGATATTAGGTCTTTGCTCATTTTTTGCAGTTGGCGCATATTTATTGATGTATCAAGAGAAATCATAACACTCCCTTTGAAGGATAACTAATAGGTTAAACAAGCTACCAATAGTTTAATAAAATAGGTATGGAAGATAAATCATTACACAACAGTCAACAATCGCAAGGTATCTCTGATAGCTTGCAGAGTTTCATCGATTCTATGGTAGAGGAAATCGTTTTGGAGGGTAAACCTTTCGACTCTCAGAAGAAATATTTGAAGAAGTTCAGCGAGTACGAAGGGTTGGATTATTTCCGTTTGGAATCTGATATCAATATGTTTTTTGAAATACTTGAGGATTTGAAATCTGAGTATAATAAACTATTGGTAAAATATGTCGAAGAAAAAGGTAAAGAGTGTAATATTTCAGAGAAAACTGTCCAAAATCTATTGAAACAAATAACTCAGCCCCTTCAAAACCAACACAATCTTGGCATCACCTCACTTTCTGGTGCTATAGGATTACGTGAGCAAGAAGTGAGGTGTGCATTGGATCAACAAGAGGGCCTTGTACGTAAACTCGTGGTAAGAAACGGCAAATTTGGCTTTACCGATGAAACTGGTCGTATGGTTATCCCCTGTCAGTGGATTTATGCAGAACCTTTTAGCGAGGGACTGGCATTGGTTCAAAACAACGACAAACTATATGGATTCATCGACAAAAAGGGAGTGAAGATTATTCCATGTAAGTGGCATAGGGCAACAAGTTTCCATGAGGGACGTGCCCGTGTACGCAAGCCTTACGATAATCCGGATGATGAGCGCTTTGGATACATTGATTGTGCTGGCAATGTTGTAATTCCTTGCCATTGGCAGAAAGCTGATTATAAGTTTTCTGAAGGCCTGGCAGGTGTTATTCATGTGGATGACGACAGCGTGTATTGGGGCATGCACAACTATCGTTTGAAAGAGAACTCAGCCGGATATACGGCCTACATCAATAAGGAAGACAAGATAGTTATAAAGGGCGAATTCAATGAGTTAGGTTGTTTTACGCATGGGATGGCCATCGTTTCGGACAAGAATGTCAAATTTGGCGTAATTGATAAAATGGGGAACATTGTTGTGCCATTGGACTATGATGAAGCCAAGATTTTGAACGAGAATTTGATTATGGTCAGAAAAGATCACAAGGAAGGGGTGTGTCACAAGAATGGTAAGATAATTCTTGACTGCCAATGGAAAATAGGTGATGTTAAGGAAGGACTTATCAGTTTTTGTGATGACAAAAATATCGGCTTTATTGATGAAAATGGAGAGATTGTTATTCCTTGCAAATGGGGATGTTGTGGTGAAAATTATTTTCAAGACGGAATGGCTCCTGTTAGGATGGATGGAAAAATCGGTTTTATTAACACCTCTGGTGATGTTGTCTTACCATTTCAATGGTATCGTTGTAATGGTATTGGGGAAGGACTGATAGCTGTCGGCGATAAAAATAAGATGGGTTACATTGATTACAATGGAGACATCGTTATTCCATTCCAATGGAGTGAAACATATAAATTCTATGATGGAAGAGCAATTGTGGGGAACTATGATGTACGAGACGAATTCATAGGAAATGAACGATGCAGAATCATAGAAAATAGTCGATATGGGTTCATAGATGAGATAGGTAGTCTCATAACGCCTTGCCAGTGGCATTTGGCCTACGAATTCAGAGAAGGTTTGGCTGCGGTAACTGATGACAAACTGAGAAAAGGTTTTATTGATCGTTCAGGGGAACTGGTCATCCCCTGTAATTGGAAATGGGACAGATGGGATGGTAATTATTTTGAAAATGGGCTTGTTAAACTAAAAGATACCGACGGTAATTCCTATATTGCCGACCGCTCTGGACATATTGAGCAAGTTGACGAAAATGTTCTTTGTAAGTTAGAATAGAAAAAACACGAAGTAACAGGCACAGTGTGACGTAGTTATTTCCAATATTTAAACAAAGCAATGAAAAGAATCTGGCTGTTGGTGGTAATTGCAAGCATAGCAATAGGTTTGCAGGGGTGTGGGAACGCGAAGGTTGAGCGCTCTGAGGAATTGGTGGTTATTGAGCAGACGGATAGTGTGCGCAGAGGACAAGGTGAGGACATTTATTGTTGGGCATCGTTCAATGTAGATGTTCCTGTAAATGGGCCGCAGGCATTAGTTGACTCTGTGATGATACTTGTCAACAGGGAAGTTTATAAGATGTGTGAGTATTGCATTGAGTTTGTTGACAGCCCAGATGAACACGTGGCGTATAGCGAAAAAGAAATGTTTACCAATGATGGCGAACAACTGCTTAATCACTATTTGGAAAAGTACAAACCACTGATAGAAGACAGTCTTTGGAATACGTTTGGCCTCGAACTGAAGTTGGAGGCCCAGACGGAAAAATATGTCACATACGGGGTGGAGAATTTTTACTGCGGTGCAAACTGTAGCTCTGAGAAGCATTTCTATACCTTCGACAAAAGCAATGGACATCAGGTGAAGGATATTATCAGTCATGAGAACCTTGAACGTTTTTTCAAGGATTATCCAGAATACACTTCTATTGAGGATGATCCGTGGTTCGGAAGGGTAGGATGGCAGTTCTCTTCGGAGGACGATGCCTCCAAATATGAATATGGGTTGTTAGACGACCATTTTTCTCTTGCCATACATGGGTATGACAAACATTTCCTGCTGCTGAGTTTTCCATACGGCCAGATATTCTCCTATCTTTCTCCAGAGGCTCAGGCTTTGGTGGAACGACATGAGGAGAATGTACCGATGCTCCCTGCTTATCTTTCTCACAGGAATCCAGAGGTGAATTTAGAAGTAGATACAGTTAACTATGCCTTGATTGGATGTGTGAGTGTTGCGGGAGGAGAAATACGGGACACACTGTTGCATTATGATCCAGCACTGGAGGTTTATCCGAAATTGGTTTATACTATTGGTACCCCAGTATTTCTGTTGACCTATTCTTTCGGACATCTTTTGTATCAAGATGAGGCTATGACATGCAAGCTTGATGAAGAGAGTCATCTGCAACCTGTGGCGCTCTTTTCTATCGAAGGCAAAAAGGACAGCGTTGTTACATGCATGTGGTATGACCAACCGTTGGAGGCCAGCAACGGTTTTCCGTATGATGAATTTGATGAGAATCGCTTTGGCCTCCATTATGATTGGTTCACCAAACGTTTGTATTACCCTATCCTGGAGGCTCATGACCCAGACTCGGAATTTGCCAATACGAGTTGTTCGCGATATACTGGGCGTTTTGAAGTCCTTGAATTCAATGGAAAGGAGTTTGTTTATATTGGCACAGATGGTGCATGGTGGTTGAATAAGGATCTGCGCAATTATAAGCGTACCGTCAGCAATAAGAGAAGTGCAGACGGTATTGAACAGATAGACCTGATGCCCGACGGAACTTATCGACGTGCGTTCTGGAAAGGAGCAAAATCTCTCGATGACCTTCGTAAAAAGCCTGATAATGTGAGGATTAGTAAGGATATGTTTATATAATTTAAAGTATGAAGAAATATTCGATAATGATACTGATTGTGGCGGCTGTACTCCTGGAGGGAGTGGCGGCTGTGCAGTATTTCATGGCTCGTCATGGGGCTGAACAGTATCTGATGGCTAAGGCTGAGCGCGACTTGGAGGAGAGTCGTCGTGTGGCTGAGGTGAAGGCCCGTGTGGAGAGTGCCGTTAAGAATATCCTGCCCGCTGTGCAGGCGAGGGTAGAGCATCCTGAGGGGTTCTCGTCGCTCATTGCGAGAATGGTAAAGGATAATGAGGATATTGTGGGAGCAGGTGTGGCTTTTCCGCGTGATTTCTATAAGGATGGAGGGAGAAAGGGGCTTTATGCGCCTTATGCTTACGATACGAATCCTGCCCTGACAACCAAAGATAAGAAGAACCATCAACCGAATGTCCATGCTGATTTGCTGGGTTTCGACTATACAGACAGAGAGTGGTTCCAGAAGCCGTTGGCAGATGGCAGTAGCCTCTGGACGGAGCCTTATGTTGACAAGGGCGGAACGCATATCCTGATGGTTACCTACACTGCACCTGTTGTCGTGAATGGTCGTAGGGTGGCTGTGCTCTTTGCCGATGTGCCGCTTAACGATGTGTCTATCCTCTCGCAAGAAATGTACTCTGGTATTCAAAGCAGTGGAATTATTGTCATTCTGATGCATGTTGTCATTCTGTTAGTGCTGGGATTTATCATCTGGAGGGCCATCAGTGCCTCGCGACGTTATAAGGAACAGTATGTGGATGCTGAGAAGGAGCGATTGATAGAACAGCTTCTGAAACTGAAGGAGGTGAATGCCCGTTTGACGAATCGCAATAAGGAGCTGGCTGAGAAGGTGGCAGATCTGCAACGCCGCATACAGGCGGGATCCCAGCAGAGCGATCAGCACTGGTTTGGATAGGATATCATAAAAAGAGCCTCGCCAATCGGCGAGGCTCTTTGTTTATTGCTTGTCGAGTTCTGCAAGATTCTCGGCAATCATCTCGTCAGTAACGGTGTAGTTCTGGAGATCGCCCTTAATGAAGGCTTCGTAACTTGGCATGTCGATAAGTCCATGTCCAGAGAGGTTGAAGAGGATGACTTTCTCCTCGCCAGTCTCTTTGCACTTCAGTGCCTCGCGGATAGTTGCTGCGATGGCGTGGGTACTCTCTGGAGCAGGGATGATACCTTCTGTACGAGCGAAGAGCATACCTGCCTCGAAGGTCTCGAGCTGTGGGATGTCGACACCCTTCATCAGACCATCCTTGATGAGCTGGGAGATGATCATACCAGCACCATGATAGCGCAGACCACCAGCGTGGATGTTTGATGGCTTGAAGTTGTGTCCCAGCGTGTACATGGGGAGCAGTGGGGTGTAACCAGCCTCGTCGCCAAAGTCGTAACGGAACTGGCCGCGTGTCAACTTCGGACAGCTATCTGGCTCAGCAGCGATGAACTCTGTCTTCTTGCCATCCTTCAGGTTGTGACGCATGAAGGGGAAGGAGATACCACCAAAGTTGGAACCACCACCAAAGCAACCAATCACGATGTCAGGATATTCGCCTGCCATTGCCATCTGCTTCTCAGCCTCCAGACCAATGATAGTCTGATGCAAACCAACGTGATTCAGTACAGAACCCAGCGTATATTTACAATTAGGTGTAGTGGTTGCCAGCTCTACAGCCTCAGAAATAGCTGTACCCAGAGAACCTGAGTGGGTAGGATCCTTGGTCAAGATATCCTTACCAGCACGGGTTGACATCGAAGGAGAGCCCTCAACCACAGCACCAAAAGTACGCATGATCGAAGAGCGATAGGGCTTCTGCTGCATGGTGATTTTCACCTGATAAACGGCACAGTCGAGACCATAGATCTTGGCTGCATAGCTGAGGGCAGCGCCCCACTGTCCAGCACCTGTCTCTGTAGTGACGTTCGTTGTACCTTCCTGCTTGGCATAGTAGCACTGGGGCAGGGCAGAGTTAATCTTATGAGAACCTAAGGGGTTGGTGCTCTCGTTCTTGAAATAGATGTGGGCAGGGGTGCCAAGGGCCTCTTCGAGGGCATAGGCACGTACCAACGGGGTAGAACGATAGTACTTATACTTCTCGAGCACATCCTCAGGGATGTCAATCCATGCATGTTCTGTGTCCAGTTCTTGTACGCAGCACTCTCTTGGGAAGATATGTGCCAAATCGTCAACGCCTAAAGGCTGCTTGGTTGCCGGATGAATAGGCGGCATGGGCTTGTTGGGCATGTCAGCCTGAATGTTGTACCACTGTGTTGGAATCTCACTCTCTTGGAGGATAAATTTTTTCTGTTTAGCCATAATAATTGAATTTAGAATTTTGGAATTCTTGCTTAGGCAAGCGGCAAAGCCGATTACCGCCTGCAAAGATACAATAAATAAATGATAAATGATAAATGATAAATGATAAATTGAGAAAAAAGTGTATCTTTGCACCCGATTATGTGGATGATTGCAATAATATTAGTTTATTTTGCAGTTCTGTTTGGTATCAGCAGACTGACAGGACGTCGTGCGAATAACGAGACTTTCTTCCGTGCCAACCGCAAATCACCTTGGTATATGGTGGCTTTCGGAATGGTGGGCGCCAGCATCTCGGGTGTGACGTTTGTAAGTGTGCCTGGTATGGTGACAGGCATTGATATGACCTATATGCAGACGTGTTTAGGCTTTATTTTAGGCTATATCGCTGTGGCATTCATCTTGTTGCCGCTTTATTATAAGCTGAACCTGACAACAATCTACTCTTATTTAGGTCAGCGATTAGGACCAAGGGCTTATAAGACGGGTGCCTCATTCTTCTTGTTGTCGAAGATGACTGGGGCTGTGGCGAGGTTCTATGTGGTTTGCATGATTCTGCATAGGTTTGTGTTCGAGGCATGGGGCATTCCTTTCGTAGTAACCGTAACAGGCATGGTGGTGCTCATCTGGCTCTACACCCGTGGTGGAGGCATCAAAACCCTTGTTTGGACGGATACCTTCCAGACCGTTTGTCTGTTTTCGGCCCTTCTTATTATTATATATAAGGTAATAGGGCAGTTGGATATGTCGACTGGCGAGGCTATGCGTGCCATTGTGGCTGATGAACATAGCAGGATCTTCGTGTTCGACGACTGGGTATCGAAGCAGAACTTCTGGAAGCAGTTTCTGAGTGGTGTGTTTATTGTGATTGTGATGACGGGTTTGGATCAGGATATGATGCAGAAGAACCTGACGTGTAGGTCGTTGCGTGAGGCCCAGAAAGATATGTGTACCTATGGCGTTGCCTTTGTACCAGCCAATCTGCTGTTTCTGTCGTTGGGCGTGTTGCTGGTGATGCTGGGGCGTCAGGAAACGGGTGATGCCTTGCTGCCGGCTTTTGTGGCGTCAAGCGGGATGTCTGTGATGGTACCTTTTGCCATCGGAATAGTCGCTGCTGCATTCTCGAGTGCCGACTCTGCCTTGACATCGCTTACGACGAGCTATTGTGTGGATATCCGTGGTAGGGCAGGGGATGAGCAACTCCGTAAAAAGGCCCATCTGATAATCAGTGTGTTGTTTGTGGTGTTGGTGCTGTTGTTCCGTTTGCTGAATTCAACAAGCGTCATCGATGCCATCTACGTGCTTTGTGGCTATACATACGGTCCGTTGCTGGGATTGTTTGCCTTCGGCATGTTGACAAAAAGAATGCCACGCGACAAATATGTGCCATATATCTGCATGGTCTCGCCATTGCTATGCTACGCCATCGACAGTCTCGTCTTTTTGTCGACGGGCTATCGCTTTGGTTATGAATTGCTTATGATGAATGGACTGCTTACTTTCCTTGCGCTTTGGCTTGTAAGCTCTCAAGGTATTCCTTCGGCTGGATGCCGTAGTGCTTCCTGAAACAGGTGGAGAAGTAGCGCGGGTCGTGGAAACCTACACTATAGGCCAGGTCGCTGACGCGAATGTTCGGATTCTCAATAGCCAGACGTTTTGCCTCTTTCATCCTTACGTCTCGGATGAACAATGAGACATTCATACCAGTGATGGAGCGTAACTTATTATATAAGGTGGAGGAACTGGCGCCCATATCTGCAGCTAGGGCCTCACGGTCGTAATTCTCGTCTTCCAAATGTTCGTGGATATATTCGAGTACACGGTTGATAAAGGCCTCATCAGGCGAAGGCACCTTGGCAATCGTCTCCAACACCTCTTCTTCTGTTTTCTGAGACATCTCCGTCTGCATGCGCTTGCGGTTCTCGATGATATTATCGATACGCAGTTTGAGGTCTTTCAGACGGAAAGGCTTTGTCAGGAACTCATCAGCTCCTACGCGAAGAGCCTCCTGCTCGTCCTCTTCCTGGGTTTTCGCTGTCAGCAGGATAATGGGCAGGTGGTTATAATTGGTGTCTTGTTTTATCTGAGTTGTCAGTTCGAAGCCGTTCATCTCTGGCATCATCACGTCAGAGATAATGAGGTCGAGGTCTTTTTTGTGGATAATGTCTAATGCCTCTACACCGTTTTTGGCAATGTAGACACGGTAATACTGCTTCATGAGCTGGCGCATCAGCATCAACAGTTCCAGGTTGTCCTCTACAATCAGGAGCTTGTAACTATCCTCGTCGGTATGGCCGACGGGCTCTTGCTCGTCGTTGACATCGGGGATGATGGTGTTGAAGTCGATGATGGTGTTGGTGGGGATGCTGAAGTCGATCTTATGATCTTCGTCTATCTGCTCAGGCGTGAAAGCCTCCTTATTGATAGGCAGGGTCACAGTAAAGGTGGTTCCCTTACCTTGTTCACTCTGACAATCAATGGCACCACCATGCAGATAGACCAGATCCTGGGTCAGAGAGAGTCCTAAACCCGTACCGATGGTGCGGTATTGTCTGTAGTTGCCGTCGTGGAAGCGGCGGAACAACTGCTTCATCTGTTGTGGAGAGATTCCATCACCAGTATCACTGACCTCTATACGCACGCGATCATATGACTTATTAGTATAAGCCCTAATGGTTACCTCACCATTCTCATTGGAATATTTGGCGGCATTTGAGAGCAAATTATAGATAATCTTGTCCAGTTTATCGGTATCAATCCAGCCCATCATACTCTCTGGGTTACAATCGATGGTGAACTTCATGTTCTTCCTGGCTATCAATGGCTCCAGACATTGGGCAGTCTCACGGATATATTTCATCACATCGCCCTGGGCTACCAGAAGTTTCAGACCACCTGCTTCTGCCTTACTCGTTTCGAGAATCTGTTGAAGCAAGCGTACCATACGCTGAATATTCAATTGCATCAGGTCGTAATCGCGTCCGTATTTGGGCTCTTCATCCCTTAATTTGTCTACTGAAGCCGAGATTACAGTCAGCGGAGTCAGTAATTCGTGAGTGATATTGGTGAAGATGGCACTCATCTGCAGACGACGGCGCACACGCATGCTTCGTAGGTATAATTGTCGTCCTACGATAACAATAATGGCAATAATAACAATTGCCAATATGGTTAATAGTATACGTGGATCCATTTTTGGCTGTTAATTTGTTGAGTGCAAAAATATAATATTTTTCTGAAAGTTCTCTCATTTATGTCGAAAAAATGCGATTTAAGGCCTAAAAATGTTTAAAATGCGTGATTTTTGGTGGAAAAATCAAGAAATCACGCATTTTAAACATTAAATAACGTAGATTGAACGTGTATTTCAAATTCTTGTTGTATCTTTGCATCACAAAAAGATTTTAATGGTTAAGGTTTATGGTTGATTAATTTAGTTTTTTAAGTATGGTTAGGAAAAGGCTCGTTGTGAAACGGGCCTTTTCTGTTTTTTATCTATTCAGTAAGAATCGCTCTGCTTCTATAGCGGCCTGGCAACCAGAACCGGCTGCGGAGATGGCTTGCCGATAAACAGGGTCGGCACAATCTCCAGCCACGAAAACACCAGGAATCTTGGTCTTGGGGGTTCCATCTATCTTTTTCAGGTAACCTACCTCGTCCATATCGAGCCATCCCTTGAAGATATCCGTGTTGGGCTTGTGACCAATGGCGAGGAAGAAGCCGTCAATGGCAATATCCACCAGTTCCTCATCAGGTTCTCCCTTACGTTTTACAAGGTGTGCACCTTCTACACCATTCTCACCAAAGAGTCCAATGGTATTGTGCTCGAAGAGAATCTCAATGTTCTCGCACTCCTTTACACGCTGCTGCATGACCTGAGAGGCGCGGAGGAAAGGCTTGCGGACGATCAGATAGACTTTCTTGGCAAGTCCTGCAAGATAAAGGGCATCTTCACAGGCCGTATCACCACCGCCTACAACAGCAACGGTCTTTTTGCGATAGAAGAAGCCATCGCAGGTAGCACATGCAGAGACCCCCTGGCCATTATACTTGCGTTCATCGTCAAGTCCGAGGTACTTGGCTGAGGCACCTGTGGCAATAATCACGGTGTCTGCCTCGATCTCCGTACCGTCATCAGTGGTGCAGACGTAAGGAGCCTTGGAAAAATCTACTTTCTCGATGGTGCCCATGCGGATGTCAGTACCAAAACGCTGGGCTTGTTCCATCAGGTCCATCATCATCTGATTGCCATCAACACCCTGCGGATAACCTGGGAAATTCTCTACCTCAGTAGTCTGGGTAAGCTGTCCACCTGGTTGCATACCACTATACTCTATAGGACTCAGGTTCGCTCTTGAAGCGTAAATGGCAGCGGTATACCCTGCGGGCCCGCTGCCTATAATCAAACATTTTGTATGTTCCATTTTCATTATTGAAAATTGAAGATTGAAGATTAAAAATTACTTCAGTAACTCTTCTATCTGCTTGGCGATGTTGTCGATATTCTCCGTTGGTTCGAAACGTGCTACAACTTGTCCCTTCTTATTGATGAGGAATTTCGTGAAGTTCCACTTGATATCGGGCTTCTGCTTGTAGTCGGGGTCCGCCTTTGAGAGCATGTCGTCGAGAATCGGGGCAATCTTATGATTCATATCCCAACCTGCGAAGCCTTTCTGCTCCTGAAGGAATTTGTAAAGAGGGTCGGCATCGTCGCCATTCACCTTAATCTTCTTGAAGCGGGGAAATTCTGTGCCAAAGTTCAGTTTACAGAACTCATGGATGCTCTCATCCGTACCAGGAGCCTGCTGTCCAAACTGGTTACAGGGAAAATCGAGAATCTCAAAGCCCTGAGAATGATACTTCTCGTAAAGCTTTTCCAGTTCGTCGTACTGTGGGGTGAACCCGCACTTGGTTGCTGTATTCACAATCAGCAACACCTCATTGGCGTATTCCTTCAGGGATACGTCCTTGCCTTTTCTGTCCTTGACAGTGAAGTCATAAACGGTTTTCATTTCTTATATATAAAAGATGTGTTAAGTTCGTGGGTACAAAGATACTAAAAAGGAGTGAAAAGTTAAAAATGTAAAGTGAAAAGTTATGGAGTCTTGTTTTTTTTTAACTTTTCATTCCACAACTTCTCACTTTTCACTTCTATTAAAGTCCCCAGTCGCTTTTTATCTGGTCGACTGACACACCTTCTACCTGCGTCTCAATGTTATCTGGTAGATTACAGAAGAAATCGATACTCGTCAGTTCTTCCAGTTTATCGATGCTGACGACATAATTGCCAAGTTTGTCGTTAGAGTGGTCTTCGTTCAAGTGTTCTGCCCAGAATCCCAGTGCCTTGTACGTATCGCCTTTCTTGTGGAGAAGTGCCACAAAGAAATATCTGGGCACAATGTGGTTGTTGATGGTTTTGCAAAGAATCTGGTCTGTCTTGTCGATGGTTCCTCCTTTGCAGACGTAGAGCTCATCTGCATTATTAGCCCAGTTGCGGGTGCGGTTTTCCATCATACCCCAGATACCTCCGTTGAATTTGGCTACCATCGGCAGGATGTTCGTCATAAAGAAGGTCTGCTCGTTAACATCCTTACTATAGAGTCTGTCGGCTGAGGGACAGATATGTCCTTTCTCGAAATAATCATTCGAACCAGGATAATAGCTCTTGCTCAACTCGTTGTATGTGGCCTGTTGCTGGGCTTTGGCTATGTCAGGATCATAATTCCAGGGATCACCATCGGGCCACAGTTTCTTACGGGTATTACCATTATCGGCCATATTCTGCTTGGTAAGCGTATAACATGTCCAGCGCTGAACTCTCAGACTGGAATCCCATTCAAAGGAATAGTTGACACCATAACCTGTAACAGCATGTGTCACAACCGTACTGCCGCTCTTGGTATGGGGCATTTCCAATCGAGCCAGATACTCATTCTGAGAAGCATCGTTCATATTGGCGTTTTTAGTATCGGGTGATGGCGATGGCGTAGGTGTTGGTGTAGGAGTGGGTTCTGGACCATCGTCACCACCGCCTCCACAGGCGGCCAGCAGAAATAACGGAATGAGTAGAAACAGTTTCTTCATATCTTGTTGAATTCAATAAAAAGATGCGGCCTTGGCATATGCAACTACCATGGACGCACCTTTTGAATCTTTGCGGTTTTATCTTACTTCTTCGCAGCCTTGACTTCCAGTCGAGCCTGCTTACGTTCGGCAGACTGAAAGCAAGCTTTCGTATGCTCTTACTTCTTCGCAGCCTTACCGTAGCGGCTCATGAACTTATCGACACGTCCTGCGGTGTCAACGAGCTTGCTCTTACCAGTATAGAACGGGTGAGAGGTGCTGGAGATTTCGACTTTTACCACTGGGTAAGTTTCGCCTTCGAATTCTACAGTGTCATTGGTCTTTGCAGTAGACTTCGTAAGGAACATATCGCCGTTGGACATATCCTTGAATACGACGGGGCGATAGTTTTCTGGATGAATACCTTTTTTCATTTTAATACTTAAATTGTTATATTGTTATTACTGTCAAATCGCTTTAGCGCGGTTTTGGGCTGCAAAATTACGAAGATTTTCGCACTCCTCCAAATATTTTTTGAAGAAAAGTGCTTTTGGTTCGTATATTTTTTGTATTTTTGCCATCATAATGGAGAAAATCTGTCTTTCTGAGTCCGAAAGTGCTGTTATTGAGCACCATCCTTTCGAGCCGTTTCTGCCCGAAGGAGCCCGTCTGCTGATGCTGGGAACATTTCCACCGGCGGAGAAGCGCTGGTGTATGAAGTTCTACTATCCCAACTTCATCAATGATATGTGGCGTATCTTTGGTATCTGCTTCTTTGACGATAAGGAACATTTCGTTTTTGCAGGAGAAAAACGGTTCGATCTCGAGCGGATTATTCCTTTCCTCAAGGAGAAGGGTATTGCCCTCTTTGATACCGCCATCCGTGTCCGTCGTACAAAGAATACGGCCTCCGACAAGGATCTGGAGATTGTGGAAGCAACAGATCTTGATGCGATGCTCAGGGCATTGCCAGCTTGTAAGGCTGTTGTTACGGCAGGACAACTGGCTACGGAAGTGTTTTGTAACCATTATGGGATTGCTGTTCCGAAGGTGGGGGAGTGCGCATCTTTTTCGCTCGACGGACGGAATCTGCGTCTTTTCCGGATGCCCAGCAGCTCGCGGGCCTATCCGATGAAGGCGGAACGTAAAGCTGAATTCTATCAAAACGTATTTAAATTCTTGGAACTATGACAATCATTGGAATTGCAGGTGGTACGGGTTCTGGCAAGACCACCGTCGTCAAACGAATTGCCAAGGCGCTGCCTCCTCATTGTGCAGCAGTAGTACCTCTTGACTCGTATTATAACGATACGACCGATCTGACACCCGAGGAGCGAGCTGCTATCAACTTCGACCATCCCGATGCTTTCGACTGGAAACTGCTGACGGAGCACATCAAGAAACTGAAGAATGGTGAGGCGATCGAACAGCCTACCTATTCTTACATCGAGAGTAATCGTCAGGCGGAGACCATCCATGTGGAGCCCAAGCCTGTCATTATCATCGAGGGTATTATGGCTCTGCACCATAAGAAGTTGCGCGACATGATGGACCTGAAGATCTTCGTGGATACCGACGACGATGTACGTCTGATCCGGAATATCCGTCGTGATGTGGTAGAGCGCGGACGTACCGTCGACATGGTGCTCGACCGTTACGAGAAAGTGCTCAAACCCATGCACGAGCAGTTTATTGAGCCTACCAAGAAGTTTGCCGACCTTATTATCCCCTGGGGCGGCGACAATAAGACCGGCATTCATATCCTTCGCTCTTATATCGAAGGAATTGTGACGGGAGTCTGAAAACTATTCAATGGTGACGGGCAAATCCTCTGCGGGAGTGACTTCTTCAGTCACCTCCGTAAAGGTAGGCTCGCTTGTCTCTTCTATGATCTCCTCAGCCATGGGAATCTCCTGTGCTTGCTTGAACTTGCGCTTGTCAGAGTAGAACTTCAGGGAGTTAATAATCTCTGTGATACCATAGACCAGCGAGCACCAACCCAAGAAGAACATCGTCAGATCGGCTGTTTCCATGGGCTTGATGAGAAAGAACAGACTTGAAAGGAGTACAGCTGTGGGAAGTATCCAATAGGCAAATGGAATCTTACCATAACGACGTCCGTATACCAGGTTCAGATATTGGTTCAGGGCTCCAAGCACTAGGATTCCCCCGATAACATACATCAGTACCTTGACGAAGGTCGTCGGGGTGAGAGCGAGCATTGCACCGAAAATCAGACTTCCCAGTCCTACAATAGGGAAGGTGGGTACCTCCCCAGCAACGACTCTGCCCTCAGCATCCGTAATCTTATATTCCGATACATGTCTTCTTGCATTCACGTAGACAATCAGCGAGATAATACCCGATAAGAAGAAGAGCACACCAATGGCTCTGGTAATCCACACCATGGTATTATCAGGGAATTTAATCAGCAGGATACCGATGGTTATGGCGCAGATTGCACGGAAAATCGAACTCTGTAGAATCTTCATTTTTAATAATTTTGTTTGGTTTCGTTTGCAAAAGTAATCATTTATGATGGAAAAAGCAAATATTTATGTAAATTTGCACCAAAATTAAGAAAGAATGACAATTTTATACTTGGTAAGACATGGTGAGACGATAGATAACGTTCGTCAGATTATGCAAGGACAGACGCAGGGCGAACTGACGGAAAACGGCATTCTTCAGGCCCGTCAGGTAGCGGAAGAACTGAAAGATGTGGATTTCGAGGCCGTCGTTGCCAGCGATCTGAAACGCTCCATAGACACGGCAAAGATTGTAGCAGCTCCCCATCAGTTGGAGGTGCTGACGACACCTTTGCTTCGTGAGCGTGACTGGGGTGGGTTCACGGGTCGCTATATCCCAGACTTGAAAGGCGAGGTGTGGCCCGATGATATAGAGACATTAGAAAACCTTCTTTCCCGGGCTGGCGAATTCATCGCCTATATCAGAGATACTTTTCCAGGAAAGAAGGTGGTCGCCGTAGGACATGGCATCATCAACAAAGCCATCCAGGCGGTATATTATCAAAAATCAATGAGCGAAATTCAGAGGATGTCTAACGCTGAGGTCCGCGTTCTCGAATTATAACTTCTTCACTTTTCATTTTTCACTTACCTGCGGCCTCCGTGATGTCCACCACCACCTCCGTGATGTCCGCCACCACTGTGATGGCCTCCGCCACCGCCTCCACGAGTTGCGCTATGAGAACCTCCACCGTGTGAACCGCCGTGTGAACCACCACTGTAGCCTCCGCTATGAGAACCTCCATGAGATCCGCCGCGTGATCCTCCTCCGCTATATCCTCCGCTGTGAGATCCACTATGTGATCCGCCACGTGGGCCTCCGCTATAGGAACCACCGCCTCTGGATGGACGATTGCTGTTGTGATTGTTGTTGTATCCGCCGTGGTCTCGACGAGCGGGTGCATTGTTGTTGTATCCGCCATGGTCTCGACGTGGGCTCCTGTTGTCATAGCCACCACCTCTGCGTGGACCGTTATCATGACGTGGACCAGTTACGCGGGTAGAGCTGTGGTGCGGATTGCGATAGTCACCACGGTGCCAACGATCGTGCATGCCTACGTGCTCTCTGTGTGGAGCGCGGAAGTGATCCCGGCGTCCGTAGTAGTAACCATGACCTCCGTGACGATGCCAAGCATGAGCGCCGCGATAGGTTGCGTAGAAGTGAGGACGTCCGAAGTAGAAGTAGTCACGGTGTGGGTAACGACGGTAGATACCGAAGTGCCAGTAACCAGCCTCCCAATACAGTGGACGGTAGAAGTAACTTGCTGCGATGTAAGTTCTCCACTGCCAATCCAGCAGGATATAGCTTAAATCGAGATTACGACGCTCCCAATAGGTTCCGTAAACATCATCGCGTCCGGTAACACCCATCAGGTAGTCGAGATTGATTTCGTAAGCTGCCTCATACTGCTCGTCGGTAAGATTCAGCTCGTATGCCATCTTATCAGTCAGGAACAGGGCTTCTTGGCGGGCCTGCTCGTAGCTCATTGCACGCGCTGACATCGTAACGGTCAGCATTGCCATCAGTGCGAAAATCATCTTCTTCATAATCGTATCATTTTTAAATGTTCGACATCTATTATCTTTTCTCGATGCAAAGAAACAACTTTTTCGGTAGCTTCACAAAGGATTTTCCCTAAAGCGGGAGGGGAAAATCCCTACAACTTCATTTTTCCTGTGATATTCTTGGCTTTTTCCTCGAAATCCTGTATCTTTGTCCCCCGAAATGAGACTGGTTATTACATTATTATTATTAATAGGTGGTCTGATGACGACCAGCGGACAAGAACGTTCTTTGACGGATAGTCTGCAATATCGGGCCGAGTTTCAGACAACCTTGTCGAGTGGCGATCATAGTCCTTTGTGGCTGAACGCCAACAAGTATGGTTTGAGTTCCCTGAAGACGGCTAATGGCTATGTACGTGGTGCTGTCGAGCGTCCACTGTCTGCTGATGACGGACGGAAATGGGGGCTTGGCTATGGGGCTGATGTGGCTGTGGCTGCTGGATTTACGAGTACATTGATCATCCAACAGGCCTATGTGGAAGGTCGTTGGCTGAAAGGTACGCTCACTGTGGGCGCCAAGGAACAACCGATGGAACTGAAGAACCAGGAACTCAGCACGGGTCCTCAGGCGTTGGGCATCAATGCCCGTCCCGTGCCTCAGATACGTATCGCCTTGCCTGAATACTGGGCAATCCCCGGACTTAACAACTGGTTGGCGCTGAAAGGTCATATCGCCTATGGTAAGACGACGGATGACAATTGGCAGAAGGACTTTGTGGATCAGAAGAGCCGTTATACCGAAGGTACACTCTACCATAGCAAGGCTGGTTATCTGCGGATTGGTCCAAAGAATATCACCTTCGAGCTGGGCTTGGAGATGGCTTGTCAATTTGGTGGTAAGTCACATCTCTGGGAGAACGATGTTGAGAAGATTTATGAGAATGGTACTGGAGTGGAAGCCTTTATGAATGCCCTGATCCCTGGAGGATCAGACGCTACGGATGGCAACTACAAGAATAATGAGGGTAACCAGTTGGGCTCTTTCGTGATGCGTCTGAACATCGACCAACCTTCATGGAACCTCGGACTCTATGCCGATCAGTTCTTTGAGGACCATTCCTCGATGTTCCATCTTGATAAGGTAGTCGACCACTACTTCCTCTACGACTTCAAAGACTGGATGCTGGGAGCAGAACTCCAACTGAAAGAGACACCTTGGTTACAAAATATCGTGGTGGAGTATCTCTATACGAAATACCAGGCTGGTCCCGTTTATCACGATGTGACGTCTAATATCAGCACCCATATCTGCGGACGCGACAATTTCTATAACCACCACCTTTATACGGGTTGGCAACATTGGGGGCAGGTTATGGGTAATCCTCTCTATCTCTCGCCTCTCTATAACGAGGATGGCAGGATCGACGTTAAGCACAATCGTTTCGTAGCTTGGCACTTAGGCTTTAACGGCACACCTATGCCCCGTCTGCATTATCGGGTTCTTGCCACTTGGCAGAAGGGCTTCGGTACTTACTACCATCTGCCCCTCTATCCTGAGGAGAACGTGAGTCTGTTGGCTGAGGCTGGCTATAGCTTCTCTCATGGATGGAACGTGAAAGGTGCCCTTGCCATGGATTCTGGCAGAATGCGTGGCGATAACTATGGCGTACAAGTATCAATCATTAAATCTGGATTTTTAGGAAAATGAAACGCTTATATATATATATAATAGGTGTAGTCCTGCTGATGACGGGATGTGATGTGGAAACATCCGATAATGGCGACCTCGATGGTTTCTGGCGGATGAGCTCCATGACGAGTGTGTATAGTAGCACGTTACCTGGAGTAGATATGCGTCAGTCGGGTTTGACGTGGTCGTTCCAGGGCAGAATGCTGGAACTCCGCGATGTAAACGATCGTCAGAAGGATATCGTGATGAGTTTCCAGCACGAAGGGGAAACATTACGTGTATATGATCCTTATTTCGTAGAGCGCGACTCGGGTGATATCCGTATTGAGGATGTGTCGTATCTTATACCATACGGCATAAACCATACGGATGATAGTTTTACGGTGCGTGAGTTGAGTAGCGACAGAATGGTTCTCAGTAACATACTTGTTACGCTCGAATTCCGCAAATATTAAATTTTCTTGCCGAACACAATCTTCAGGAACGTCAAGCCCAGAATCTTGGCGTCGAGCCACCATGAACGGTGCTCCAGATAGTCAAGATCCATCTCCAGTCGTTTCAGCATTTTCTCCATGGTGTCGGTATAACCATTATATAGCGTCGCCATTGAGGTGATACCAGGACGAATCTGATAGAGATAGGCATAACGGGGATCCCTTTCCATAATCTGGTCGATGTAGAATTTTCTCTCAGGACGAGGTCCGATGAACGCCATATCGCCTACGAAGATGTTCCAAAGCTGGGGCAACTCGTCAAGGTGGTGGGCACGGAGGAAACGCCCCGTCTTTGTCAGTCGCTTATCAGATTTCTGTCCGCTCAGCTGGGGACCGTCTGATTCTGCGTCAACGGTCATACTACGGAACTTGTAGATGTAGAACGGTCTGCCAAAGCGTCCGATACGCTCTTGCTTAAAGATTACAGGTCCGTCGTGACCCCGCTTTACTGCAATATAGCAGGCCAGGAAAAGGGGTGAGAATATGATGAGGCATATCGTCGCCAGAAAGAAGTCGAGCCATCGCTTAACTTCCTTCTCAAAAGCGTTCATACCATCAAAAATATACGTGTAGCTTTGTTCCATTCAATACCTTTTAGTTCTACAATCTTATATTTATAACGCAGATTCCTCCGTTTTATTATTTCCGGAGGAAAAATAAATAGCCATATTTTCGCCAACGCCCAGGGAGCGCCCTCATCGTGGTACGGATAAGAATATTCAGTGCCATCCGTCCCCAGCTGATATATCCCTCCTGATGCATCTGTTTCTGGAAGGCTATCTCTTTTCGGATATAATGTCGTCCGCCTCGTCGACTATAGAGTTGCGAACTCAGGCGGAACCACAGCAACGACTCCTGCAGGTTGTGGAAGTGGGCACCGTTCTGGAGCATCCTCATCCAGAGGTCGTAGTCTTCGAACAACGGACAATGCCGATAGTTGCCTGCTTTCAGCACGCTCTCCTTGCGGAACATCACCGAAGGATGGTTCATGGGGTTACGTGAGCGACTGAATCGCAAGAGTTCCTCATGGTTCTCTGGCACCTTTCGGATAGACACGACGTTTTCTGGTTCATCCTTGAACTCCTCCACCCACGAGCCCACAACGTCGGTCTCTGGATGTTCAATCAACCATATCAGCTCTTTCTTGAAACGTTTGGGATTGGCGATGTCGTCAGAATCCATACGTGCTACAATGTCATAGCTGCAATGGGTAAGACCTTCCTGTAAGGCTAATCCCAAACCCATGTTCTCTTTCAGTCTGACAATCTTCAGCTTATCAGCATACTGGAGAATCGTTTTCTCCAGCTCATCATTCAAAGGGCCGTCTTCTACCAGCACCACCTCGTCGGGAGGCACCTCCTGATCGAAGATGCTGTCAAGGCTCTGCCTCAGGTACGAGGGCTGTTCCTTGTCGTAAACGGCTATGAGCACTGAAAACTTCAAACTTTTATCTCTTAATTTTCAATTATATCACGATCCAGTCTTTTGGTACGGGCGAACAGACATTCGCCATATTCATCCATTGTTTAGGGGCGATAATCGTCTTGTCCTTCCGTTGACACAACCACGCACCCCACCACGAGAACGTGGAGTTTGCAATGATATGATGATGACAGAGTGTCATCAGGTGTATGTCGTTATAGCTCTCAACACCCTGGTTCCAGTCTACGAATACAGTCCTGTCTGCTGGTAATGATTTTCCCAGAAGCTCCTTGGCCCAGGCTATATCATCCGAGAAGACACACCACATCCTTGGATTGATCCTATCTTTCATTCGTTTAATGGCACGCTCACTAAAAGCTCCGTCTATTGTTCCGGCTCTGAGGGGATCCGTCAGATAGTCGCCCCTACGGATATGGATGGCGCAACTATGCGTGGCAGAGAGTTTCTGTGCTAACTTCATGTTCTGCTCGTCTTTGAACTCTGGGAAACGGTAGAGCTCCACGATATCCTTAAGGATATCCTTGAAATACTCCTCATGCTGCCAATAGCCGTCGTAGTAAACACTACCTTTGCGGGTCAGGGCATCCGTCTCTATGGTGAAGTCGGGCTTCTCCTTCAGCATGGTCTTTCTTACGGGCAGAATCCTACTGGCAAAGCGCCATGCTGGATAGGAGAAGTAGGGGTAGGCCAACTTGGTGACATCCCACAACGACGCTTCTTCGTATGTTACCCCAAACACCTTGTCCAGCTCAAAGCCACAATGTTTCTTATAGCCCTTGAAACAATGCAGGTCTAATAACACGCGTTCCTCTGGGAAATGTTTCCGCAAAGCCTCGTATAAGGCAAACTGGAACATCTGGTTGCCTAAGCCTCCTAATAACTTGACTATCTTCATTATTTGTTTCCTCCTATTTTGTTTAGATAGTAACGTGGGGTGCCAACGATATAACAAGTCTGTTGCCATAGGTTGCAAGCAATCAGTCTTCCGGCCAACCAACTCACCACGAGCGCATTCAGGATGCTATAAGCAGTTAGGAGCATTAGCAATACCTCCACGTTGTATTGGATGCCGATTACGAGCAACACCACGAGCAATGTCCTCCTAACGATGTCGAGACGGAAAAGCAGATCCGTCCTTCCCTTCACCAACAGGATATCCTGATTGATATCGGAGAAACAGAATACGGCACCCATCACACAGAAATAGCGAAGATAGACGGCTGCTGGCGCCCATTCCTCAGGGAAAAGCCACCCGATAAACGGTTTGGCAAAGATGAACATTAGTGCCATTACTGGAGCCAGAATCCAGAAGGCCGTTCCCACCACCCGTTGACTATAGCTCGCCAATTGCTTGTTGTCGTCCTGGAAGGTCGACATCATCGAGTAGCTCACACGCTTGATGCCATAGCATATAGTCCCCGCACTCAGCATCGGAATCTTGTTCGCGATGGTATAATGCCCCAGCACCGTAGCGTTATAGGCCTTTCCCACAAAGAGGTTTGCCAGATTATCTGTGATGGCCGCGAGCAGATTGCTTCCTAAGAGGTTCATCGAGAACTTCAGGTATTTCCTCACGCATGCCATTGAAAACAGCAGTTGGGGCCTCCAACGACTGTAAACCCAGAAAAACAGTGTCTGTAACACGGCAAACGAGAGGTTCTGTACAATCAAGCCCCACACATCTCTTCTGATGTAACTCACGATGATACCGGCGATACCCGAGAGCAACACCGCCCAGAACGATATCTTCGATACGACCTTGAAGTCGACGCTCTTAAAGAGCAGACCCTGTTGCACCACGATGAGAGATTGGAAGATGAGCGCAAGGAAAGCCACCCGTATCAATATCGTTAGTTGAGGCTCGTTATAGAAGTCGGCTATCAACGGGGCGGTGATCCAGAATAGCCCATAAAGTACCACACCCAGTAGCATGTTAAACCAGAAGATAGAGCTCTCGTCCTCTTTGGTTACTTGTTGTTCATGGATGAGCGCTTGCGAGAAACCGCTGTCTATCAAGATGGTTGAGAAAGCCAGGAAGATGCTCATCATGCTCACCAGTCCGAACTCCGAAGGGGCTACGAACTGGGCAATGACGAAAGTACAGACGAGCTGAATGCCCATCTTCGCCATCCGTTCCACCATACTCCAGGCAGTTCCGATGATTGACTTCCTCAATACCGTCTCACTTTTCACTTTTCACTCCTTTATAAAAACCATTTCAGCGCCAGCCCTACGGTCTTAGCCCCTTTCTTGATGCGCCCTATCGGCGAACGGTCTTCCTCCTTGTGGAAGAAATCGTCGAGCGCCATCTTATTCCTGAACACCACCTTTGTCTCGAAATCCTTCGAAAGCCGTTCCTCCGCACAACAATAGCCCTTCGGCAACTCCTCATGCGGATGCTCGTGCAGATAACGATTCAGGTGGCTCTCATCGTTATGTCTCGCTATAATCCCTTGATGGGCGTCCTCACGGATGGCTTGATCCAGTTCCTCCGTCATCTTTAGAAACGCCTTCGCCTTACCACAGTAGAAGCCCCCCATGTAGTAGGCGTATGGCCCATCGAAGGGTCTGACGTACGCTTTTGAGCGCTTATTCCGTTCGTAGGGGTAGAACAAAGCCCAGTTACAGGGTTTCTGTCCGATCCATCTCACCGCCTTCAAGCCCTCGTCCTCAGGTAGAATCTCTTTCCCCACCTCGCCCTTCAGCAGAGCGTTGCTATTAAAGAAGCAGATATAGTCGAACGCCTCCAACTGCTCTCGGATGCCCAGAAACATTTCGAAGCGCATAAGCGTATCTTTCGGAAAACCCTCGCACGCTTTCTCAATCAGGTGTACATCGCTTTCTGTGCTCAGTTTCATATCGTCAGTAAACACAAAATAGTTCACATCAGCCTCGTCTTTCAGCAGATAACGCTTGGCCGACTCATAGAAGCCGGCGAAGAAGCGGCTATACCTGCCCGTGCAGATATACAATACCGCTACTCTGATACGTTTATTTCCTGATGCGTCCATTATGTTTGATATGACTATACACCCATTGTTTATCGTAATCCTGACTCAGTATCACTGGGGCTGGGGCAAACGCCTTATAATAGGGCGAGTGCATGACCTCACTATGATAGGTTAGTGTGTTTAGGGCCGTAAACAAGCACCCACAGACGACGAGCGCCCCGATAACCCTTTTCGAGAACACCACGCGCCACTCCAGTTCTAAGAACATGATCACTCCCGTGGCCATAAACGCCCACCAGAAACGGTAGAATGTGACGGCATTCGACATGAGGGCGATGGCGAGGATGAGCCATCCCAACGCAACACGACACCACTTCTGTTCTGTGTCGTAATGCTTCAGGAGCAACACCGCAAAGGGAATCACCGTAAGCTTAGGAAGGATATAGAATACCAAACCCGTTGTGGTCATTGCCCCATACGAGGCTACATCGTCGGCTCTTTTGGAGAAATAGAACTCGAAACGTCTGCCCAAAAGCGCCTCACCGGCTATCCCAATCACGATGGGGGCTACAATCGCCAGGAGTCCGCAGATCCACAGGGCCGTCTTCCTACTGGGGTTGAAGCGATAGATGGCGTAGACGAACAAACCAGTGAAGATAAACGATGAGTGCCAACAGCACGTCAGCACCAACCACAATAATCCTGGTAGCTTGCGCCCTTTGTTCAGTATCAGGTGCAGACTATAGATATAGGTACAGAGGGCGAAGCCGAACTTCACACCCATCGTGGTGTACATAAAGTCGAAGAACAGAAACAGGATGGCGAACCTTGCAAACACCTCACCTTTCGAGCGCTCCTGGTTGGAATGGTTCATCATCCAGTCGAACACCCTACAGAGCAACCAGAAGCCTAAGGTCAGCTCCACCAGTCTTATCAGTCCGTAGGGTGTGCCCGTATGTGCCATCGCCCAGTAGAGGTAAGGAAGCACTCCGTTCAGCGAGATGTCTATCCACGATACGGACGAGACGGGTCTCACGGCAAAGTACGAGAAGAGGTAATAATGGCGATACAGATCCTCCGAAGGTACGGAGAGGTAGGCCATTAATCCTAAGAACAGTGAGAACAGGAAATACGCGCCTTGTCTCCGATGCCAGATTCCATAGATGATATAGGGAATCGAGAGCAACGGACACAGCATCAGCAAAACGAAGCCAATGAGCGTGTACTTCACTTCTTCTTCCATAGGCCTAAGCTCAACAGAAGGAAGATGACAAATGCGGGTAAAGCCAATCCTAATGCGATGGCGGTGATCAGCGTGGTACCCGTCTTGGGGAATACGGGCTTCCAGTCACCCATCGGGGGTTGTACGATCCTCAGGTTCTGGGCGTTGAACACATGGGTGATATTATTCTCCTCACGCTTCTCCAAGAGGTAGATATACAGGGCCTCCACAATCTTCTGCTTGCGCTCGGCGGGAAGTATCCGGGTAATCTTCTCGGGTGTCATGGCAATCTCGCTCTTCAGCTTCCGATCCTCCTTGCTTACACCCTGTTGCTGGGCTTTCAACTGGGCCACACCCTGATCCAACGAGTGGATAATGGCGTCGCGCATACCCTTCAGTTGTACGTCAAGATCCTGTACCAGCGGGTTCTGCTCGTTACTATTGGCGGCCATGGCGTTACGCTTGGTCTGAAGCTTGTTATACTCTGAAATTTCCAGCGCCACGTTGGGGTTGTCGGGTAGGAGGTTGGCTGGTAGCACGATATTCTGACCCTCGATACTTTTCACCTGCTCCCTCATCTGCTCCAGCATATACAGGTAGTTGTTCACCTTCACCTGGGCCTCGAAGGTCGTGGTGGCATTCTTCATATACATCTTCGCCGCCTCTTCGTAGTCGGGTAGAAGGTTGCTTCCACGGAACTGGGCGATGTTCTTGTCGAGTCCGCCCAACTCATTCTCTATGGTGGCTATACGGTCGTTGATAAACTGGGTCGAGGCGTCTGCTTCGCTCTGTTTGTCTTTCAACCATTCCTCCTGATATACGCTGATCAGGGTGTTCAGCACCAGCTCCGCACGCTCTTCCGACATGTCCTCATACACGATATCCACCACTGATGCCTGATCGTCGGCCAATCCTACGTCGAGGTTTCTCATCATCCGATCCGTCACGTCGTATTTCCTTTCCTTCGTGATGCGGATGGTCATCTCGTTGGTCTCAGCGAAACACGTGTCGAAGAAGCGCGTCTTGATCACACTCACCTTGCCGACGGGTGTCTCTACCACCTCGCCCACCTTTCCATGGGTCTCGCCACTGATTTTGTCCTTGTTCTTACGGAACTTATACAGCGTGTACGTACCGTCTTTCTTCAAGTCCATCTTCATATAGGCGGCATCCTTTTCCGTTAGTTGGGGGAAGGTCACCTTTACGGGGAGTGTCTCTTGCCAGAGATCTATCTTCATCAGTCCGTCGTAAGCCTGATAGCGGGTGCTCAGGTCCAGACGATCTACTACCTTCATCATCAACGCGGGCGAGCCGATAATCTCCAGCTCGTTCTGCACGTTCGACGAGATGTTCAGTCCTCCCAATCCCAGCATACCCATTGAGGCCGCCATCGACGAGAGGAGTCCACCTCCGCCTTTCTCGTCCTTCACGAGCACACTGGCTGAGCGTTCATACTTGGGTTGCACCATCAGCAGCACCAGCACACCAATCAGCAGTGTGCCCACCACTGAGCCGGCAAACCACCGCCACTTCTTCAAACATATCTGAATAAAATCCTTTTCCATCACTTTTTATTTAAACAGTAGTACGGCGATAGCCGTCAGTACTGATGTTAATGACAACCAGAACGAGAGTGTTCTGCCCTCATTGCCAGGATAGGTCGACTGGCGGGCTTTCGTATCGTTCGCCTTCACATAGATAATATCGTTCTGCTGCACGTAGTAGGCTTCCGAGGCAAAGATATCCTTGCCCGAGCCCAGAGGCAGCTGGTAGATCTTCTTGTCCTTACCCTTCTGACGGATCACCATCACCGAGTCGCGCTTACCATACACGCCGATGTCACCAGCCTTTCCCAAAGCCTCGAAGATGGTAATGGCATCTTTGTCTATCTTGAAGTTGCCAGGGTTGTTCACCTCGCCCATCACGGTGTAAGTCAGGTTCATCGTCTCCACCGTCACGTTGGCATCCTTCAGTTGCTCCGTATCCTTCAGCTTGTTCTTGATGGCCTCCTGTGCCTCATGGCGTGTGAGTCCGCCGATGTGGATATCACCCACCACGGGAAAGTCGATGTTACCATTGGGATCCACGATGTAGCCCATCACGTAGAGGCTCTGATCGGCCAATCCCGCCTTCACGTTGGTGATGATACCCTTGTTGAAGAGGTTGCCCATCTCAGGGTTCTTACTCTTTACGAGTACGGTTATCTGGTCGTTGGGCAGCAGACGTATCGTTCCGTCCGTTGGCGTCACGATTGTCTGTCCGTCTTGCAGGTCCTGCAAGTAATTATAGTTCTTGGGTGTAGCGCATGATGCGAGGATCATCGCTCCCATTGTCCCTATAATGAATGACTTCATTTTCATATATCTTGAACTCCTTGTTTACTTGTTATCTTGTTACCTTAACTTCTTAAATTAAACGTTTCGCGCGTGTACTTTATTATAAAAACGGCTGCAAAAGTACAAAAAATCTGCGTAAATCCTTGCAGTTTTCCGAAAAAGTGTTTAACTTTGCAGTCGAAATCGTCAGTGGACGCAATTTCGCTACGCCATTTGGCAACCTGGGGTTGACTGGATTTGACAGCGGGTTGAGATGGTACGTAAGCACGCGGAGGCTCGTTGGCTACCTCCATAATCTGAGTGAACGAAAAATTAATTGGCGAAACAAAGTACGCTCTCGCTGCTTAATCGAAGTATAGTAGATTACTAGCTTTATTCTCCTGCAAGGCGGGAGAACGAGACGTCGCTCCAAGGATGTTGTTCCGAATCCGAAGATCAAGCGGCGCAGGTTAAATCGGAAATAGTTCCCGTAGGCTCCGATGCGGGGATGAGATTTAGGAGCTAAGGCATCAATTGGTGGTCCAGGTCTTGTTGGTGCTCGAAAACCGAAGTCTGGAATAAGCGTGTAGAAAGCGTATGGTTTCCCTGTTTGGACGAGGGTTCGACTCCCTCCAGCTCCACCACCCTCCAAAACATAGGCCGCTAA
>JAEEGG010001111.1_pt1 | contig 74550 bp, 76 predicted proteins | sample 9134161 | NCBI WGS metagenome assembly JAEEGG01 (sample SAMN16246543, study PRJNA631951) | gut metagenome | biome: gut microbiome; feature: rumen; material: CR-attached | host: Bos | place: Iran: Karaj | collected 2018-10
GAAACGACTATCATCTGACTTCGGTGAAGAAGGGCTGCGAGGTCGGCGAATGCGGCGCGTGCAACGTGCTGATCGACGGCGAAGCGTTCAATTCCTGCATCTATCTTGCGGTTTGGGCGGACGGAAAGCATATCCGCACGCTCGAAAGCCTGACCGGACCGGGCGGCGGGATTTCCGACATCCAGCAGGCGTTTATGGAGGAGAGCGCGATCCAGTGCGGCTTCTGCACGCCGGGCTTTATCATGACCGCGGTGGAGATCCTCGAGACCAAAAAGCTCTACACGCGCGACGAGCTCAGAAAGCTGCTTTCCGGGCATCTCTGTCGCTGCACAGGCTACGAGAACATCCTGAACGCAGTCGAAAAGACCATGAAGCGCAGATTGGGCGTACCGGTGGACTGACATGAAAACGCTTGCATACGTTCTGTTTGCGGCAGCGATCCTGCTGTCGAACGTGATGTGCGCGCACGTTGCGTACCTGTACCGCGCGATGCTCTGCGGCATCGAGCACATGGGGTACAGCGCACCGGCAAATGTCGCGTTCCTGTATGCGATCCCGTATGCGATCGGGATCGCCGTCTGTCTGATCGTCGGGATCGTGCTCAAAAAGAAAGCGAAACAGTGACGGGAAACGCTCCCGTCCTTTTTTTGCGTATGATTGTTCTGAGAAAATTTGCAATTTTGACGCAATTTCGGGGTTTACCGCGCAGGGAAATTGTGGTAGACTGAGCTGTAATATGAAGAGGTATGCAATGAAACATTTAATGAAACATTTAACAAAAGCATTGATTTTGATATTGACAGGGATCCTGCTGATCGGAACGATCGGCTGTGAAACGGTCGCGCCGCCGGCGCGGGAAGAGACCGTGTCCGCGGACACCGTGAGCATGCAGCAGACCGCCGCGCCGACGCCGGAAGCCACGCCGGAGGAGATCGTGATCGCCGCGGCCGATACGCCAGAACTGCCGACGCTGCCGCCGACGCCGTCGCCGAGCCCGACGCCGGAACCGACGCCGGTCCCGCCGCCCACGGAGATCCCGTTTTCCTACTATGCGCCGACGGTCAACATGAGCTTTGAAGAGCTTGTAGGCTCGCTTCCCGACTTTGACGAATCGAATCCGTACAGCGACGCGACGTTCCGTTATCCCGCGGCGTATCCGCCTCCGGATACATACCGCATCATCGTGGATGTCTACTGGCAGGTCGTCATGGTCTATACAAAGGACGAGAACGGCGAGTATACGGTCCCCGTTCGCTATATGCTTTGCTCCACCGGCAACGGTGCGAAGTATTCGGAAACGCGTCTGGGCACGTTCAAAATGCGTGAGACGAAGATCCGCTTCGGTCAGTTCCAGGTTTCCAAGGAATGGGCGCAGTACTGGTCTCTGATCGTCAGCAAGACCTATTTCCATTCGGTCCTGTACAACAAGAAGCGCGAACTGAACTCCGTGCAGGAGGCCGCATACAAAGCGCTCGGCAGCAAGGCGTCGCACGGATGCATCCGTCTGACCGTTCCGGACGCGCGCTGGATCTTCTACAACATCTGCTACGGCACCGAATGCGAGATTCGCAAGGGCTCGAAGGACGACAGCGAGACCAGAGCGATCCGCGAACAGCTTCATCTGGCGGAATGGAAGGACGGCGTGATGCTTTCGGTCGGAACGACGCCGTATACCGACAACTGGACGATCGACGAGGTCGAGACCGACCCCCAGTATCCGTACATTCACGCAACGCAAAAGCCGATCAAGAATAAATAAAAATCTTATAAAGCCCCTTTCCAAGGCGGCGCCCGATCCGGCGCCGTCTTTTTTTCGGAATGTTTTTCCGTTTTGGCGCGTAATCTGTTGCAGCAAGGGGGGAATCTGAATGAAGCTTGACGAAATGAAGGTACAGTATGATAAAAGCCGCGACGGATTTACAAAGGAATCCGCGTTTGAAGTCAAAAGCGAAAAACCGCTGCCGAAAGTAGACGTGTCGGGGATCGCGGTCAAGGTGGGGCTGTGCGCGGGCGTGCTTGCGCTTGCGTTCATTGTGCGGGCGTTCGGCGTCGGCGCGCCTAAGCCCAAGACTGCGGAGACCGCGACGCATTCGGAATCGGAAAACGACCGGAACGAGGAGCAGCCCGGCAAACTCAAGTATGTCGATACGACCGGCACGAAATGGACCGCGCCGGTGCGCTCGAACGACATCGAGCTGGTTCGGGACGGTCAGCTTCTCCGGTTCACGGCGGGCGCTTCGGACGTGTATTCCTGCATGGCGGGCAGAGTGCTTTCCGTCGGGACGGACGAAACGCTCGGGACTTACGTCCGCGTGCAGTCCGAATCCGACTGCGAAACGTTCTATTACGGCTTCGACGCGGTCCGGGTCGTCGAGGGTGATTCCGTCAAGGCGGGCGACGCGCTGGGCACGGTCCCGGTCGGCAGAAGCCTGTATCTGCGCGTGCTTGAACAGGGTGCGCCGCAGGATCCGACTGCGTACGTCGATCTGTCGCTGAACCGCGGATGACGTTTACCGTCGGCAGAGCCGAGGTCCGCATCACGGTTTCCGCAGTGCTTGCCGCGGCATTCTGCATCGTGGCGGGCGAAGCGAAGCAGCTTCTGCTTGCGGTCGTTTCGCTTGCCGTGCACGAAGCGGCGCACGCCGTTGCCGCCGCAAACCTGAACGTTCCGGTTGCAAGGGTGACCGTTTACCCGTTCGGCGCGGTGATGCGGCTCGACACGCTGTACCTTTCGGGCAAAAGCGAGCGGATCGTTGCGGCGGCGGGACCTTTGGGGTCTCTGGCGTTTGCGGCCGTGCTGATGCTGTTTCGCATGTATTTTTCGGCGGGGGAGCGGATCGAACCTCTGATCCTCGCCAATCTTGCGATCGCGGTTATAAATTTGTTTCCCGCATATCCGCTCGACGGCGGGCGGATCTGCCGTTCGGCGCTCGACGGCGTACTGCGCGATCGCGCCGCAAAAGCGCTGCTTCTGACGTTCACGGCGCTCGTATCCGCCGGAATGATCGGAGCAGGCGTTTATTTCGTTCGGCGCGGCGTTCCTGCATGGGCGCTCTTTGCGATCCCGCCGTTTCTGCTTTTGTCCGCGCTGACGGAATGGAAGACGCCGGACGCGGGCGTCGTTTCGCGCGTGATGGAACGAAAGAACGCGATCCGCTGCGGCGAACCGCAGAAGGCGCAGGTCGTTGTGATCGGCGAGAACGCAAGCGTCAGGGATGCGCTGTCGTGCTTTTCCGGCAGACGGTACACGATCCTGCGCGTGATGCACGGAGACACCTTCCTTGAATTGACCGAGACCGGGATCCTGGACGCCGCTGCGAAACTCGGACCGCATACGACGCTGAAATCCGTTATTTTGCAATTGACCGACGGCGAATGACGTGTTATACTTTATCAGTTAAAGTATGCAATCGTAAAGGAACATGGATTTTTGGACGGTCGAACGATGGACATGCTGCTGAGCCGGGTCGAAAAACCCGCGCGGTACATCGGCAGCGAATGGAATATGGAACGCAAGGAAGTCTATGACTTCCGCTTTGCGCTGTGTTTCCCGGACGTGTACGAGATCGGCATGTCGCATCTCGGCAGCCGCATCCTGTATCGCGTGCTCAACGACATGGACGGCGTCTACTGCGAACGCGCGTACGCGCCGTGGACGGACATGGAGCAGGCGCTGCGGGAGCTCGGCGTTCCGCTGTTCACACTCGAAACGAAGTCGCCTCTTCGGGACTTCGATATCATTGGATTTTCGCTCCTTTACGAGATGTGCTATACGAACGTGCTGACGATGCTCGAGCTTTCCGGCATTCCGTTTGCTGCCGACGAGCGCGACGGATCGTATCCGCTGCTCGTGGCGGGCGGTCCCTGCACCTGCAACCCGGAACCGGTCGCGGAGATCTTCGACGCGATCCTTCTGGGCGACGGCGAAGAGCTCGAGCCGGAGCTTGTCGAATGCGTGCGGCAGGCGAAGCGGGAAGGGATCTCCAAAACGGAGCTGCTCGAACGGCTCGCCCGAATCGAGGGCGTGTATGTGCCGTCGTTCTATTGTCCCGTGTACGAGGACGGACGCTACGTCCGCACGGAACGGCTGAACGATGACGCGCCGCTGCACCCGGCAAAGCGCGTCCTGCGCGATCTCGATTCCGCAAAGTACATCGGACGTCAGCTCGTTCCGCATATGCAGATCGTTCACGACCGCGTCGCCGTCGAGGTCATGCGCGGCTGTACGCGCGGCTGCCGCTTCTGCCAGGCGGGGTACATCTATCGTCCGGTGCGCGAGCGCACCAAGGAAACGCTGCTCGATCAGACGCGCGATCTGGTTACCTGCACCGGCTACGACGAGGTCTCGCTGCTGTCCCTTTCGACCGGCGACTATTCCGAGCTGCACGAACTGCTGCCGCGGATCATCGACGACATGGCGGCGCAGAAAGTCTCCGTGTCGCTGCCGTCGCTGCGCATCGACTCGCTCCTAAAGGACGATCTCGAAAAGATGCAGACGGTCAGAAAGGGCGGGCTGACGTTTGCGCCGGAGGCTGGCACGCAGCGCATGCGCGACGTCATCAACAAGAACGTGACGGAGGACGACCTTCTGCGCGCGGTTACCGACGCGTTCACGGCGGGCTGGTGCGGCGTCAAGCTGTACTTCATGATCGGGCTCCCCACCGAAACGGACGAGGACATCCTCGGAATTGCGGAGCTTGCGCGCAAGGTATCGAACGCGTTCTACCGGCTTCCGAAGGACAAGCGCGGATCAGGCTTCCGCGTGACGGTATCCGTGTCCACCTTCGTGCCGAAGCCGTGGACTGCGTTCCAGTGGTGCGCCCAGGACCGGCAGGAGGAGATCGTACGCAAGCAGCAGCTTCTGAAAAACGCGTTAAAGGGCGTACGCGGCGCGGAACTGCATTGCCATCCCTCGGTGCTGTCCGTGCTCGAAGCGGTGTTTTCGCGCGGCGACAGACGCTTGAACGGCGTGCTGATCGACGCGTACCGGCGCGGCTGCCGGTTCGATTCGTGGGCGGAGCACTTTAAGCCGGACGCATGGGCGGAAGCATTTGCTGCAAAGGGACTGACCATGGAAGAGTACGCGCACAGGGAGCGTGATATCGACGAGCCTTTGCCGTGGGAGACAGTCGACGCGATGGTCACGCCGGCATACTTAAAGCGCGAATGGGCAAGGGCACAGGAAGCGCGGACCACAAAGGATTGCAGACAGGGCTGCAACGGATGTTTCGGAGAGCATTGTGAAGATTATTGCCGCGTTTGAAAAGACAAAGGAATTGAGCTACACCTCGCACCTCGACGTGCAGCGCACGCTGCAGCGCGCGTTCCGACGCGCCGATCTGCCGCTTGCGTTCTCGAAGGGCTTCAATCCGCATCCGAAGCTTTCCTTCGCGACCGCGCTCGCGACCGGCTACACGAGCGCCGGCGAATGGATCGAGGTCGAGCTCGACCGGGACGTAACGCCCGAAGATTTTACGGAACGCGTGAACGCGGCGCTTCCGAAGGGCATGCGGTTTCATTCCGCATTCATCGCGGACGAGAGCTTCGGTACGCTCTCCAAGATGCTCGTCGCAGCGAAATACGTGATTACGCTGTATACGGACGCGCCGGTTTCAAAGGATGCGCTTGACGCCGCCGTCCGTGCGATCACGGAAAGCGAAGAAGTGATCGTGGAAAAGAAGACGAAAAGCGGGATACGCCCCGCGAACATTCGTCCGGAAATTTTGGAGGCGGAAGCGATCTCCGCTTCGGATCGGACCGCAGTCATTGCGGTCGTGGGCACGCTCAACGCGGCGGGAGGCCTGCGCGCGGAAACGTTTGCGCGCGCGCTCTTTGAACGCCTCGGCACGGGCGGACGCTTCACGGCGCACCGGACCGCGCTCTGCTTTGAAGGAAGCGACAGACTTCCGCGCCTCCGGTAAGGAAAGGTTTTTATGAATAAAGAAATTTTAGTCGACGCCAACGCGTTCAACACGCGCGTGGCGGTCGTCGAGGACGGTACGCCCGTCGAGCTCTATGTGGAGCAGGAGGGCAGCGAACGCCTCGTCGGTAACATCTATCTCGGTAAGGTCCAGAATGTGCTCCCGGGTATGCAGGCTGCGTTTGTGGATATCGGGCTTGAAAAGAACGCGTTTCTGTACGCGGGCGACGTGTTCACGCCCGGCGACGCGTACGACGAGCTTGAGAAGATCCCGGAAACGCGCAAGATCAGCGAGCTTCTGAAGCCCGGGCAGAACGTCGTCGTGCAGGTCGCAAAGGACCCGATCGGCACCAAAGGCGCGCGCGTCACCACGCATATCACGCTTGCGGGAAGATCGCTCGTTCTGATGCCCACGGTCGAGTATATCGGCGTTTCCCGCCGCATCGAAAAGGAAGACGAACGGCAGAGACTCAGAAAGCTCATCAAGGAACTGAAGCCCGAAGGCATGGGCGTGATCGTGCGAACAGCGTCGGAGGGACGGACCAAGGACGCGTTCAAGGAAGAGATCGACAGCCTGAAGCTGCTCTACGGCGACATCCAGAAAAAGGCGAAATCGCTGAAAGCACCGAAGCTTTTGCACGAGGAGCAGAGCCTTCTGTTCCGCACCGTGCGCGATCTTCTCATGCGCGACGTGGACCGTCTGTTCGTCAACGACCGCAACGCCTATAACGAGCTTTGCGAGATCGCGTCCGTCATGGCGCCGAAGCTCAAGGCACGCATCCTGTTCAAGGACAGCGAAGCGCTGTTCGAGCGCTGCGAGGCGGAGAGCAAGATCGACAAAGCGCTTGCGCGCAAGGTCTGGCTGAAAAGCGGCGGATACCTGATCATCGACCGCGCGGAAGCGCTGACCGTCATCGACGTCAACACCGGCAAGTTCGTCGGCAAGGACAACCTCGAAAAGACGATCACGGCGACCAACTGCGAAGCAGCGACGGAGATCGCGCTGCAGCTCCGGCTTCGCGACATCGGCGGCATCGTCATCATCGACTTCATCGACATGGAGAAGGAATCGAACCGTCAGCTTGTTCTGCAGACGCTGAAAAACGCGATGCACGACGACCACACACGCTCGCATGTGTTCGGGTTTACGCGGCTCGGTTTGGTCGAGCTCACGCGCAAAAAGACAGGCAGAAGCATCGGCGACACGCTGAAAGTCACCTGCCCGTGCTGCGAGGGTGAGGGAAAGGTGCTTGCGCCGCATACGGTGTTCAACAAGCTCAGAAAGCAGACGCTGCAGATATTGAAGAGCTCGAACATCCGCCGCATGTACATCGAAGTGCATCCGGACGTCAAGACGGCGATGGAGGGACTGTTCAAAAAGAACGGCACACTGTTCCCGGAGGTCGAAAACGTCAGTTTCTTCGTCCGCGCGAACGAAAATCTGCATCCCGAAAAGTACGTCGTGCGTCCGCTGCCGGATAAGAAGGTCGCCGAAGCGAAGCGCCTTTGCACGGTGCTGCACTGACGGAGCAAAAAAATCCCTGTTTTTCTTGAAAAAAGTCGTTGACAACGGCTTTTTTCTGTGTTATATTCATACGGTGAGCCGCTTCGGAGCGGTATTTAAGTGTGTCCGATGAGACACCTCCGTATTTGAGCGAGTCTGGGAAGAAGGAGGAAGCACAAAGCAATGTACGCAATCATTCAGACCGGTGGTAAACAGTATAAGGTAGCGGTCGGCGACGAAGTTCTCGTTGAGAAGCTCGACGCAGAGGTCGGTACCGAAGTCACCATGGATGTTCTGCTCGTCGCGGACGGCGAAAACGTCACGGTCGGCAAGCCCGTCGTGGACGGCGTCAAGGCAACCGCAAAGGTTCTCGAGCACGGCAAGGGCAAGAAGGTTATCGTCTTCAAGTATAAGCCCAAGAAGAACATCCGCAAGAAGCGCGGCCATCGTCAGCCTTTCACCAAGGTTGAGATCACCGCGATCGGCTGATCCATGATCACCGTGACCGTGACCCGCGAAAACGGCGATCCCGTTGGATTCAAAGTTTCGGGACACGCGAATATGGGTGAATACGGGGAAGACCTTGTTTGCGCGGCGGTATCCGCCATCGTGCAGACGGCGATCCTCGGGATCACAGAGGTATGTCACATCTCGGCAGGCGTTTCGATCGAAGAAGGCGAAACGGTCTGCATCCTCAGTAAGGATGCGAGCGCGGATGCGATCCAAAGGGCGGGCATCGTTATCGATACGATGATCGCAGGCTTACGGAGCATTCAGCAATCGTATCCCAGAACCCTCAAATTTCGGAACAAGGAGGTTTAGATCATGTTTCAGATGAATCTGCAGCTTTTTGCACATAAAAAGGGTGTCGGTTCCTCCCGTAACGGCAGAGACAGCGAATCGAAGCGTCTCGGACCGAAGCGTGCGGACGGTCAGTTCGTCCTCGCAGGCAACATCCTCGTTCGCCAGCGCGGTACGCACTTCCATCCCGGCACCAACGTCGGCATCGGCAAGGATGACACGCTGTTTGCGAAGATCGACGGCATCGTCCGTTTCGAGGTTCGCCACGCGGGCAAAAAGACCGTGAGCGTGTACGCCGAAGAGCAGGCGGAAGCATAAACAACAACACCAGAGAAAGAACGCAAAATGCGCTCTTTCTTTTTTTGCGGACATACGGTAAACTGTATGTATCGGAATGAACGGAGATTTGAAAAATGACAGCTTTGCGGCACTTTGTCCCTGCGGACGCGGGGACGATTCAGAAGCATCAATACCCGGATATGACGGCAGGAGAGATCGAACGGATGATCGCGTACTGGAACCGCGGTGTTTATGAGGACCGCCGCTTTGAGATGTTCGCCATAACCGAGGACGAGCGGATCACCGGCTGCACGTCCCTCACCGAACGCTGCCAAAATGTCGTATCGTTCGGGATCGAGATCTTTGCCGAGGAGCGGGGGAAGGGGATCGCATCGAACGCCATGCCGCTTCTGCTTGAAAAGGCAAAGGAAGCCGGATACAGCGTCGTTCTCGATCAGGTGCGGACGGACAACGCGGCAAGCATCCGCCTGCATGAAGCGTTAGGTTTTGAAACCGACGGGTACGTGTACCGGAATAAACGCTACCGGGAAGTCGTTCTGTATCTGAAACTGCTTGTATAAGAGAACAGCGTCGCGTGCTGCGGCGCTGTCTTTCTATGTGTATGATTATCTGCTGTATTGATCGAAGCCGTAATCCTGTTTCAAATACCGATCGAGAAGCGCGTTCCATTCTTCCGTCGATGCAATTCCGTATATGCCGTCAAATTCGATGCCGGTTTCTGTTTGATGAATCACGGTGAATTTCAGGCGGCAATACAGAACGTAACGGATATCGCCCGATCCTTCCTTAAAGCAGAGAAGAAGCCCGTGACATCCTTCATATAAATCCGGCGGTTCGGGATAAAACACATATTTCAGCTGCGAAAGATCCTTCAAAAGAGACTCTTTCCGATTGTCGTCAACGGTCTCCAGAACGTTGTATTCGAATTCATCCGCTTCTTTTCCGTACTTAAGATGCGTGATCTCAATATAGCGGATCGATTCGATCTGCGCCGCGTGTTCGGTATAATCATAGGTGGACGGGTGTCGTTCGGCTATGCAGCCTGCGCCGATCATCAGCAACATGAAAGCCATAACGGCGGCAAACGAAACCAGTCCGTATCCGCTTACGGCAAGCGCGGCAATGGTTTTTGCCTTAGATTTATAATTGCCGCTCAGCAAACGATACATCGCGATCCCCGCAACAACGATGCAGACGACTGCAACGAAAAGCAGAAACCACAAATGCTCGAGAATACAAGCAGCGATCGCCGCAGCGGAAATGATTCCGTAAACGGAGCAGCATACTATGTTGCGAACGAGCGTACGCGAATGCTTTCGGCTTGCTTGACGCAGTTCACGAAAATCTCCGACGGAGTTGAGCGCGATCCGGTACGCCTCCTCCTCGGAAGCGCCGTTTCGGATTTCTTCGTCATATCGTTCGAGAACGTCAGCAACGATCTCCTGACGCTGATATTTCAGCTGATGGGAATTGAACACCGGTCCGAATTTCTTTTTGATCACCTTTTCAAGCTGTATGCGCATAGACAGTAACCTCCGATCAGAACGATTGATTGTCGTTTTCTTTGAGAAGATATGTTTCAAGGAGCCGTTTCCAATCGCTCGGCTTGCAGTAGGAATAGCGGCTCGAAACCCGGATACCGGTCGGCGTACGTTTGACGACGACTGCGACATGTTCGCAGTACAGGGCGTAAAGCAGATCGGACGCTTCCGGATCAAATCGGATCAGAAATCCGCAGTCTCCTGTTTTCAAAGCGTGCGGCGAATTTTCATACCGCCGGTAGGGGAGGCTGCCGAGATCGTTCAACAGCGCCGTCGTCTGATCATTGCCAAATGATTTGCGCACGTTATAATCGAGCGTGTCGGTTTCTTCCCCGTATGCAATATCGGTGATCTGCACATAGGAAACGGATTCGATCGAAGCGGCTTGTTCCCGATAGTCATAGGCGACGGATTGATTCCGCTCGTTCGTACCCGTGATGACAATCGGCAGCGTAAACGCAAGGATAAAAACCAGATATGCGATGATCGCCCCACAGATCGCAACCGTGACGATGTACAGACGTTTTGCTTTGGTACGACCGCTCAAAAGATTGTACAGCGCTGCAAAACCGATCGCGGCACAGACAGCAATCGGAACGAAATACGTCCATAAGCCGTACAGCGCGCAAACGATCAGGATCGCCGTTGTTACGAAACCTAATATGCTGAATAGGATTGCATTGCGTCTTTTTACGGCGCCGAGCGTGCAGCGAAGATCCTTGAAGCTGCCGATGGAGGAGAGCGCTATTTGATAAGCATCGTTGGAAGCCGCGCCGTTTCGGATTTCTTCGTCGTAACGATCGAGCGCGTTGGTGATGATTTCCCGTAGCTGTTCCCTGCACCGTTTGGAACCGTAGCAGGGTCCGAATCTGCGAATGATTTCTTTTTCCAGCTGTTCGCGCATCATTCAGTCCTCCGTTTGGAGCAATCGGTCTAAAAGGGATCGGGTTTCGCACCAGGCAGAAAGCTGCGCGCTGCATTCGAGTCTGCCGAGATCGGTCAGATGATAGTACCGACGCCGTGCGCCGCCTTCGTTCGGTCCCCAGTAGGAAGAGATATAATCGCTCGATTCAAGGCGGCGAAACGCGGAATACAGCGTCGCTTCCTTGATCTCGAACACTCCTTTCGTGCGTGTGCGAAGCTCTTTATTGATCTCATAGCCATAGGTATCGCCTTTCATGAGCCTTGCCATGATGATCGTGTCAATATGTCCGCGTATCAGATCGGATGAAATTGCCATGCGTCGCCCTCCGTGATATGGTACATTATAATCTGAGATACCTCGTCTGTCAAGGTATCTGTCCGAAAAGAAAGACGCCGGGTGGGGGCGTCTTGTGTGAATTGTGGCTGTGCCGCATGAATTGTCCGGAGGACATTATCTGTGAATATACATCCTGGTCAGATCCGGTTCGCCGTCGCCCTGCACCATGCAGAGAAATTCCCACCCGTAACGCTCGTAGAAGCCCGTGTGGTCGGTGACGAGGTAGACGGGGGAGACGCCGTGCGCGCGCAGGTCCTCGACCGCCATGTTGAGAAGCACTCCCGCGATCCCGCGCTTGCGGTACACTTCGTCCGTATACACCGCGCAGACGTTCGGGGACAGGTCTTTTCGGTCGTGAAAATCGTTTTCGATCACGCCGAGCCCGCCGACGATTGCGTCGCCGTCGAGACAAAGATACCAGCCGTATTCGGTCTCGCCGGAAAGATACGCGTCCATACATTCGAGATACGCTTCTTCCGGAACGCCCCATTTTTGATGGAACCATTCTGCGGCTGCCTTTTCGAGTTCGGGATACTCGCGCAGGGTGATATACTGTAAAGAATCCATAGAAAACTCTCCGATGATAAAAATATCGCCGCGAACGATCACTCGAACGCGGCGATGTGGCGCAGAGAGAGGGATTCGAACCCTCGATACCATTCCTGGTATACACGATTTCCAGTCGTGCGCCTTAGACCAAGCTCAGCCATCTCTGCAAGGCACTTTCGTGGACCTTTGTTATCTTACAACAAACGATCCCAAAAAGCAAGATATATTTTCAAGACATCAAAGTTTTTTTGAAAAACCTATTGCAATTTTATGAAAACCGTGTATAATGATTTCTGTTCGCGGGGCATTAGCACAGTTGGTAGCGCGCAACGTTCGCAATGTTGAGGTCAGGAGTTCGAATCTCCTATGCTCCACCAAAAAAGAAACCTCTTTTGTCTGCCACGGCAAAAGAGGTTTTCTTGTTGTCTGTTTCATGTTTGTGCGGTATAGGTATAATTAATAGAATTGGTAATTAAGGATCAAAGGAGTTAGCGTATGATCGAAATAAGAGAAACGACAAAGGAAGACCTCCAGAACGTTCAGCGTCTTTGGGCGGACGGGGACGTGATGCGGTTTGTCGGTTTCCCAGACGGACTGCATGAAACGCACGAGGCCCTGGAAGCATGGATGGACAAGCTCAATGCAGAGAGGCCTGCAACGAATCATTTTTCCATATACGAGGACGGCAAATACTGCGGTGAAACAGGATATGGCGTGGATAAAGAAACCAGCAGCGCATGGCTGGATATTAAACTTTTTAACTTTGCACGCGGCCGCGGTATCGCCATGCAAGCTATTACCTATGCAATAGAAAAAGCTGTTGAAAACGGCGCAATCACTTTGTGGGTTGACCCCAATCCGCAAAATGCAAAAGCGATCGCCTTATACGAAAGATTGGGCTTCAAGCAGAAAGAAATGCCTCAGCACGTGATTGCTATGGGTGAAGATCCGGAAACGAATATTTATTTTGAGCTTTGCAAAGAATGAACGGGAATGTCTTTTAGGCGGTCTATCTATGGTTTTGTACCTTTTATGCGGTTTTAGACATCAAAGAAACCTCTTTTGTCTACCGGGGCAAAAGAGGTTTCTTGTTGTTTTATGAGGTTGAATAGCTATCATCATCTTACAAAACTTACGGTTTGTGTAGTTCAATTATAAGCAAAAGATATCCATTTATAGGTCAATACGTATTCGGAGGACGCCCATAATGCAGAAAACCGGGAAAAACATCGCGATTCTATGCTGTTCTGTTATTCTTATCGCAGCAGTGACGTATAGTTTGAGATTCATAAACGGTATGGATGCTCTGTGGATAAGGATCGCTGCTTTGGTCGGACTCAATCTGATGAATGGCATGATTGCGTTTGCGGCGATGAGGCTTACAAAAATGAAGGTCGATATTGACTTGAAAAACCGGAGTCAATATGCGGCAGGATTTGCTATTGCGCTTGTGCTGTCTTTATTCATTGCTGTAATTCCGGCGCTTTGCGGCTTCTCTTTGGTCGGAGAGCATACTGAATTCTCGTGGTTTAAGATAATATACTATTTTTTGTTCTGCCTTTTGGTCATCGGACCGGTTGAAGAATTTGTATTCAGAGTCTATCTGCAGGAAGTATTCATGAGTTTTTTCAGGAAAAACAAGTGGATGGGCGTTGTGATCGCCTCGCTGCTGTTCGGCTTATGGCATCTTATTAACGGCGGTTTTATTCAGATGTTTTTTACATTCGGGATCGGCCTCTGCTTTGGATTTGCAAAGTACAGAATTAAGAATTGTGGATATCCCGGAGTCGCTTTCGGTCACGGACTATACGACTTTTTGAATGAAATCGTCAGGATGTTTATTGTTTAGCAGATGCCCGTTTGTCAATATGTTCGGCGCGCACTTTTTACGCGTTCTTTCTATGCTTGGGTGTTCTTTTACGCAGTCTTAGCCACGAAAAAGCACTTGTTTCGGCAAGTGCTTTTTTTGTATCTGAATTTGTTTTTATAGTTTGTTCATTTGATTTCCGGAAGGTTCGGGCGTACAATAAAAACAGGGGAGGGACGAGTTATGCAGATCGTGATTCTGGACGGGTATTGTGTGAATCCCGGGGACGTCGACTGGGGTCCCTTAAGAGCGCTCGGCACGGTTTCGGTCTATGACCGCACGCATCCGGACATGGTCGCGCAGCGGCTGCGCGGAGCGGATGCGGTGTTTGTCAACAAGGTGAAACTGAACCGCGACGCGATCTTCGGCGCGCGGCAGCTAAAGTTCATCGGCGTGCTTGCGACCGGCTACGACGTCGTTGACACCGCCGCGGCAAGGGAGCGCGGGATCATTGTGACCAATGTTCCCGCGTACAGCACCGAAGCGGTCGCGCAGCACGCGATCGCCCTGCTGTTGGGACTCTGCCAGCACGTCGAATACCATTCCGCTCTGGTGCATCAGGGCGCATGGACGGCGCAGCCGGATTTTTCCTGGTTTGAAACGGCGCCGATCCTGCTGGACGGCAAAACGATGGGAATCGTCGGCTGCGGGCGGATCGGCTCGCGCGTTGCCAAGATCGCGGATGCTCTCGGCATGCATGTGCTCGGCGTGAATCCGCATGAAAAACCGAGATTTGCGGGAGAATACGTTTCGCTCGACACGCTGCTGCAGGAATCCGACATCATCTCGCTGCACTGTCCGGCAAAGGCGGATACGGTCGGACTGATCCGCAGGGATACGATCGCGAAGATGAAGGACGGCGTTCTGCTTGTGAACACCTCGCGCGGAAGTCTGATCTCCGAAACGGACGTGTGCGAAGCGCTCGCCTCCGGTAAGCTTGCGGGCTACGCCGCCGACGTCGCGAGCGAGGAGCCCATCAAGCTCCGCAATCCTTTGATGCGCGCCAAAAACTGCATCATCACCTCGCATTACGCCTGGACGCCGAAGCCCATGCGCCAAAAGATCATCGACGTCTCGGCGGAAAACCTTGCGGCGTACCTTGCAGGAAAACCGATCAACGTTGTCGGATAAAGCTTTTCATTTGCCCCTTCGGGGGCTTTTTCATTTGTTTTCCGGAAATGCCATGCTGAATTCACAATTCCTACTTGCAAAAATCGCAGTTTTCGGGTAAACTAAATACAATTATTCTCGGAGTTGTGTATCATGTTGCTGTGGACCGATTCGACATGGACCGCGTGCGGCGTTTCCGAACGGGACGGCGTGCTGGTCGCGTTATCGGGCGGCGCGGACTCCGTGGCTTTGGCTTTGGAGCTTCATCGGCTGCAAAGGGACGGAAGGATCCTCCGGTTGGAGGCGGCGCATCTGCATCACGGGATTCGCGGGCTTTACGCGGACCGGGATGCCGCATTCGTGCTGGAGCTGTGCGAACAGCTCGATATGCCTCTGCATACGGAACGGATCGACGTGCCGCGCGCCGCGAAAGAATCCGGCGAATCCTTGGAGCTTGCCGCAAGAAACGCGCGTTACGCGTTTTTGGAACGCGTGAGGACGGATCGGGACCTCGACTGCATTGCGATCGGACATCATCGGGATGATCAGGCGGAAACGCTGCTGCTGCATCTTCTGCGCGGGAGCGGGACCGACGGTCTTGCGGGCATGCGCTTTCGTTCCGGAAAGCTCATACGCCCGCTGCTTGCGACGCCGAAGGAGGAGATCCTTGCCTATCTTGCGGAACGCGGACAGCGCTTCTGCACCGATGCGACGAATTTCGAGACCGACGCGACGCGGAACAGGATCCGGCTGAACGTCCTTCCGGCGCTCGAAACGGTCAATCCGGCAATCGGGCGAACGCTTGCGGAAACGGCGGCGCACATCGCCGAGGATGCGGATTTTCTGAATGCGCTGAAGGAAGAGGCAAAACGCCGCTGCGGAACGGACCGCAAAGCGCTTTCCGGGCTTCCTCGTCCGATCCGGCTTCGGGTGCTTCGTGATCTGCTTCCGTACAGGGATTTTACGCGTGCCGACCTTGAACGCCTCGATACGCTGCTTTCGGGACAGACGGGAGACACCGCAACGCTGAAAAACGGCGTCGTCGCATGGCTGGACGCCGACGATCTTCGGATAGGCAAGCCGGAGAACGAGACCTTCTCGGTTCCGGTACCGCGTACCGGCAGCGTACGGCTTTTGAACGGGATGCTGACAATAGAAACGGTCGACCGCGCCGCGATCCCGTGCGGCGGTTCCGACGCGTATATCGACGCCGACCGCCTTATCGGAAGCGTTACGGCAAGGAACCCGCAGCCCAAAGACCGGTTCACGCCGCTCGGCATGCACGGGACGAAGCTTTTAAGCGATTATCTGACCGATCGCAAGGTCCCGCGGTTCGAGCGCAATATGCCGGTCCTATGCGACGAACAGGGCGTCTTCTGGGTCGCGGGATTTACGGTGGATGAACGGATGCGCGTACGCGCGGATTCGAAGCATATTCTGCATTATCATTATGAGGAGGATTGACTATGTGGGGCAAGGCTTTCATGGCACAGGACATTGAAGAGGTTCTTCTTTCCGAGGAACAGATCAAAAAACGCGTGCAGGAGCTGGGCGACCAGATCTCGAAGGACTACGACGGTCAGGAGATCATCGTTGTCTGCGTGCTGAAGGGCGCAAGCATCTTCTTTGCCGACCTGATCCGCGCGATCACGGTGCACGCCAAGATGGACTTCATGGCGATTTCGAGCTACGGCGATGCGCAGAAGACGAGCGGCATCGTTCGCATCACCAAGGACATGGATTCGAGCATCACCGGCAAGCATGTGCTCATTGCGGAGGATATCATGGACAGCGGTCTCACGCTTTCCTACATGACCCGCCTTCTGAACGAGCGTCAGCCCGCTTCGATCCGCACCTGCTGCTTCCTGGATAAGCCGGAGCGCCGTGAATGCGAGATCACGCCGGATTACTGCGGCTTTGTGGTCCCGAACAAGTTTGTCGTCGGCTACGGCCTCGATTACAAACAGAAATATCGCAATCTGCCCTATGTGGGCGTTTTAAAGTCCGAGATCTACAGCTGATTTTCGGGAACCCGGGGAATAGCCCCTGAACGGAGGACACTTTGGAATTTAATCCGAACAACAATCAAAACAACGGCGAACCGGGCAAGCAGGGCATCACCGGACGGCGCATCATAACGCTGGTCGTGTGGGCGCTGATCCTCACGCTGCTCGTGTTTATGGTCACAAACGGCTGTTCTTCCGATAAGCCGAAGGAGATCAAGTTTGCCGAATTTGCCGAGCTGTACAAGCAAAGCAAGATCAAGGCGGTCTACGAGGTCATTGACGGCGGCACCTATTATGTGATGCTGACGTCCAATGAGCTCGACGCGACAAAGCTGCCGCAGAAGGCGGACTACGTCATGTATCTCAACAACGATCTGTTCGCCAAGTATATGGCGAATCTGGTCGCCGCACAGAAGAACATCGACGTTGAACAGGTGACGTCCGCGGATTACGGCTTTGTGATGCAGAGCGCGCTTGCCGAGAGCATCCCGTGGTGGTACATTCTGATCAATTTCCTGCCGTTGCTCGTCATCGGCGGGTTCCTGGTATTCATGATCTACCGCCAGCGCGGCGAAGGCAGACAGGTGATGGACTTCTCGAAGTCGCGCGCGCATCTCAACGATCCTTCCAAGGACAAGGTCACCTTCAACGACGTTGCGGGGCTTGTCGAAGAGAAGGAGGAGCTCAAGGAGGTCGTGGATTTCCTGCGCGATCACAAGCGCTTCACCGAAAACGGCGCGCGCATCCCGAAGGGCGTTCTGCTCGTCGGACCTCCGGGCACCGGCAAAACGCTGATGGCGAAAGCCGTCGCGGGCGAAGCGGGCGTACCGTTCTTCAGCATCTCCGGTTCGGACTTCGTTGAAATGTTCGTCGGCGTCGGCGCGTCGCGCGTACGCGATCTCTTTGAAACGGCAAAGCGCAGCGCTCCCGCGATCGTCTTCATCGACGAGATCGACGCGGTCGGGCGTCAGCGCGGCGCAGGCTTGGGCGGCGGACACGACGAGCGAGAGCAGACTCTGAATCAGCTTCTGGTCGAGATGGACGGCTTTGCGCCGAACGAGGGCATCATCGTCATGGCGGCGACGAACCGCGCGGACATCCTTGACCCGGCGCTGCTGCGTCCCGGCAGATTCGACCGCCGTATTACGGTCGGCTATCCGGACGTCAAGGGCAGAGAGGACATTCTGAAGGTCCACGCGCGCAACAAGCACTTTGCAAAGGACGTCAGCCTGAAAACGCTTGCAAGGCGCACGCCGTACTTTACCGGCGCGGATCTTGAGAACATCCTGAACGAGGCGGCGATCCTTTCGACGCGCGATCACAGAAGAGAGATCACGCAGGCGGATCTCGAAGAAGCCGTCACCCGCGTGCAGATGGGTCCCGAAAAGAAGAGCCGCGTCGTCACAGAAAAGGACAAGGAGATCACGGCGTACCACGAATGCGGTCACGCGATCCTTGCGCACATGCTCGAAAACTGCGACGATCTGCACGAGGTCTCGATCATCGCGCGCGGCTGGGCTGGCGGCTATACGATGATGCTTCCGAAGGAGGACATCCACTATACGCTCAAGTCGCATATGCTCGACGATATCTGCATGTCGATGGGCGGCAGAGTCGCCGAAAAGATCGCCTTTACGGACGTTTCGACCGGCGCGGTGCAGGACCTCAAGCAGGCGACGGAGCACGCGCGCAAGATGGTTGAGGAGTACGGCATGTCCGACGCCGTCGGTCCCGTGTTCCTGGGCGGCGACACCGAGGTGTTCATTGCAAAGGATTGGGGACACGCCAAGAACTATTCCGAAGCGCTGTCCGCAAAGATCGACGCCGAGATCCGCGCGATCCTCGAAGGACAGTTTGAACGCGCGGAACGGATCCTGACCGAGCACCGCGAGGCGCTCGACGCCTGCGCGCATATGCTGCTGAAGTACGAGCGCGTGACCGGCGAACAGTTTGTTAAGGTCCTCGAAGGCGAGGACATGGATACGGTCATGGCGCAGTCTGCGGAAGAACAGCCCCAGACCGAAAAGGAACCGAACGAAAAGACCGAGACAGAAACGGAAGCATAACCGATGGACGAGAACCGCTTTGATCTTCATACGCACAGCTGCGTTTCCGACGGCACCGCAACGCCGTCGGAGATCGTGCGCATTGCGTCGCGTGCGAAGATCAAGCTGCTTGCGCTGACGGACCACGACAACATCATGGGCGTCAAGGAAGCGCTGGAAGCGGGGAAGGAATACAGCGTTCCCGTGCTGCCCGCCGTTGAAATGGACAACGAATGGCGGCACGAGCTGCATATCATCGGGCTCGACGTCGACCCGAACAACCCGACGCTTCTGCGCGCGCTCGAGATCGCCCGCGACCGCCGAGAGCGGCGCAACAAGATCATCTACGGCAAGCTCAAGGAAGCGGGATACGACATTCAGCCGCTGGTCAACCGTCCGGAATCCGTGACGACCAAGCTGCATATCGCGCACGGGCTCATCAAGGGCGGCTACGCAAACGACGTCCGCGACGCGTTTGCGAAATATCTGCGTCCCGGCACCGTGGGCTACTATACCGAGCCGCGATTTACGCCGCAGCAGGTCATCGACATCATCCATATCGCGGACGGGCTGCCGATCCTGGCGCATCCGTGCCACATCCGCGACAATCCGCACGGACTGATCCGCGAGCTCTGTGATCTCGGACTGATGGGGCTCGAAGCCTATTATCCGACGTCCACGCCGCGGCAGACGGAAATGTACGTTTCGATCGCGCGGCAGTATCGTCTGATGGTGACCTGCGGCAGCGATTTCCACGGCGACAACCGCCCCGGCGTACCGGTCGGCTGCGCATGGCGTCCCGTTCCCGTGCTCGAACAGACGTTTGAGACGCTCACAAGGCGCATGAACACCTGATCCGTGAAAACAAACAGAACTGCTTTCTTCCGGGAAAGCAGTTTTTTTCGTTCGGGGGTTGCAAACGGAACGGGAATCGGCTATAATATCTTTGCTATAGTCAAAGATGGAGGATACTATGAACGATCGTATCATTCGGCTTCGCGCCGAAATGGAACGCGCGGAACTGGACGCGGTGCTTTTGAAATCCGTGACCGCGATCCGGTATTTTTCCGGCTTCACCAGTGAGGACGCAAGCGTCCTGATCACGAAGGAACGCGCAGCGCTTTTGACCGACTTCCGCTACACGATCCAGGCAAAGGCGCAGTCCGGCGACTGCTGCGAGATCTTCGAGGTCGCAGGCACGGCGCACAACGAAAAGCTCAAAGAGATCATCGCTTCCGAAAACGTCAAGCGCATGGGCTTTGAAGAGGATTATGTGAGCTACGCGGGCTATGAAGCGTTCTCGAAGCTCGGCGCAGAGCTTGTGCCGTTTGCCAAAGAGCTTTCGCTGCTTCGCATCGTCAAGAGCGCGGACGAGATCGAAAATCTTCAGAAGGCGCAGTCCATGGCGGACGAAGCTTTTGCGGAGCTATTAAAGGTCGCCAAGCCCGGCATGACCGAACGCCGCGTTGCCGCAGAGCTCGAATACATCTGCGCAAAGCTCGGCAGCGAGGGACCTTCGTTTGAAACGATCATAGGCTCCGGTCCGAACGGCGCAATGTGCCACGCGGTCCCGGGTGACAGAAAGCTTCAGGAGGGCGATCTGGTCGTCGTCGATTTCGGCTGTCTCTACAACGGCTACCATTCCGACATGACGCGTACCTTTGCGGTCGGCAAGGTCGATCCGTTCGCGGAGGAGATCTACAACATCGTGCTTGAAGCGCAGACCCGCGCGCTCGACGCGCTGAAACCGGGCATCACCGGCAAGGAACTCGACGCCATCGCGCGCGACTATATCAAAGAAAAGGGCTACGGCGAATGCTTCGGGCATTCTCTGGGTCACGGCTTCGGACTTCTCATCCACGAGGAGCCGCGCGCGTCGGTCACCGGCGACACGGTCTTTACCGAAGGCATGACGATCACGGTCGAGCCCGGCATCTACATCGAAGACAAGTTCGGCGTCCGTATCGAGGACTGCTGTGTGGTCACCAAGGACGGCAAGCTGAACTTTGCACACGCAACCAAAGAACTGCAGCATATCTAAATCATCGAATATCATTGGGAGGACATACTTATGATTATGGCAGGCGATTTCCGCAAGGGCGTGACGGTTGAGATCGACGGCGTTGTCTGGTCGATTTCCGACTTCCAGCATGTCAAACCGGGCAAGGGCGCGGCGTTTGTTCGCACCAGGCTCAAGAACGTAATGACCGGCGCAGTGCTGGAGCGTACCTTCAGCCCGACGGACAAGTACCCGCTGGCGCACATTGAAACCAAGGACATGGAATATCTGTATTCCGACGGCGAGCTCTACTACTTCATGGATGTAGAGACCTATGAGCAGATCCCGCTGAACTTCGAGCAGGTCGAAGACGCAATCGACTTCATCAAGGAGAACGATCAGGTCAAGATGCGCTTCTACAAGGGCAGCGCGTTCTCCGTCGAGGCGCCGAACTTTGTTGAGCTCAAGGTCACCGAGACCGAACCCGGCTTCAAGGGCGACACCGCAACGGGCACGACCAAGCCCGCTGTCGTGGAGACCGGTTATCACATTGCAGTCCCGCTGTTTGTCAACGAAGGCGATATCATCCGGATCGATACGAGAACCGGCGAATACATGTCCCGCGTATAACAAATACTACAATTCGGAGGTGCAGCATGAGCAGAATTTCTGAGAAGGTCGCATACCTGGACGGTCTGATGGAAGGTCTTAACATTCACGAAGACAAGTACGCAAAGATCTTTACGGCGATCGTCGATACGCTCGACGTCATCGCGGAAGAGATGTCGGATCACGAGGACGCGCTTGCGGACCTCGACGACAGCGTGGAGGAGATCTTTGAGAACCTCGACGAGTACGACGATTTTCTGTACGGCGACGAGGACGAGGATGAGGACGAAGAGGAGTTCGACGACGACGATTTCTTCGAGATCGTCTGCCCGAACTGCGGCGAGACCATCTATTTCGATCAGGACATGCTCGATTCGCCGGACGGTCTCATCTGCCCGAACTGCAACGAACCGATCGAGCTGCATATCCCGGAGAAGGATCCGGAGGAGTAAGCTCCGATCGCATTATTTCAGGAAGCCAAACGGCTTCCTTTTTTGCTGTTCATCGTAATCTGTGAATAAATTTACACTCTATTCATATTCGGACCGCGATGCAGCGCCTGTAAAATCTTTACAAATCCGAAGATGCGCTGTAAAATAGTAAATCATACATGTTGTATATGCATGAGTGAACACGAATGAAAAGAGTGCTGTTATGACCGAAACCGCAAGAAAAATCTGCAAGCGTCTGCACGCCTACCTTCGCATGGGGACATACGACGGCACAGTCCATGCGGTCTATCCCGACGCGATCTACTGCAATACTTCGATCGGCATGATCTCGATCCTGTCCAACGCGCATTGCTTGGCGCCGTTTTCGACGATCGTATCGTCCGTCAAGCCCTTTACGCGCTATGAAATCGAAGAGGGCATGCATGTGCTGATGGGGAACGAGCGCATTGAGATCCCGGACTGCGAGCTGACCCTGGACCTTTCGCAGTCCACGGACTACGATCTTTCGCTCGATACGATCCGCGCGGTCTTTCTGCCGAACGATTACGACATCCGGCTCCGGCACATCCTGCACATCGTGGAGACGAATGCGAAAGCGGACGATCTTTCTCCGCTTGTCGTCGACACAAAGCCGAACCAGTATTCCGAAACGATCCGACCGCTTTTGCCGAAGCTGCACGCGGCGTTCCGCGATCAGGACCCGCAAGCCTGCAGCGAGGCGACTTCTGCAATCGCCGGCATCGGCGCGGGACTGATTCCTTCCGCGGACCGGCTTCTGTGCGGCTATATTGCGGGCTATGCGGCGCTTTCCGCCGCGCTCGGCAGAAGCTTCGGCCGCGTGCTTGAAATGACCCGCGCGCTCGCAAGCGCAGCCGCTGCGCATACGACGGAGCTTTCCGGCGCGTTTCTGCTGCAGAGCGGGGAAGGGCTCGTTTCCGAGGACCTTTATATGCTCATGCGCAACGTGCTGTCCGACGCGCCGTATTCGGTGCTCGTGTCAACCGCAAACCGCATTGCCGCGCTGCCGCTGGGCGGCGGTTCAGACATGCTGGCGGGCGTTTATCTGTCGCTTTCGATGCTGCTTTCCGAAAGCCCGATCGACTGAACGAACCCATGAGAACGGCGCAAAGCCGTTCTTTTCTTATGCTTGCAAATACAGACGAAACAGGCTACAATGGGAACAGATCAATAAAGGAGAACAGCTATGGAACCGATCGGCATCAAGGATTTTCTGTACTACAAATACCTGTCAAACGTCAAATACGCCCCGGACGGCAAGCGCGCCGCGTTCATCGTGTCGAACTGCAATGAGGAGGAGAACAGCTATGAAAGCCGTCTATGGCTCTATGACGGCGCTTTCCGGCAGCTGACCGATCTCGGCAAGGAATCACGCTATATTTGGGAGGATGCGAATGCGATTCTGTTTCCCGCCGTGCGGTCCAAAGACGAGAAGAAACGCGCCGAAAAGAAGGAGCAGTTCACAAGCTATTATCGGCTGAATCTTTCCGGCGGAGAAGCGCTGCATGCGTTCACGCTGCCGTTTGCGGCGACGTGGATCAAAAAGCTTCCAAACGGCGCCTTTGCCGTGCTCGGCGAGATCGACGCCAATGCGCCGGATTATTATTGCATGAAAAGGGAGGATCGCGAAAAGGTCGAAAAGGGCTACGCCGACGACGCGGACTACGAGGCCTTTGACGAGCTGCCGTACTGGTCAAACGGCGAGGGGATCGTCAACAAAAAACGTACGGCGCTGTTTTATGTCACCTTTGACGACGCATCGCAGAAGCTGACGGTACAGCGCGTGACCGAACCGTTCTTCACGGTCGATGCGATCGAAACGATCGGCGATTCGGTTTGGTTCCTCGGCGACAGCTATACCGCGCGCCGGGATCTCACGCATCCGAAACTGTATGTCATGGACGGATGCACCGGCAAGATCCGCTTCCTTCGGGAATATCCGGGCTATTATGTTGAGCGCATCAAGGCGGTCGGCGAAACGCTCGTGATGACGGCGACGGAGGGGAAGGATATCGGTCTCAACGAGAACGTCGATTTCTATACCGTCGACCGCGAGACCGGCGAACTGACTATGCTGTACGAAAACACCGAAAGCCTTTGGAACTCGGTGGGAAGCGACGTGCGGCACGGCGGCGGCGAGAGCATGATCGGCGCGAACGATCGGCTCTATTACATCACCACGCGCTTTGAGAGCTCGCATTTGTACGCTTTGGACCTTGCGGGGAAGAATGTTCCGGTCGCGACGGAAATCGGCTCCATCGACGCCGTGACGATCCATCCGGAAAACGATACCGCGCTGTTCATTGCGCTGTATGAGGGCAGCTTGCAGGAGCTTTACGCAAAGGATATGAAGACGGGAGAGCTCAAAAAGCTTTCGCATTTCAATGACGACGCGCTGAAGGACAAGTACGTCGCGAAGTGCGAGCAGGTCTCGGTCGAAAGCGAAGGATACCGGATCGACGGCTGGGTGCTGAAGCCGAAGGATTACGATCCGGAAAAGAAGTATCCCGCGGTGTTCGACATTCACGGCGGACCGAAGACGGTCTACGGCACGGTGTTCTATCACGAGATGCAGCTTTGGGCAGGCATGGGCTACTTTGTGTTTTTCTGCAATCCGAAGGGCTCGGACGGCAGGGGAGACGCGTTTGCGGACATCATGGGACACTACGGCGAAACGGATTATCAAAACCTCATGGACTTCTGCGACGAGGTCTTACGCCGCTATCCCGCGATCGACCCCATGCGCGTGTGCGAAACGGGCGGCAGCTACGGCGGCTTTATGACGAACTGGATCATCGGACACACCGACCGGTTCTGTGCCTGCGCGTCGCAGCGGTCGATCTCGAACTGGCTGAGCTTCAACGGCTTATCGGACATCGGCTACTATTTCGTCGGCGATCAGAACCGGGCGGATTTCTACACCGACCACGCAAAGCTTTGGGAGCACAGCCCGCTGAAATACGCGAAGAACGTGAAGACGCCCACGCTGTTCATCCATTCGGACGAGGACTACCGCTGCCCGCTCGATCAGGGCTTACAGATGTACGCCGCTTTGGTCGACCGCGGGATCCCCGCGCGCATCTGCTTGTTCCACGGAGAGAATCACGAGCTTTCCCGCTCCGGAAAGCCGCTGCATCGGATTCGCAGGCTGACCGAGATTACAAACTGGTTTGAGAAATATGCAAAGGAATAAACAAAAACGACCGGGCGAAAAGCCCGGTCGTTTGCTTTGAAAACACACGTCAACGCTTCTTATACAGCACCAGCTCGGGGTCTTTGCCCTCCGCTTCGTAGGTGCAGATCAGAATGAAATCCATGTTGGCAAGCACGCCGAAGCACCGGTCGCCGCCGAATTCGGATGCGAGCTGATTGCCGAGGTAGGTCGTGCCGTCGTTCAAAAACCTGACGCTGACGCCGCTCGGAAGCGGATAGGCGAGATTCACGAAGCTGCCGACAAGCGCGTTGAGCGTTTCGACCTTCGGCATGCCTTCGATATGCAGATCGTTGATCTCTCGTATGAGCTGCTGCTTGAACGCTTCAAACTGTCCATCATCGCTCAGCTCCTCATAGCGCTTCCAGTAATCCAGCGTGGGCAGGACCTGTTTCAGATAGGCGCGTGCCTGTTCTTCGGAGAAGGATTCGCTGACCATATGCGGGATGCATACGTCGATCAGATCGTCCATATTGCTGTACGTGTATGTACCGTCTGCATAGCACCACTTGCAGTACGATTCATTCGGCGTGCCGTCCTTGTCCTTGCCGATGATCTTGTCCTCCAGCGGCATACCGCAGCACTGACAGAACAGCTTTTGCGGGGAGCCGAGCAGCGTATTGATCGACACATCGAACAGCTTCGAAAGCAGTTTCAGCGTTTCCGTATTCGGCACGGTTTCGCCGTTCTCCCAGCGCGACACTGCCTGCCGCGTGACAAAGACCTTTTCGGCAAGCTCATCCTGTGAAAGACCGTTCTCGGTTCGGAGCGAATAAATGACATCCTTGGTTTCCATGGGGATACCTCCCGTTCGTTTTCTGTCTGCATTGTACATCAGATCCGTGCGGCGCACAAGCAACCGGCTGTTGCGTCCGGATCAGGAATCCAGCAGACTTCCGGAATCGAAGGAATCGAGCTTTTCGACGTCCTTGAGCTTGCGGTTGATCGCGCGGGTGCGGGTGCCGATCAGCGTGTCGAGATCGTCGTTGACTTGTCGAAGCTTCTGCTGCGAGCGGTCGAGGATGTCGCCGAACTTCTCAAACTCCGTCTTGACCGCGCCCAAGACCTGCCAGACCTCGCTCGAACGCTTCTGGATCGCGAGCGTTTTGAAGCCCATCTGCAGGGAATTGAGAAACGCCGCCATGGTCGAAGGACCGGTCACGTTGATGCGGTAAGTCCGCTGCAGCTCCTCGATGAAGCCGCGGTTGACCGCTTCGGCGTAAAGCCCCTCAAACGGCAGGAAGAGGATGCCGAAATCGGTCGTGTGCGGCGGGTCGATGTATTTATCGCGGATGTCCTTCGCTTCGGCTTTCAACCGGATCTCCAGCATCTTTGCGGCGTCTGCGACGCGCGCGGCGTCGCCGCTTTCGTAGGCGTCCTGCAATTGCGCGAAGGTCTCGCCCGGGAATTTCGCATCGATCGGAAGGTGTACCGGCGTTTCGCCGTCGCCCGGCAGCCGGATCGCAAACTCCACGCGATCGCGAGAGTCTGGTTTGGTCGCGACGTCGACGTCGTACTGTTCGGGCGCAAGGATCTCTGAAAGGATCGCGGAAAGCTGCGCTTCACCTAAGATGCCGCGCGTCTTGACGTTCGACAGGACCTTTTTGAGATCGGTAACGCCTGCGGCGACCGTCTGCATTTCGCCGAGTCCCTTATAGACCTGTTCGAGCTGCGTGGATACGACCTTGAACGATTCGGTGATCCGGGTCTCGAGCGTTTTTTCGAGCTTTTCGTCCACGATCTTCTGCATCTTTTCAAGCTTTTCGGCATTCTCCGTCTGCATGGCGAAAAGACGACGTTCAACCGTCTGCCGGATCGCTTCGAGCTTTTCCTCGTTCGATTGTTCAAGCGAACGGATCCGCTCCTCCTGCGAGCGGCGCAGAAGCTCCAGATTTTGCGCGTTGGACTGTTCGAGAGAGTGGATGCGGTCCTCCTGCGATTTGCGGAGCCGTTCAAAGTCCAGCGCGTTGTTCTGCTCCATCGCGGACAGGCGCTTGTCCTGCGCTTCGGACGCCGTGCGCTGGTTGTCCGAGATCGTTTTGCCGAACGAGGTCAAAGAATTACCGATCTCCATCCGAAGCTCGGACGAGCCGTCCTTCCGGGCGGACAGGATCAGAACGACGAGGATCACAAGCATCACGACGAGCGTGACGCAGGAAAGGATCAATGCGGCAAGTTCCATTTCAGTTACCTCCGGTAAGCGCAAGCCCGAGAACCAGCAGGCTTTGCGCGATGATATAGGTCGTCATGACGTAAAAGTTTCCGTGCTTCAATTCCTTACGATATTGCTGACCGGTCAGCAGCGTATCGCTCAGCATGAAGAACAGACCGCCGACGAATGCGATGAGATACGGGATCCGCTGCGTTACAAGCAGCAGATACAGCGCGGACAGACCGGTCCAGGAGAGCAGCAGCGCGTAGAGGAAGCCGGGCTTTCGGAGAGATTTCGGCGCGTACGGGATCAGCTTCTTATACACGAACAACAGCCAGGCGGCGCAGAGCGCAAGCGGAACGAGCATCAGAATATGCGGCGAGGGACGCGCGGAAAGCATCGCGCCGATATAAAAGATATGTCCGATCGCAAACGAGCAGATCCCGAGCAGCATGAAGATCTTCCCGCTTTTGAACAGCAGAAAGATATCGCCGAGCCAGCCGAAGGCAAGCGCGCAGACGACAAGCAGCCGGATCTCCGGCGTGCCGAACAGATAAACGGCGCACAGAAGCGGCATCAAAAGGACCTTTGTGACGCCGCGGATCCTCGGCATTCTGCGGTAGCAGGCGACAAGATGCAGAACGGATACGCAAAGGAACAGCGATCCGAACAGAATAAACCAAAACAACTGCGTAAAATCCACCTCCAAAAATGATTATAACATACAATTCCCGTCTTGCGAAGAATAAAATCGTATGATATAGTATTTTCATAATCCGGGATTGCGTTTTTTCGCGCCCGAAATATAAAGGAGGACAAACATACATGCAGTATTCCCGCGACGTGGAAGAAATGGTATGCGTCAAAAAAGGCGCGAAGCATGAGCCCGCTCCGATCCCCGAGGAGGGCAAGTGGGTCAAAGCGAAGGAGATCAAGGACATCAGCGGTCTGACGCACGGCATCGGCTGGTGCGCGCCGCAGCAGGGCGCCTGCAAGCTCACGCTGAACATCAAGGAGGGCGTTATCGAAGAAGCGCTCGTTGAAACGCTCGGCTGCTCCGGAATGACGCATTCCGCGGCAATGGCGGCGGAGATCCTCCCCGGCAAGACGATCCTCGAAGCGCTGAATTCCGACCTCGTGTGCGACGCGATCAACACCGCAATGCGCGAGCTGTTCCTGCAGATCGTATACGGCAGAAGCCAGAGCGCGTTCTCGGACGACGGTCTGACGATCGGCGCAGGTCTTGAAGACCTCGGCAAGGGACTTCGTTCGCAGATCGGCACGATGTACGGCACGAAGGCAAAGGGCCCGCGGTACCTCGAAATGGCGGAGGGCTACGTTCTGAAGATCGGTCTCGACGAAGAGGGCGAGATCATCGGCTATCAGTTCGTCAGCCTCGGCAAGATGATGGACGCGATCAAGAAGGGCATGGACCCGAAGGAAGCGTTCGAGAAGAACATCGGGACCTACGGACGGTTCGCGACCGCCGCCAAGGTCATCGACCCGCGCAAGGAATAACGGAGGTGCCCTATGATTACGTTTGAAGGTTATGAAAGAAGAATCGACAAGATCACGAAGGTGCTGAACGAATATGGCATTAAGGACCTTGAAGAAGCAAAGGCGATCTGCGACGCGCACGGCGTCGATCCGTACGGCATCGTGAAGGGCATTCAGCCGATCGCATTCGAGAATGCGGGCTGGGCGTACACCGTCGGCGCGGCGATCGCGTACAAGAAAGGCGCGAAAAACGCAGCGGAAGCTGCCGAAGCCATCGGCGTCGGGCTCCAGTCGTTCTGCATTCCGGGCTCCGTTGCGGATCAGCGCAAGGTGGGTCTCGGTCACGGCAACCTCGGCGCAATGCTGCTGCGGGAAGAAACGAGCTGCTTCGCGTTCCTGGCGGGTCACGAATCATTTGCCGCCGCGGAAGGCGCGATCGGCATTGCGCGTACCGCAAACAAGGTCCGCACAAAGCCGCTGCAGGTCATTCTGAACGGTCTCGGCAAAGATGCGGCGTACATCATCTCCCGCATCAACGGCTTCACCTATGTGGAAACCGAATATGATTACTACACCGGCGATCTGAAGATCGTTTACACGAAGGCGTTCAGCGACGGCGAGCGCGCCAAGGTCCGCTGCTACGGCGCAGACGACGTCAACGAGGGCGTGGCGATCATGCGGCATGAAAACGTCGACGTTTCCATCACCGGCAACTCCACGAACCCGACGCGCTTCCAGCATCCGGTCGCGGGCACCTATAAGAAATGGTGCGTCGAAAACGGCAAGAAGTACTTCTCCGTTGCGTCCGGCGGCGGCACGGGCAGAACGCTGCATCCCGACAACATGGCGGCGGGTCCCGCATCCTACGGTATGACCGATACGATGGGCAGAATGCACAGCGACGCGCAGTTTGCGGGTTCGAGCTCCGTTCCGGCGCACGTCGAAATGATGGGTCTCATCGGCATGGGCAACAACCCGATGGTCGGCGCGACGGTCGCCGTTGCGGTCGCGATCGCGGAAAGCCTGAAATAAGATACATGAGGAGGGCGGAAACGCCCTCCTTATATCATTTTATCGGAAAAGGGATATCATATGGCGTCAAACAGCAAATGCCAGTACTGCGGCGGCATCGTCAGCAGCGCCGATCTCAATTGTCCGCACTGCGGCGCATCCAATGCAAACTACGTCGACAGAGCGCCTCGGCATGCACTTTTGCCGAGGACGATCGATGAAATGAAGGACTATTGCGCGCAGCGCAGAATACCGCTGATGGAGATGCGCTTTTTTGTCGGTGAGAATTACAGGCAGCCGAGAGCGTACGGTATCTACAGAGAAGGCGATCGTTTCATCGTGTATAAAAACAAATCGGACGGAACCCGCGCGATCCGGTACGACGGACCGGATGAAGCGCACGCGGTAGAGGAGCTCTATCTGAAGCTGATGTATGAATGCCGGGTCAACGGCGTTCTCAAGTAAGAGAGATCCATCCGGTTTTGGGATCAGATAATTTTTCACAGAGGGGATACTATGGCATCAACAAGCAAATGTCCGTATTGCGACGGTACCGTCAGAAGCGACGAAAAGACCTGTTCGCATTGCGGCGCAGTCAATGAAAACTACACAGAGGACACAAAACGGCAGATCTTTCATCCGAAGACGATCGAAGAATTAAAGGAATACTGCGCCGAACGCGGCATGCCGCTTCTCAGAATGCGGTTCTTCATCGGCGAGGATTTCAAAGAACCCAGAGCGTTCGGCATCTATCAGGACGGCGACCGCTATATCGTTTATAAAAATAAATACAACGGCACCCGCGCGATCCGCTATCTGGGTCCGGACGAAGCGTATGCGGTCAACGAGCTGTTCCAAAAACTGCTTTCGGAATGTCACAACCGCGGCATCTATCCGGATGGGAAGCCGGCGGAGAATACAACTCGGTCTTCGTATACCGCTCCGAAGAAGAGCAGCGCTTCGGGGATCCTGAAATATGCAGTCTTCGCGATCATCGGGATCATGGTATTCGTCATGATCTTCAAAAACTGCTCGAATCATAAAAACGACGGGTACTACCGGTTTTCGAGCGATCCTTCCGTAACCTGGTATCATTACGGGAACAGCTGGTATTACTCCGATATCGGAACATCGAACTGGTACTCGGGCAATCCGGGCTACGGCGACAGCTATACCGATTATTACGCCGGCAAAGATTTCGATTCCGATTGGGGCGTAACCGACTTCAAGGATTCCGATACATGGGAGTCGATCAGCAGCTCTTCGGATTCCTCGTCCGATTCATCCTCTTACGATTCCTGGGATTCCGGCGGTACGGACTGGAGCAGCGATTGGTAAGCAAATTCGTTTCGGAGGAAACATATGGAACAGCACAGATTCGGTCCCGGTCCGCTTCTCAATGAACGCGGCGATCTCAATGAGCCCGGCTTTGCAACGGCGCTTTTGAAAACGTACGGCAGAAGGACGATCAAAGCGCCGAAGTGGAGAATCAAGGAATGGGATTATTACCTCATCACCAACGACCGCTTCGGCGTCGCGCTGACGATCGACGACAACGGCTATATGGGACTTCTGTCCGCATCCGTGCTCGACTTTGAAGCGCGCACGGAAACGACCGTTTCGCCGATGTTCTGGCTGCCGATGGGAAAGACAGGGTTTCCGGCGTCCTCCGCGGCAGGCGACGTCCGCAAGACGCTCAAACAGGCGTCCGGCGCGTTCGAGCACACGGAAGAAGGGCGGCGGCTTCGGTTCTCGATCGATCGCTTCCGCGACGGCAAGCCGTTTTCCTGCGACATCCTGCTCTTTGACGAACCACGCGATTCCATGGTGATCGCCACTCCGTTTGAAAAACGCGGACACTTCTACTACAACCAAAAGATCGTCGGCATGCGCGCAAAGGGCTTCTTCTCGGTCGGAGACGATCGGACGGAGCTCGATCCGAAGGATACCTTCGGGCTTTTGGATTGGGGCAGAGGCGTCTGGACGTACAAAAACACCTGGTACTGGAGCGCTGCGCAGGGAGAGGTCGACGGACATGTGCTCGGATTCAATCTCGGGTACGGCTTCGGCAATACAAAAGCGGCAAGCGAGAACATGCTGTTCTTTGACGGTATCGCCCATAAGCTCGGACGCGTTGATTTCGGTATCCCGAAAAAGCAGGACGGCAGCGACGATCTGCTTGCGCCGTGGCATTTCACGGACGATGCGGGACGCGTCGATCTCGTGTTTACGCCGATCCTCGATCGCGCATCAAAGACCGACGTTCTTGTGATCTGCTCCGATCAGCATCAGGTGTTCGGGCGGTTTACCGGTACGGTACGGCTCGACGACTACACAGAGATCCGTCTTTGCGATTTCCTCGGGTTTGCCGAAAAAGTGTTCAATAAATGGTGATGCTTGCACCGCTTCGCCTCCTCTTCACATAGTATGAAGAGGAGGTTTTTTGTATGAAAGCATCGGATTTTACGGAATATCTCAAGGAGCAGGTGCGCAATCACAGCATCTATGTGTGGGGCGCGCAGGGACAGAAGAAGCCGACGATCACGGAGGCGTGGATCCGCAGAAAGGAAAAGACGAAGCGGAACGCCGACCGCGCGATCGCGCACTGGAAGAAGGAGGTCCGCGAGGGCTACGGCGACTTGCTGCGGGCGTTCGATTGCTCGGGACTCGGCGTATACTACTTTCTCAAGCATGATATGATCGATCACGACCTGAACGCCGACGGGCTCAGAAAGCTCTGCAAAACGATCCGGCGCAGCGAACTGCGCGAAGGGGATATGGTGTTTCGGATGAGCGGGGGACGCGCGGTGCACGTCGGGTATGCGATCGACGGCGATCGCGTGATCGAAGCGAAGGGACGGGACGTCGGCGTTGTGGAAAGCCGCGTTTCCGGATGGGACCGGTACGGACGACCGCCGTTTTACGCTTCGCGCGAGCTCAAGCTGGAAACGCCCTATATGCGCGGCGACGACGTCAGAGAACTGCAGACCGCTTTGAAGGAACGGGGCTTTGACCCGGGACAGATCGACGGGATCTTCGGTAAAAAAACGGAACGCGCCGTCAAGAGGTTCCAAAGGTCCTGCGGGCTCAAGCCCGACGGCATCGCAGGGAAACGGACGTTTTTTGCGCTTGGGCTGCCGTTTTACGACTAAGCGTCCGGACTGCAGCGGAACAGCCCGAACAACCGGGAGAAGAACGATTGCTTCGGCGGCTCCGGATCGATCGGGAACCATTCCGGCGTCGGTTCCGGAAGGATCTCATAGGGTTCGGACGTCGCTTCCGGCGTTTCGTCCGTGATGATATAGAGCGGTTCTTCGGTCGGTTCCGGCGTCGGGGGATAGGTGTAGTCCTCCGCGATCAGATCGCCCTTGAAGGCGGTCTTTCCGTTGAACAGAATGGATACCGTCCCTGCCTTTGTGCCGACCGGCGCAAAATAGGTATCGATCGAATAGGACAGGTATTCCTCGGGAAACGGATCGCGAGCAAACAGGTCCGCCTGCCAGCGCGGCAGCGTCAGCCGATCGGCGTCGTTCCAATCGATACGGTACAGGATCTCGGTCGCAAACGTCCTGGAAGGATCGGGCGCGACGGCATAGGTTTCCGGCAGACAGCGTCGGATCAGCCCGTTTGTGTCGAGCGTAACGGTATCGTTTTGAAACGCGTACTCGAACAGCGCGGCGGCGTCATAGAACCGCTGCGCAAGGTATGCGTCCCGCTCTCGACCCGTGGCTGCGTCCGGCGCATTTTTGCCGTGCAGCAGAACGAGCAGATACACGGTATCGCCCTTCTGCGCGGCGGCAACGAGACACTTGCCCGCAAGATGCGTGTCGCCGGTCTTCACGCCGATCGCGTATTCGTACAGGCAGGAATAGGGCGTATAGGTATTGGCGGTGATATCGCGCAGCAAACGGTTGGCGTTCCTTAGGATCAGCTTGCGTCCGTCGGTTGAGATCGCTTCATGTTCTGTCGTTGCGACGATCGTACGGAAGGTATCGTTCTCGAAGGCGTAGGCGGTCAGAATCGCAAGATCGCGCGCAGTGGTGTAGTGTTCGGAATGGTGCAGACCGTGCGGGTTCATAAAATGCGTGCCGGTCATGCCGAGCGACTTCGCCTTGGCGTTCATGAGCTTTGCAAAGCCGTCCACGCTTCCGCCGACATGCTCGGCGATCGCGATCGCGGCGTCGTTGCCGGAGGGCAGCATAAGCCCGTATAAGAGGTCGAGCATTGTGTACGTTTCGCCGGGCTTTACGCCCATTTTGGAATTGCGTTCCGAAAGATTGCATGCGCGCTTGCTGATTTTGACAGGCTCGTCAAACGCGGATTGTTCGAGCGCAATGATGCAGGTCATGATCTTTGTCGTGCTTGCGGGATAGCGCTTCTCGTCGGCGTTGCGTTCCAGCCCGAGGATCGCGTGGTGCGGATCGGAAAGATTGACCAAAAATACCGTGTCCTCTGCAAGTGCTTCAAGGTCGAATCCTGTCGATTCGGGTTCTTCGGCGGTCCCTTTGAACGGGAACAGAAGAATACAGAGAAGCAGGCAGAGGACAATGCGTTTCATGTACGGCTCCTTATCTGCGGTCGGCGTATTCGCCGGACTGTCGCGCACGCTGACGCGCTCTCTTTCGCGCGGCGGCGCGTCTGCGCTTCGCTTCGGCGCGAAGGTAGAGGAGGAAGAGGATCACGATGATCAACAGAAGGACGAACACCACGATCAGCACGATCGGCAGCCATTTCATTTCAGAGGGCAGACCGCATCCGCCGTCGGATTCGCCGATCGGACGAACGTCGTCCGGATTGAGGGTCGGAACATTCGCGTCGCCGATCAGTTCGCCGGTGATCGGCATGGAAGAATTGTCCGACGGACTGTTCTCGACCGTGGTGATATCGGTCTGCGCGGTGCCTTCCTTGACGCTGCGTTCGGCGATCAGATTGCCGCTGATAAGCGTTTTGCCATTATATACATAGGAAACGCTGCCGATGACGGAGCCTTCGCCGATCGGGGCATAGGAAACGGTGATCAGCGGATTTGCTTCGATTTTCAGATCGGTTACCTTGGATTTCGGATCCGGCTGCATGACCGAGATCACGGCGTCTTTGGAAATGTCCGCGTATGCTTTTAATACGCCGCCCTGCGAATCATCTTTGGATGCATTGGAAATGGTGACGTCAAATGTGCTCTTGAGACCGCTTTCGACAAGCTCGCCGAAGGTAACAGAGTGCACCATATCTGCAAACGCGTAATCGAACAGCGCCGCGGCGTCGTTGAACCGCTTGACGTTGTATTTATCCTTCTGCGCGTCGTTCCAGCCGTCGTTGTATTCGGGATCGCCGATCGTTCCGCCGAACAGCACCGCGATCAGCGTCACGCCGTCGCGCTCCGCCGCGGCGATCAGACATTTGCCCGCCTTTGTCGTGTCGCCGGTCTTGATGCCGATCGCATCCGCATACAGACAGGAGATCGGTTTCTGAAGCGTTTCGGTCGGCAGCATGTCGGCGATCATGCGGTTTGAGTTGGTCAGCCGGATCTCACGCGGACCGGACGTCGTCGTATAGTCGCCGGTCTTGACGATCTTGCGGAACTCCTTGCTTTTCGAGCTCGTGTTCAGCGCGTACGCGGTCAGAAGCGCCATATCGCGAACGGTTGTATAATGGTTGTCGTTCTGCTTGCCGTGGACCGTGATAAAGTGCGAATGCGTCATACCGATCTCGCTCGCCTTGGCGTTCATCATCTCGGCGTACGCCTCGGTGCTGCCGGCGATATGTTCTGCGATGGCGATCGCGGCGTCGTTGCCGGACGGAAGCATCATGCCGTAGAGAAGATCCCGGAGCGAATACTGATCGCCCTCCTGCAGTCCCATCAGGGAATTGCCGCGACCGAAATTGACCGCGTTTGCGGAGACGGTGACCATGTCGTCGAGATTGCCGTTTTCGAGCGCAACGATGCAGGTCAGAATCTTCGTCGTGCTGGCGGGGTAGACCTGCTTGTCCGCTTCCTTTTCAATACCGCGATAGGAGACCGTCGGCGTTTCGGCGTTGACCAGAATATAGTAAGGTTCATAGATCGTCGAAGTATCGAACGAATCGGCGGAAGCACCGTGCAGCACGGCAAAGGGAACTGCGGCAAAAACCAAAAGCGCAGAAAGAACGAGTGAGAAAAATCTCTTCATGTTTATAAAAACCTTTCGGATCAATTCATTGACAGTAACAGTTTAAAGGCATTGACCTTGCTTGTCAATGCATAAAACTGTTGAAAAATTGTGAATAAAACAGAACTAACGCGGATCGCAAAACAGGATTTCGGCGGAAAGCGCCTCGTCTGTCAGCGTCAGCAACGCAACGCTCGGACCCTTTGCGGTCCGGGGACGGGAGAGGGAGCCGGGGTTCAGCATCAGAACACCTTCGACAGTCTCGATCGAAGGAACGTGCGAATGTCCGAACAGCACCGCGTCGGCGCGCGCCTCCTTCGCAGCGTACAGAAGCGGCAGTCTGCCGAAGACGGTATGCCCGTGCAGAAGCAGGATGCGCTTATGATGCCATTCGACCGTGTAACTTAATGGCGCGTCGGAAAACGGGTCGCAGTTGCCGCGCACGGCAACGCAGCCGCAGTTCAGCCATGCGGACAACGGCACGGCGTCCTCGGCGTGATCGCCGAGATGCCACAGCGCGTCAACGCCCTTCAGACGGTCCGTAAAGTACGCAAGGTTTTCGATGCTGCCGTGGGAATCGGAGACGACGGCGATCTTAGACATGGAGCGCCTCGGAAAGCAGCGTCAGCGCGCGTTTTCTGTGGCTGACGGCGTTCTTTTCTTCGCTTGAAAGTTCGGCAAAGCTCTTTCCGAACGGCGCATAAAAGAAATACGGATCGTAGCCGAAGCCGTTTTCGCCGCGTGCTTCGTGCAGGATCGTGCCTTCCACTTCGCCCTGCACGACGATCGGGTCAAGCCCGCGCCGCGCAAGCGCAATGCAGCAGCAGAACCGCGCGGAGCGAAGTTCATCGGGCACGTTCTGCAAAAGCCGGATCAGCTTTGCGTTGTTGGCGGCGTCGTTGTGTCCTTCACCGGAGAACCGCGCGGAGTATACGCCCGGCGCGCCGTCGAGTGCGTCGACGCAAAGCCCGCTGTCGTCGGCAAGCACCGCATCGAAGCGATCCCCGACGTACGCAAGTGTTTCAACGGCTTTTTTCAGCGCGTTCTCACGGAAAGTCGCGCCGTCCTCTTCGACTTCAAAGTCGATCCCGGCTTCGCGCATGGTCACGATCTCCGAAAAACGGTCGGCAAGAATGGCGCGGATCTCCTGCGCCTTATGCGCGTTGTTGGTTGCAAGTAAAAGCTTCATTGGTCCTCCACGACGCGGTACGGCGCGATCTCGTCCAAGGACGGCGTGACGTACAGCGTATGCTGATGAAAATAATTGACAAACCCCGGACGAGCTCCGGAGGGCTTTCTCACATAACGAACCTGTGTATAATCGACCGGGACGTTCTCGGAAGCGGAAGCGCTGCTGTGGTACGCGGCGATCACGGCGGCAAGATGCAGCGTTTCGCGCGAAGGCTCTGCGGTGCATAGGATCACATGCGAAGCCGGCACGCCCTTTGCGTGCAGCCAGACGGCGTTCGGATCGGAGGTCCTGACCAGACGTTCGTTCTGCAGATTGTTCTTGCCGACATAAAGGTCTGTTCCGTCGGGCGAGCGATAGTGCAGCGGACGGCTCGCAGCCAAAGAAGATGATCTGCGTTTTTCGGCAGGTTCGCGAAGATATCGCTCGCGGATCAGCTCTTCTTTGATCTCGGCAAGCTCCTCGTGCGTACTGCATGCCGCGACGTTAAGAAGCTGTCCCTTGAGGTAGTCGAGCTCCTCGGTGAGCGCGCCGACCTGCGCAAGCGCATAGGCGCGGGCGGCTTTGTTCTTCCGGTAGCGTTTGAAATAACGCTGTGCGTTTTCCGCAGTCGAATACTTCGGGTCGAGTCGGATCTCGATCTGTTCCGGCGGATCGGTATAATAGTTTGCGGCGATGACCGAAGTGCGTCCCGCAGGTACGCCGCGCATGCCGAGCAGCAGCTCGCCCGAAAGCCGGTCGCGTTCGATCTGTTCCTCGTCGCCGATCGTTTTCATGCATTCGGAGAGCTTCTTCTCGGTACGCTTCTTCGCGTGCTCGAGCACGGCGCGCAGCGACGTCTTTGTTTTCGTCAGGATCGCCTGTTCGTCACGAGTGCGGTAGAAGAGGTCCTGCGCTTCGTTGACGGAGGAGCAGGGGATCGAATCGGTGTTTTTCGGACGAAACGGCAGAACGCCGACGCCCGGAATGACGGACGGCGCAAAACGATGCTCCTTCAGCGATGTAAACACTTCATAGATCTCCGAAGCGATATAATCCTCCGGCGTACCGTCTTTCACGATCTGCTCCGCGCAGAGACGAGACACGCCCGAAAACGTGTCGATGAGCCATTTGCCGGGCATTCGTCCGCAGCACGCCGCTTCGATCTTTTGCAGCGATACGGCAAAGGGATCGAGCTTTTCCGTTTCCGGCGGCTCGCAGTACGCGATGTTCGGCAGACAGATGCGCGCGGCGTTTTCCGCAATGCCGAAGTGCCGCATGCAGTCGATGATCGTTCCGTCGCCGTTCAGCAGGAACAGATTGCCGTGACGTCCCATGAGCTCGACGACGAGGCGCAGCTCGACCGCGTCGAACAATTCGTTTCTGCCGGACAGCGAGAACACCGCGATGCGGTTAAGCCCCTTTTGTTCGATCGAAACGATGCGGCATCCGACCAGGTATTTCCGGAGCAGCATGCAGAAGGCGGGCGCGGTTTCGGGATTCTCATAGTTCCGCTGGACCGTTTGGATGCGTCCGTTTTCGGCATGAATGCAGAGCATGAGTTTTACACGCCCCGTTTCCGGCGCGCGGATGTGCAGGATGATGATGTCCTTGTCGGGCTGCTGGACCTTGTCGATCTTTCCGCCGACAAGCGTCCGAAGCTCGTGTACGCAGGCGTACAGGGTAAATCCGTCCGTTGCCATAGCTGCTCCTATCAACAGTATTTTATACGCAGTTTACATAGATTGCAAGAAAAAAAGCGTCCGAGTTCGGACGCTGTGTCATGCGAATACCGGGGTTCAGTTGTTTGCGGCTGCGCGCTTCTTTGCCAACTGTGCCTTTTTGCGATCGGCTGCGTTCTGGTGGATAACGCCCTTTGCGGCGGACTGGTCAACAGTCTTGACAGCCGCGAGGTAAGCGGTTTCCATAGCTTCGCGATCACCGGACTTCAGCGCTTCATCAAAACGACGGACGGCAGTCTTCAGAGCAGACTTGTCCATGCGATTTCTGAGGTTTTCACCAACGGAAGTCTTCGCACGCTTCATAGCGGACTTGATGTTTGCCAAAGCATTTCACCCCCTGTAAGATTTGCCCGACCGGTTTCCCAATACGAACGGAGTACATTTTAACACATATAATCCCACAATGCAAGGATTATTTTTTCAAATTTTCACCTTTTTTCAAAACATATCGCAGTCTCAATGCATTGCTCACGACGGTGACCGAGGAAAAGCTCATCGCAAGCGCGCCCATCCACGGCTCGATCAGCGAGGACAGGGCAAACGGAACGCAGATCAGATTGTAGAACAGCGCCCAAAAGAGGTTCTGCCGGATCACGCGGATCGTCTCCTTTGACACGCGGAACGCGTCGATAATCTTTGAGACCTTGCCGCCGGTCAGAATGACGTCGGCGGATTCGACCGCAACGTCCGTTCCGTCGGATACCGCAAAACCGAGGTCCGCTTTTGCGAGCGCAGGCGCGTCGTTGACGCCGTCGCCGATCATCGCGACCGTTTCGCCGGATGCGCGAAGCCGGTCGATCGTATTCAGCTTATCGTCGGGCAACATCTCGGACAGGATCTCGTCCGCGCCGAGCATTGTTCCGATGCGTTCCGCCGTCGCTTTTCGGTCGCCGGACAGGAGGACCGTCTTTTTGTGCATCTGACGGAGCTTGGAAAACAGCTCGATGCTGTCGGATCTGAGCGTATCGGAAACGAGAACATACCCGAGGAGCCTGCCGTTTTCGGCAAGGTAGAGGATGGACGCGTCGGTTTCGGGCGGATCGGAAACGACGGCGCCGCAGGTTTCGACGAACGCCTGATTGCCGAAGGAAAGCGCTCTTCCGTCTACCGAAGCGCGCGCGCCGAGACCGGAGATCGCCGTATAGTCGGAAGCGGGGAGAAGCTTCAGCCCGCGTTCCTTCGCGGCGTTCTGCACCGCTTTTGCAAGGACGTGTTCGCTGAGGCTTTCCGCGGACGCAAAGAGCGTCAGGAAGGCGTCCTCGTCCAAGCCGATCGGATGGATCTCGGTTACGATCGGCTTGCCTTCGGTGACCGTACCGGTTTTGTCGAAGGCAAGCGCCGTAACGCCGTTGAGCGTTTCGAGCGCCGCGCCGCTTTTGAACAGAATCCCGTACTTTGCCGCCTGACCGGTGCCGACCATGATCGCCGTGGGCGTGGCAAGCCCCATTGCGCAGGGGCAGGCGATGACGAGCACGGAGACGGCGACGCGGATCGCCGTTTCAACGCTGTGCGAGAGGATCAGCCAAACGATTGCGCCGACAAGCGCAATGCCGATGATCACCGGCACAAACCAGCGGCTGATCTTGTCCGCAAGCCGCGCGATCGGCGCCTTTTCGTTCTGCGCTTCTTCGACCATGCGGATCATCTGCCCGAGACCGGTATCCTCGCCCGTATGCGTGACTTCAAATACGAACGCTGCGCCTTCCGCAATGCTGCCGCAGGCGACGGCGTCGCCGGTCTGCTTTTCGACCGGAAGGCTTTCGCCGGTCAGCATGGATTCGTTGACCGAAGCGTGCGCGTCGATAAGCATCCCGTCCGCAGGCAGGCGTTCGCCGGGACGGACCAGCACACGATCCTTCAAAAGAAGCTCCGCCGTCGGGATGATCTTCGTTGAACCGTCCTTCATCACGACCGTCGCCGTCTCCGGCTTCAGCGCTTCAAGCTCCTCGATCGCCCGGGTGGTGCGCGCCATGCAGAGGCTTTCAAAATACTTTCCGAGCGTGACAAGCGTCAGGATCATGCCTGCGGATTCATAATAGAGCATGCCCTCCGTGTGTACGAAGATCATGCGGATCGTCATATATAAAGAATAAAGGAACGCAGTGCCGACGCCGACGGCGATCAGCGTATCCATGCTTGCGCCGCCGGAAAACAGCGCTTTCATCCCGCGCACAAAGAATCCACGTCCGATGATGAGGATCGGTATCGTCAAGGCAAGCTGCACGAGCGCATACGCAAGCGAATGCATCGGAAGCCAGGCGGGAAGCGGCAAGTGAAACACCATCGGTCCCATCGCAAGCACGATCAGCGGGATCGCAAAAACGGCGGACAGGATCAAGCGGGTCAGCTGCTGCTTCTGCTCGTTCTTCTTCTGCACAGCGGCGGTTTTCCGCATCTCCGCTTCATACGGCGCGGCGGTAAAGCCGATGCGTTCCACGGCGGCGATCACGGCAGCGTCATCGATCTCGTCGCCGCGGACCGTCAGCTTTTCGGTGAGCAGGTTTACTTGAGCACTGTCGATACAGGACAGCTTTTTTGTGACGCGTTCCACGGAAGCGGCACAGGCGGCGCAGTGCATACCGCCGATTTTGAATGTTTTGATCATAATACGAGTATACTCATTCGGAACCCTCTGCGCAAGAGATATTTATGCAAAACAAGGTATTATCTGACGCATCGGCAAGAGTTCACAACTTCGTTGCATTTCCCCGATTGACAACCGAAGATGCGCTCACTATAATAGGGGACGATGGTTAGCACTCGGAAGGAATGAGTGCTAAATATACGCAGGAGGTAAGAATTATGTTGAAACCGTTGTTCGATCGTGTTGTGATCCGGAACATCGAAACGGAAGAGGTCACCAAGGGCGGCATTCTTCTGACGAGCGCTGCAAAGGAAAAGCCGCAGATGGCGGAAGTGCTTGCGGTCGGTCCCGGCGCAAAGGACGTGGAAATGGTTGTGAAGGTCGGCGACAAGGTCGTTTATCAGAAATATGCCGGCACGGAAGTCAAGCTTGACGGGCAGGAAGTCATCGTCATCAAGCAGAGCGATCTTCTTGCGATCGTGGAATAACAGGAGGAAAGAACCATGGCAAAGCAGTTGAAATACGGCGAGGACGCCAGAAAAGCATTGGAAAGCGGGCTCAATCAGCTTGCAAACACCGTTAAGATCACCCTCGGACCGAAGGGCAGAAACGTCGTTCTGGAAAAGAAATTCGGCGCGCCGCTCATTACGAACGACGGCGTGACGATCGCGAAGGAGATCGAGCTTGAGGACCCGTTCGAGAACATGGGCGCACAGCTTGTCAAGGAAGTCGCGACCAAGACGAACGACGTCGCGGGCGACGGTACCACGACGGCGACGCTTCTTGCACAGGCGATCGTCCGTGAAGGGCTCAGAAACGTTGCTGCGGGCGCGAATCCGATGGTCGTGCGGCGCGGCATCGAAGCGGCGGTCAACGAAGCGGTCGAAGGACTCAAGGAGCTCTCCGTTCCGGTCGGCTCGAAGCATGCGATCGAACAGGTCGCAGCGATCTCGGCAAGCGACGAAACGGTCGGCACGATGATCGCGGACGCGATGGAAAAGGTCGGCAAGGACGGCGTCATCACCATCGAAGAGAGCAAGACCATGAAGACCGAGCTGAACATCGTCGAAGGCATGCAGTTCGATCGCGGCTACTGCTCCGCATACATGGCGACCGATACCGACAAAATGGAAGCGGTGCTCGACAATCCGTATATCCTCATCACCGAAAAGAAGATCAGCAACATCCAGGAGATCCTGCCGGTGCTCGAGCAGATCGCGCAGGCAGGCAGAAAGCTCCTCATCATCGCGGAGGACGTCGAGGGCGAAGCGCTTGCAACGCTCGTCATCAACAAGCTCCGCGGCACGTTCACCTGCGTTGCGGTCAAGGCGCCGGGCTTCGGCGACAGACGCAAGGCGATGCTGCAGGATATCGCGATCCTGACCGGCGGTCAGGTCGTTTCCGACGAGCTCGGCATGGATCTTAAGGAGACCACGCTGGATATGCTCGGCAGCGCAAAGCAGGTCAAGGTCGACAAGGAAAAGACCGTCATCGTCGAAGGCGCAGGCGATCCGAACGAGATCGCGGCGCGCGTCAAGTCGATCCGTGCGCAGATCGAGGAGACGACCTCCGATTACGATAAGGAAAAGCTGCAGGAGCGTCTTGCGAAGCTCGCGGGCGGCGTAGCCGTCATTGCGGTCGGCGCGGCGACCGAGGTCGAGATGAAGGACTCGAAGCTCCGTATGGAGGACGCTTTGAACGCGACCCGCGCAGCGGTCGAGGAAGGCATCGTTCCGGGCGGCGGCGTGGCGCTGCTGTCCGTTGCAAAGCGCGTCAAGGCGCTTGCCGAGAAGGAAACCGGCGACAAGAAGACCGGCGCAGAGATCGTGCTTCGCGCGCTTGAAGAGCCGATCCGTCAGATCGCGGCAAACGCGGGCGTCGAGGGCTCCGTCATCATCGAGAATATCCGCCGCAACGGTACGGAAGGCTACGGCTACGACGCGGCGACCGATACCTACGGGCTGATGACCGAAAAGGGCATTGTGGACCCGACGAAGGTCACGCGCAGCGCGCTGCAGAACGCGGCGTCCGTCGCGGCAATGGTGCTGACCACCGAAAGCATCGTTGCCGATATCCCGAAGCCCGAACCCGCAGCGCCGGATATGGGCGGCGCAGGCATGGGCGGCATGTATTGATCCGACGATCCGGTCCGTCGAACAGGATTCGACGAACCCGCAGTGAAACAAAGGGCGTTTTCCGACGCCCTTTTTGATTTGCTTGCATTTTGAAGTCGCTTGGGATATACTGTATTTTGTAAATTTATAGGCATGGAGCCGGACGCATGAAACATACGGTCCGCAACGGAATACTGCTTTTGCTCGCGGTTCTGCTGATGCTGTCAGCAGGCGTCGGCTCGTATGCGGAGGAAGCGGTTTTCGGCGATGCGGACGGGGACGGAGCGGTCACGGCGCAGGACGCCAGCTGCATTTCCCGGCACCTGCACCGGTTCCGCATGCTCGATGCGGCAGCGCAGACGCGTGCGGACTTCGACGGGGACGGCACGATAACCGAACGCGACGCATCGTTGATCCTGAGTTCGCTGATGTCTGCGGAGTTCTCCGTTCCGGTTACGCAATCGTTCTCCATGCTCGTTACATCCGATCTTCAAGGATATGCGTGGGACCCGACCGCTTCGGACGAAAACGCATCCTGTACGGCGATCCGCACAGCGTCGTGCATCCAGGCGCTGCGGGAAGCAGATCCGGACCTGCTCCTGTTCGACGCGGGCGGCTCGATCTTCGGAAGCTCGATCGCGGACGACTATCCGGAGAACACGGACCGCGCCTACGGACCGATCACGTCGCTTTTCCTGCGTCTTCGGTATGATGCCGTTCTTTTGGGCGAGGAGGCGCTGTCCTATCCGTCCGGAACGGTCCGCAGAGAGGTCAACGCGATGCACGAACGTCGGATGAAGGTGCTCGGCGCGAACCTTTTGAAAAGCGAACCGACGATATTCGATCCTTCCGGCGCGCTTTGGGACGATCTCGATCCGTATGTGATACTGAACGTGCCGCAGGGGGAGGAGAAGGACCCGCTGCGGGTTGCGGTGATCGGCATCACCGATCCCGATCTTTGCGCATCGGAGGATGAGATCGCACCGGCGGATCCCATCGCCACCTATGCGAAGCTGCGCAAGGAGCTCAAGAATCGCTCAGATTATACGGTGCTGCTGTACTGCGGAAGCGCGGATGTGGATGCGCAGGGCGCGAACACCTATTCCCTGCGCGATCTCATCAAAAAAACGGACAGCATCGATCTTGTGATCGTTTCGCACGTCGGCTTCGGCAGCGTGCGATCCGAATGCAACGCTAACGGGACCGAGATCCCGATCGTGACGCTTTCGGGCGGAACGCAGACCGTAACGCAGATCTCCGTCTCCATGCGCAGCGAGGGACGTCCTGCCGTTGCCGTGAACGAGATCGACGCTTCGCATACGGAACCGGATCCGGCGATCCAGCGCAGCATGAAACCTTATGTCAGCAAGATCTCCGCAATGATGGACGCCGCGGTCTGCACGGTTGCAGAACGGTTTGAAGCGTTCGACGCGCAGGCGCTCGTTTCCTCGGACGCGATGGAGCTGACCCACGAAATGCAGCTGTTTGCGCTCAGAGACTGGATCGACTATCACGACGTCGATCTGCCGAACGAGCTGATTTCGATCGCTTACCCGTATATTCCGATCGGCGGCATCAAAGAAGGCACGCTGACCTACCGGGATCTGTATACGCTCAAACCGGAACTGCCGCAGTATTCGGTGCTTCTGATCCGCGGCGCGGAGCTTCGCGCCTGGCTCAGAGCCTATGCCGGAAAGCTCATGGAACAGAAAACGGTCTATTCCCTGTACGGACTGTCCTATCTTCTCAATTCCATGAATCCGGATATGCCGCTCGGCTTTTTGGAGCACAGCTCGGGACGGTCGGTTGAAGACGACGAAATCTTCACGCTGATCCTTGCGGAGCGTCAAGGCGATGAGCTGAACATCCGGCAGTACCTCGACGAGGAATGGATGCCGTACGCGGACCGCCTGATCGAAGGCTTCGAGCTTCCGAAACCGTATCTGACCGAAACGACCGAGGAGGATCCGATCGTCGACGCGCTCGTTGCCTATCTCGAAGACGTCAAGGAATACCGTCTTGAGCACCTGTTCATCTGGATCCTGATCTGATCCCGCTTCACATACGCTGTGCCGTTCTGCGTTCATTCCGTAACGAATCTGCATAAGCCGCCGAAACAGGGCGGCTTTTGGCATGCAAAGAACAAAGAATTCATATGCTTTCATATGAAAAGAAAGCGACAGGTTTTACGGCATATCCTGAAAGCCGCGGAGCTTCCGCAGGAGCTCGACGCGCACCGCTTCTTTGTGCGATGGTACGGAAGCGACGAATGCCTTGTGGAGCAGCATCTGGGGATCCTTTGCTTTGAAAGTACAAGGATCCGCATCGACACGGAGCAGGGCGTGCTGTGCATTCTCGGCGATTCGATGGAGCTTGAAGCGCTGACGGGTTCGTGCGTGAAGATCAACGGACAGATCCGTACGCTGTCGATCGAGGCGAAAAGTTGATGTGGCAATTTTGGAACGGGTATGTTATAATTCAAATTGAAGGATTATGCATCGCGCGATTTTTGAAACGTCTTTCGGACGCGGGCATCCGCATTTCGGACGTCAGGCAGACGGGGGACGCGGCGATCCGGTGCACGATCCCCGCAAAACGGTTCCGTTCGCTCAGAAAGCTGAGACACGGACTGCCGCTGAAGATCAGGATCGTCGATCGCGGCGGTCTGCCGTTCGGGCTCAGAAAGCTTTGGCGGCGTCCGTTCCTGTGGGGCGGGACGGCGCTGCTGTTTGCGGCAATCACGGTTCTGTCGTCTCGCATATGGATCATCCGGATCGAGAAAACAAAGCAGGCGGATCCGGAGGAGATCCTGTCTCTTCTGCAGGAACGCGGCATCTATCCGGGCGCTTACCCGGAGGGACCGATCCTCATCACCGCCGCAAACGATCTTTCCGCGCAGGTACACGGAGCATCCTGGATCGGACTCGACCGCGAAGGGATCCTGCTGACCGTCCGCGTCAAAGAATCCGCTCCGGAATCGCCGAAGAAAACGGACCGCGTGCCTTCGGACATCGTTGCGAACCGCGACGGTATCGTTACGTCGATCCGGGTGATGCGCGGACAAGCGCGTGTGAAGGTCGGCGATCGCGTCAAGGCGGGGGATGTGCTGATCTCAGGTACGGTCCTCTACCACGAGCAAAGCACCGAAACGGCTGCGGACGGAACGGTGTACGCCGCCGTCGATTACCGCACGGAAGCCGAGCTTGTCGACCGCGTTCGGGAAAGCTATGAAACGGGATCGACCGAGCAGCTGCGCTACCTTCGATTCTGGAACTCGGAACTGTTTTGCACGGACTGCGCGTTCGACCATTACCGCATCGAGAGCTTTGACGCTGCTGCCGAAAACGGACTTCTGCCGTTTTCGATCGGGATCCGGACCGCGCGGGAGATCGGCTTTCGGGAACGGATCCTGACCGACGAGGAAGCGGAACAATATGCGCTCATCGAAGCGCGGGAACAGGCATACGCGATGATCCCGAAGGACGCGGCGATCATCAACACTTACGGAACCATACAGAACCGGAACGGAAAACGCATCGCCGTTGTGATTGTAACGGCGGAAGAATTGATCGGACAAACGGAGGAAAGACCGCATGACGGATGAACACGGAAAATCGATTGCACGGATCGAGCTGGAATCCATGGATGATTCCATCGGTCTGTTCGGCGTATTTGACGAGAACCTGAACATATTTGAAGAGGAGATCGGCGTGAAGATCCGCATTCACTCCGACGGGATCGCCATCGAAGGAGACGAGGAACAGGTGCAGCTGTGCAAAACGATCCTCGATAAGCTTCTGGACATGCAGCGGAAGGGCGAACCGATCAACCGCGGACGCATCCGTTACGCGATCGATATTGCGAAGGACGGCAACGCCGAAATGATCAAGGAGATCATGGGCGACGTTGTTGCGCTGACCAACCGCGGCAAGCAGATCAAGTGCAAAACGCTCGGTCAAAAGCGGTATATTCAGGCGCTGAAATCACACGAGCTTGTGTTCGGCGTCGGTCCCGCCGGCACGGGCAAAACGTACCTCGCGGTCGCTATGGCGGTCGTTGCGTTCAAAAACAAAGAGGTCGAGCGCATCATTCTGACGCGTCCGGCGGTCGAAGCAGGCGAAAAGCTCGGCTTTTTGCCCGGCGATCTGCAAAATAAGGTCGACCCGTACCTGCGTCCGCTCTACGATGCGCTGCAGGAGTTTTTCGGACTGGAGACCTATAAGCAGCTGATGGAGCGCGGCGCGATCGAAGTAGCCCCGCTCGCGTACATGCGCGGCCGTACGTTGAACAACGCGTTCATCATTCTCGACGAGGCGCAGAACTGCTCGATCGAACAGATGAAAATGTTCCTGACGCGTTTCGGTGAGGGCAGCCGGATCGTTGTGACCGGCGACGTGACGCAGATCGACCTGCCGAAGGAGAAGATGAGCGGTCTCGTACACGCGATCCGCGTGCTCGACGGCGTGGAAGGGATCTCCGTTGTGAAACTGACGCATAAGGACGTTGTTCGGCACGAGCTTGTACAGCGCATCATTCAGGCGTATGAGCGGCATGAGAACGCAAGAAACAGGGAGCGGAACAATGATTGACGTGTTTTCGGAAACGGTCGAGCTTTCCGACGAAGAGCGGACAAGCATCGAACGCGCAGCCGGCGCCGCGCTGGAAAGCGAAGGGCGCAGCGGTGATCTGACGATCCTGATCGACACGCCGGAACGCATCCAAACGCTGAATCGCGAGTTCCGGCACGTCGACGCCGTGACCGACGTGCTGACCTTTCCCGCGTGGGAGGGGGAGATCTCTCTTTCCGCGGACGGATACCTCGGCGACATCATGATCTGCTATGAACGCGCACGGGAGCAGGCGATCACATACGGTCATTCGCTGACGCGCGAGCTGTCGTTTCTGGCGGTGCACGGCGTACTGCACCTTTTGGGCTACGATCACATGACCGAGGCGGACGAACGCGTCATGCGTGAAAAACAAACGGCAATTCTGGACAGAATAGGAGTGACAAGATGACGGAACAGATTTCAAACGAAACGCTGCTGAAGCTTGCGGCGGAAGCGCGCGATCATTCATATTCGCCGTATTCGCACTACAGCGTCGGCGCGGCGCTTCTCACGAAGGACGGTAAAGTTTATCAGGGCTGCAACATCGAAAACGCGTCGTTTACGCCGACGATCTGCGCCGAACGTACCGCGTTTTTCAAAGCGATCTACGACGGCGTGCGGGCGTTTTCCGCGATCGCGATCATCGGCTCCGGCGAGCTGCCCGCTTATCCCTGCGGCGTGTGCCGGCAGGTCATGTCCGAGTTCTGCGACGGCGATTTTGTCATCGTCGTATCGAATCGCGACGGAAGCGAAGTCGTGACCGAAACACTCGATCAGATGATGCCGCACCGCTTCGGACCGAAGGATCTGTTATGAACGGCGCCGGATATAAAAGCGGCTTTTTCAGCATCGTCGGTTGTCCGAACGTCGGAAAATCCACGCTCATAAACAAACTGGTGGGGCAGAAGATCGCGATCGTAACCGACCGCGCGCAGACGACGCGCAACCGCATCACGGGAATATTGACGCGCAAGGATTATCAGATGATCTTCCTGGACACGCCCGGCATGACCAAGCCGCGCAACAAGCTCGGCACGTTTATGCAGAAAACGGCGGAGGAGGCGTCCAAGGATACCGAAGCGATCCTGTTCGTCGTCGACGCGCTGCAGGGCGTGCGCGAGCGCGACGCAGACGTCATGCGGATCGTCAAAGCGCAGCGTTCGCCGATTATCGTGCTGATCAACAAATGCGACGCCGCAAGCGCGATCCAGATGCAGGAAGCAAGGGACGCGATCAAAGAAGCCGGATTCGATACCGTGCTTGCGATCTCGGCGCAGACCGGCGAAAACCTTGACAAACTCGAAACGCTTCTCAAGGAGTATCTGACGGAAGGACCGCAGTATTATCCGGAGGATGTGGTCACCGATCAGCCGGAACGCGTGATCTGCGCCGAAATGATCCGTGAAAAGACGCTGGAGCTTTTGCGCGAGGAGATCCCGCACGGCATCGGCGTCGGCATCGATAAAATGCAGATGCGTCCGGACGGCAGGCTGATGGACGTGTGGGCGACCATCTACTGCGAACGCGAAAGTCACAAGGGGATCATCATCGGCAGAGGCGGCAAGATGCTGAAGCGCATCGGCTCGGAAGCGCGGAAGGACATCGAATGGCTTCTGGACGTGCAGGTCAATCTGCAGCTGTGGATCAAGGTCAAGGAGGACTGGCGCAACCGCCAGCAGATGCTCAACGAGCTCGGATACCGGGACGACTGACGCATCGTATCCCCCGGCAGCGGGCATACTGCCTGTATGAAGAACAAACAGAAAGAGGACTGGGAGCGCTTTATGCGCACCGGCAAGGTCAGCGATTACCTTGCATACAAACAGGCGGAGCGGAAGGAATGCCGACAGAACTCACAAAAGCCATCGTAACCGGATATACGGATTATCGCGACGACGACCGCATGCTGACGCTGTTTTCGGCGGAGCACGGTCGGATCGACTGCAAGGCGCGCAGCTGTCGGAAGTCGACGTCGAAGCTTCTGTCCTGCGCGCAGCCGTTCGTGTTCGGCGAGTTTGAGCTGTTCCGCAGCGGCGACCGCGTCACGGTAAACGGCTGCGACGTCAGAGAAACGTTCTATCCCCTGCGGGAGGACGTCGATCGCTTTATGGCGGCGTCGCTTTGCACGCAGCTTGTGAACGGCGTGATACAAAAAGACTCTTCCGACGAGCCGCTGTTTTCCCTGCTGTATCATACGCTGTCGTTTTTGGCGTATACGGATTCGGATCCGAAGGATCTTCTGATCGCGTTTCTGCTGCATTATCTCGACCACGCGGGTTATCGCCCTTCTCTGACGCGATGCGCGGTCTGCAGAAGGGACATCCGCGCCGATGCGATCCTGTTTTATTCGGCGGAAGCGGGCGGCGCGGTCTGCGCGGGCTGTCCCCACGGCGGCAAGCCGGTTTCCAAGCTTGCGCTGGAAGCGATGAGAAGGATCCTTCTTCTGCCGGACGAAGCGCTGAACCGCGTTGTTCTGAAGGACGGACTCAGATCGGAACTTTTGCCGCTCCTCAGAGCCTCCTGCATGAATATGCTCGGCGAAAATGACAAAAACGCCGCGCTGTTCGGTCAGTTTGCGTAAATCATACAAAATATATCGAAAGATGCAAGATTTTTCTTGCATCCTTTTTAATTTATTGCTATAATAAATTGTTCAACAAAACTTAGGAGGAATCACATGACCAAAAAGTATGTTTATCTGTTCAGTGAAGGCAATGCGGATATGCGCAACCTGTTGGGCGGTAAAGGCGCGAACCTTGCCGAGATGACCAACCTCGGGCTTCCTGTTCCGCAGGGCTTTACGATCACGACCGAAGCGTGCACGCAGTATTATGAGGACGGCCGTACGATCAACGCCGAGATCCAGGCACAGATCATGGAATACATCGAGAAGATGGAAAAGATCACCGGCAAGAAGTTCGGCGATCACGAGAATCCGCTTCTCGTTTCCGTCCGTTCCGGCGCGCGCGCGTCGATGCCCGGCATGATGGACACGATCCTGAACCTCGGTCTCAACGAGGACGTCGTCGAAGTCATCGCGCAGAAGTCCAACAACCCCCGCTGGGCATGGGACTGCTACAGAAGATTCATCCAGATGTTCTCCGACGTCGTCATGGAAGTCGGCAAGAAGTATTTCGAGATCCTGATCGACCGCATGAAGGAAAAGAAGGGCGTCAAGCAGGACGTCGAGCTGACGGCGGAAGACCTTAAGGAGCTTGCGAATCAGTTCAAAGCCGAATACAAAGAAAAGATCGGCGAAGACTTCCCGTCCGATCCGAAGGTGCAGCTCTTTGAAGCGATCAAGGCCGTTTTCCGTTCCTGGGACAATCCGCGCGCAAACGTCTATCGCCGCGACAACGACATCCCGTATTCCTGGGGCACCGCGGTCAACGTGCAGTCCATGGCGTTCGGCAACATGGGCGACGACTGCGGCACCGGCGTTGCGTTCACCCGTGACCCGGCGACCGGCGAAAAGGGTCTGTTCGGCGAGTTCCTGACCAATGCGCAGGGCGAAGACGTCGTTGCGGGCGTCCGCACGCCGATGCACATCGCTGAGATGGAGCAGAAGTTCCCCAAGGCGTTCAAGCAGTTCACCGAGGTCTGCAAGATCCTCGAAGGTCATTATCGCGACATGCAGGACATGGAGTTCACCGTCGAGCACGGCAAGCTGTATATGCTGCAGACCCGTAACGGCAAGCGTACCGCAAAGGCGGCTCTGAAGATCGCGTGCGATCTCGTTGACGAAGGCATGCGCACCGAGCAGGAAGCGGTCGCAATGATCGATCCGAGAAACCTCGACACGCTGCTGCATCCGCAGTTCGACGCCAAGGCGATCAAGGCGGCGACGCCGATCGCAAAAGCGCTTGCGGCGTCCCCCGGCGCAGCCTGCGGCAAGATCGTCTTCTCCGCAGAGGATGCCAAGGCGTGGAAAGCACGCGGCGAAAAGGTCCTTCTCGTCCGTCTTGAGACCTCTCCCGAGGACATCGAAGGCATGAAGGCGTCTCAGGGCATTCTGACCGTTCGCGGCGGCATGACGTCACACGCGGCGGTCGTTGCGCGCGGCATGGGCACCTGCTGCGTCTCCGGCTGCTCCGAGATCGCCATGGATGAAGAGAACAAGCGCTTCACGCTGAAGGGCAAGGAATACCATGAGGGCGATTGGCTGTCGATCGACGGTTCCACCGGCTGCATCTATGACGGCATCATTCCGACCGTCGACGCGGAGATCGCGGGCGAGTTCGGCCGCATCATGGGTTGGGCAGACAAGTACAGAAGGCTTTCCGTCCGCACGAACGCAGACACCCCGCGCGACGCAAAGAAGGCGCGCGAGCTCGGCGCAGAGGGCATCGGTCTCTGCCGCACGGAGCATATGTTCTTTGACGGCGACCGCATTGCGGCGATCCGTGAAATGATCTGCTCCGACACCGTCGAAGAACGTGAAGCCGCGCTCAACAAACTTCTCCCGATGCAGCAGGGCGACTTTGAAGCGATCTACGAGGCGATGGACGGCTATCCGGTCGTTATCCGCTTCCTCGATCCGCCGCTTCACGAGTTCGTTCCGACCGAAGAAGCGGACATCAAGCTGCTTGCGGAAACGCAGGGCAAGACCGTTGAGCAGATCAAGACGATCATCGCAGGTCTGCACGAGTTCAACCCGATGATGGGCCATCGCGGCTGCCGTCTGGCGGTCACCTTCCCGGAGATTGCGAAGATGCAGACCAAGGCCGTCATCCGCGCTGCGATCAACGTGCAGAAGAAGCATCCGGAATGGAAGATGGAGCCCGAGATCATGATCCCGCTCGTCGGCGATCCGAAGGAATTCCGTTTTGTGCGCGACATCGTCGTCGCCGTTGCAGACGAGGAGATCAAGGCGTCCGGCATCGCGCTCAAGTATGAGGTCGGTACGATGATCGAGATCCCGCGTGCTTGCCTCACCGCTGATGAGATCGCGAAGGACGCAGAGTTCTTCTGCTTCGGCACAAACGACCTGACCCAGATGACGTTCGGCTTCAGCCGTGACGACGCAGGCAAGTTCCTGAAGGCGTACTACGACACCAAGATCTATGAGTCCGATCCATTCGCGCGTCTCGACCAGAACGGCGTCGGCAAGCTCATGAAGATGGCTGTCAAGCTCGGCAAGGAAGCAAGACCGGACCTCGAGCTCGGCATCTGCGGCGAACACGGCGGCGATCCGATGTCCGTTGAGTTCTGCCACGAGATCGGTCTCGACTACGTCTCCTGCTCGCCGTTCCGCGTGCCGATCGCGCGTCTTGCCGCTGCGCAGGCTGCGATCAAGGAAGCCAAATAATCCGACTGTAATCCGATCCCCCGACAATATGCCGGGGGATCGTTTTTCGTTGCTTTTCGGTTTGTTCTGTGTTATAATTATTTTATATAATACATCAAAGGAAAGGATCATACCATGAAAAAGCTCTTATCCTTTACGCTCGCCCTTTTGATGTGCCTTGCGCTGCTGCCGATCTTCGGGCTCAATACGTCTGCAGCGGACGAGCATTATCTTGAAATCAACGAAACGATGTTCCCGGACGACAACTTCCGACGGTGGGTCATTGAAAACCTGCCCGTCAGCGGCGACGGGGAAGGCGGATATTATATGACGCAGGCACAGGCAGAGAGCGTGACTGTTATCAACTGTTCTCAGAACAATATCCAATCTCTATCGGGCATTGAGTACTTTACCGCGCTTGAGTATCTGTATTGTGATGCCAACCACCTTACGTCGCTCGATCTTGCAGGGAATACATCGCTCATCCAGTTGGATTGTGCAAGAAACAATCTGAACGCATTGAATATCAGAAACAATACTGCATTGAAGGATCTTTGGTGTGAAAACAACAGTTTTGCTGAGATTGATGTGAGCAGGAATACTGCGCTTACAACCCTTTGGTGTGCGAGTAATCAATTGACGTCGCTGAATGTGCGGAGTCTTCCTTTGCTGAAAGAATTGGAATGCGGCACCAATCAGCTTGAGGAACTGGACGTCAGCAGTTGTCCCAATCTTGAAAGCGTAAGCTGCGAGAATAACCGGATTGAAACGCTGGACGTCATCAAGAATACCGCGCTGAAGCATCTTGTATGCTTCAACAATCAACTGACGGCATTGGACCTAAGCATGAATACGGCGTTACAGGGACTGAATTGCGGCAACAACCACCTGTCCACGCTGAATGTCAGTAAACTGATCAAGCTTGAGGGCTTCTCCGCTGACGGGCAGACGATCGAGGACCAGACGGGCTTGAATAAGAATGGCGTTTATACATTCGATATGACAAAGATCATGCCGACAGAGTGCCTCAAAAACGTGACGATCCCGGATGCTTCGATCACGCTGGACGAGTATACCGGCATAGTGACGCTGCCCTCCGCGCTGCCGTCCTTTACCTATCGCTATGACGCCGGAACCGACCCGAGCGGCGACGACACGGAGCTGCCGGATCTGCCTGTGGGCTGCATGAAAACTGCGGAATCTTCATCCTATGAGATGGAAGTGCAGGTCTTTCTCACCTACGAAGAAGTGATTCTGCCCGCGTTTGACGGTACGATCGAATGGGATCCGAACTTCGTAATGTTCAAGGGAAAAACCCCGTATGTCATCTATGACGGCACGCCCTTTACGCCGCGGTTCACGGTCAAGGACAAAAACGGAAAAATCGTCGATCCGAGCAACTACACCTACAAATACAGGGAAAACACAAACGCCGGAACAGGGTATGTGATCGTAACGTTCAAGGACCAATACAAAGGCACTGCACAGCAGTTCTTCAAGATCTATCTGCCTGCGACGACAGCTACTTCGGTCGCAAACACAAAGGAAGGCATCAAGATCACTTGGGCGGCGGTGGAAAGCGCAGCGGGCTATGTGATCTATCGCCGCGCATGGAATCTTATCGACGCGGGCTGGACAGACTTCGTCCGCTGGAACAATACGACTGCGCTGAACTGGACGGATACAAAGATCTACGCCGGTACACGGTATCAGTACGGCATCAAGGCATACTTCGCAAAGCGCGTCGATCCGGTCTCCGGCGCAACGATCGGCGGCAACGTCGGTGACAACTTCAATCTCGGCATCGTCGGTCCTTTGAAGACCACCGTACGCATAACGACGCGGAAGCTTTCGAGCGTAACGCCGGGATCCAAGAAGCTGACGGCGAAGTGGACAGGAAGCTCGGTGTTCACCGGATATCAGGTACAGGTTGCATCGGACTCGAAGTTTACCAAGGATCTGCAGACCTTTAAGATCACCGATCCGAAGATCGTACAGAAGGTTGTGACCGGACTGACCACGAACAAAACGTACTATGTGCGCGTACGTTCGTATCACCTCTTTGAAGGCATGACGTATTACGGCGGCTGGTCCAACGTGATAAACTGCAAAGTCAAATAAGGCTTGTGATAAAAAGCGAGGGCGGGATGCTCTCGCTTTTTGACTGCTGAGAATCCTTGCAAAAAGGAAAGAAGTGTGATAAGGTATACTTATGGAAATATGCGCGAAAGGACAACCGATCACGTTTGTGGAGCACGGGACGCCTGCCGAAAGAGCAGGTGTACGGTGCGGCGACGTTCTTTTTCGCATCAACGACACGCCCGTCATCGATCTCATCGATTATGAAGCGCTGACGGCACATCGCGCTCTCAAGCTCGATCTGGAACGGGAAGGACAGCCGCTTTCCGTTCTGCTGAGAAAGGACGAATACGAACCGCTCGGGCTGTGCTTTGAAACGACGCTGATGAGCCGCATGATGACCTGCAGAAATCACTGCGTATTCTGCTTCATCGACCAGATGCCGAAGGGTGTCAGAAGCAGTCTGAACGTCAAGGACGACGACTGGCGCATGTCGTTCATCATGGGTAACTATGTGACGCTGACGAACGTTTCCGACGCGGAATTTCAGCGCATCATCGATCGCCGCGTGAGTCCGCTGTATGTGTCCGTCCATGCGACCGATCCTGAGGTGCGGACAAGGATCATGCGGAACCCGTCCGCCGGACGCATCATGGAACGGCTGACCGCGCTGCAGAAGGCGGGACTGCGGTTTCATGCGCAGATCGTGCTTTGCCGCGGATTGAACGACGGAGAGATTCTGCTGAGGACGCTGCGGGATCTTTCGTCGCTTGCGCCTGGCTGCGCGTCCGTTGCGATCGTGCCGGTCGGCGTTACAAAATACCGGGAGGGGCTGACGCAGCTCGGCACCTTCGACGCGGCGCAGAGCGCAGAGATCATCGAAACCGTCGAACCGCTGCAGCGGGAATATCTGGATCGGTTCGGCACACGGCTCGTGTTCCTTTCGGATGAATGGTACCTGAACGCCGGACGCACGCTTCCGGCGCCGGAAGCCTACGAGGACTATGAGCAGATCGAAAACGGCGTCGGGCTTCTGCGTATGTTCGAGGAGGACTTCCGCTATGCGCTTTCCGAGCGAACAAAGCGCTCGAAGCCGAGGCGGTTCTCCGTCGCGGGCGGTACGGCGGCATATCCGTTCTTCCGCGAACTGTACAAGGCGCTTGCACCGTTCGGCGTCGAAACGGATCTGCATCCGATTCCGAACCGCTGGTTCGGCGGCAATGTGCATGTTGCGGGACTGGTGACCGGCAGCGATCTTCTGACGGAGCTTACGGGCAAAACCCTTTCCGATCCGCTGCTGATTCCGAAGAATATGCTGCGGGAAACGGAGGACGTCTTTCTGGACGGCATGACGAAGGACGACGTCGAACGAGCGCTCGGCGTGCATATCCGCACTTTTTCGGACGGTACGGAACTCATTTCGTGTGTATTTGAGGAGTAAACTATGGCAAAACCTTTGGTAGCGATCGTCGGCAGACCGAATGTCGGCAAATCAACTTTATTCAATCGCCTGACCGGCAAGCGCATCTCGATCGTTGAGGATACGCCCGGCGTCACGCGCGACCGCATTTACAGCGACGCGGAGTGGCTGGATCGGAAATTTACGCTGATCGACACCGGCGGCATCGAACCGGCAAGCGAGGATAAGATCGCGGTGCAGATGCGGCGGCAGGCGGAGCTTGCGATCGAAACGGCGGACGTCATCATCTTTCTGACCGACGGACGCGACGGTATGACATCGGCGGACCGCGAAGTCGCTTCGATGCTGCGCCGCAGCAAGAAGCCGGTCGTGCTCGGCGTCAACAAGCTGGACGCGCCGAAGTATCATGAGGCGATCTATGAGTTTTATGAGCTCGGGCTCGGCGAACCGTTCATCCTGTCCGGCGGGCAGGGGATCGGACTCGGCGATCTTCTGGACGCGGTCTGCTCGCACTTCCCGGACGCGGAAGAGGCAGAGGACGACAAGCGGATCCACATCGCGATCGTCGGCAAGCCGAACGTCGGCAAATCGAGCCTGACCAACGCGCTTTTGGGCGAGGAACGCGTCATCGTTTCGGATGTGCCCGGCACCACGCGCGACGCGATCAATACGCCGTTTGAACAGAACGGCAGGCAATATGTGCTGATCGACACAGCGGGCATTCGCAGAAAGCGCGCGATCGAGGACGAGAGCATTGAGCGCTACAGCGTGATCCGTTCGCTTGCGGCGATCCGGCGCGCCGATGCCGTGCTTTTCGTTTGCGATGCCGAACAGGGACTTTCCGAACAGGACGTGAAGATCGCGGGCTTTGTGCACGAGGAGGGCAAGCCTTCCGTTGTGATCGTGAACAAATGGGATCTGATCGAAAAGGATACGCATACCATGGACAAATTCAAAAAGGACATGGAAAACGATCTTGCCTTCATGAGCTATGTTCCGTTTCTGTTCATCAGCGCCAAAAGCGGTCAGCGCGTGCATAAGGTCCTGGAGCTTGTGAACGAGGTCTATGCGCAGAGCACCCGCAGGATCCCGACCGGCATGCTGAACGACGTGCTGAACGAAGCGGTCTCGATGTCCGAACCGCCGACGCAGAACGGCAGACGGCTGAAGCTGTTCTATGCGACGCAGGTCGCAATTCAGCCGCCGACGTTCGTCATCTTTGTGAATGAGTCGACGCTTGTACATTTCTCCTACGAGCGCTACATCGAGAACTATTTCCGTAAGACCTTCGGATTCTCCGGAACGCCGATCAAGATCCTGTTCCGGAACCGCACAAAAGAGGAGTAAACGATCCCATGATCGGAGAATGGAACGCAATCGCGATCGCCGTGATCGCCATATCGGGCTATCTGATCGGAAACTTTCAGACCGCGCTGATCATCAGCCGGCTGAAGTTCCGCGACGACGTGCGCCTGTACGGCAGCGGAAATGCGGGAACGACCAATATGGTCCGCGTATACGGGAAGTACTACGGACTGCTCACGTTTATCGGCGACGCCGGGAAATGCGTCGGCGCGTTCTTTCTCGGAAGGCTTTTAGGCGCGCTGTTCCCGATCAATCCGTCCGATCCCGCCGTTTCCGTACTGCTCGGCGGATATATCGCCAGCGCCTGTTCCGTGTTCGGGCATTGCTATCCGGCGCTGTTTGAGTTTCGCGGCGGCAAAGGCGCGGCTTCGGCGTACGCCATGACGTGGTGTCTGTGCTGGCAAGCCGCGCTCGTTTCTACGGTCATCGCGATCATCATCTTTCTGATCTGGAAGCGCGTTTCGCTTGTTTCGATCCTGACTGCGATCTCCTACCTCATCGCAACGTATATCGTTTGGGCGACCGGACATGCCGATCCGTATCTGCTGTTTTTCGTTGCGCCGGTCGTGCTGCTTCTGCTGATCCGTCACAAGGACAACATCAAACGGTTGTTGAGGGGGGAGGAGAAAGCGATCTCCTCCGGAGATAAGCGTTAATCCGTCATCCTGTTTCGCAATGCGGACAGGATCTTTTTTTCCAATCGCGAAACCTGGACCTGCGATACGCCGAAGATACGGCCGACCTCAGACTGGGATTTTTCCTCCCGATAGCGCAGCTGCACCAAAAGACGCTCCCGTTCGGAAAGCGTCTGCATTGCGGCGTTCAGCGTCAGCCGCTTTACGGAAAGCTCTTCGTCGCTGTCCGTCCCGATCCTGTCAAACCGGTTTCCGCTGCCATCCGGAAGCGGTTCGTCGAGCGAACCGACCGGAGCGTCGCTGGCGTACGCGGCGGCAAGCTCCTCGCGCGAGACTCCGAGCCGTTCGGACAGCGCGTCGATTGTCAGGTCCGGATCCGATTCGAGCTCCCTGCGGACGCGCATCGCAAGTGATTTTGTGCTGCGGGAAAACTTGATGATGCCGTCGTCCCGCAAAAACCGTCGGATCTCGCCTGCGATCAGTGGGACCGCGTACGTTGAGAAGCAGACGTTGAATGCGGGATCGAATTTCCGGATCGCTTTCAGAAGTCCGATCGATCCGAGCTGTTTCAGATCGTCCGCGTCCGCGCCTGCGTTCGGGTATCGTTTTGCGATCGCGGCAACAAGCGGCAGGTTTTCTTCTAAAAGCTGCCGTTCCGCATCCGTGTCGCCGTTTTGTGCGCGTACGATCAGATCCGAAAACCGTTCGCTATGCGTTTGCATGACGGATGCGTTTCCGCATGGTAATGACGGTTCCTTCTCCGAGCTTCGACTCGACGTTGACCGAATCCATGAACGCCTCCATCACGGAGAACCCCATGCCGGACCGTTCCAGTTCCGGCTTGGATGTAAAGAACGGCTTTCGTGCAAGCTCGATATCGCCGATGCCGCAGCCTTCATCCTTCACGATCACTGTCAGATCGTCGCCGTCGATCTCCATTTGCATGGTGACGACGCAGTCCATGTTCTGGTCGTACCCGTGGATGATCGCGTTCGTGACTGCTTCCGAAACCGCCGTCCGGATATCGGACAACTCTTCGATGCCGGGATTCATCTGCGCGGCAAACGACGCGGCGGCTGCACGGGCAAAGCTCTCGTTGCCCGAGAGAGATAAAAAGCGTACTTCCATTTCGTTATGCATACCGCGCCTCCTTACTGTCTTTCCACGATCGCGTACAGCCCCGACATCCTGAAGATCCGGTCGACCGAAGCATTCATGCCCTTGACGATCAGCTTGCCGCCGCGCATCGACAGCTTTCTGAACCGTCCGAGAATCACGCCGAGCCCGGCGCTGTCCATAAACGTCATGCCGGAAAGATCGAGCACGAGCTCATGGACCGTAACATCCCGTAACAGCGTATCCAGCATGATCCGCGTCTGCTCCGCGCTGTGATGGTCCAGCTCGCCGGAAAGCTGTACCGAAAGCCGCGGACCGCGCTTTTGTGCATTCAATTCCATATGCGTACCTCCGATTCTGTTTCAGATATAAATACACCGTTTATGCACTGCATCCTTTTAAGAAAAAGGACAAGCTTTGCTGGGTTATCGCTTGTTTTGTCGAATAGGATATGGCATGAAGATTCTGCGTATCCTGCTGTGTTTCGGAATGATCTGTTTTCTGGTGTTCTCGCCGAAGGCGCTGCTCAAAGGCGCGCAGGCGTCGTATGTCGACCCGCGCTTTGTTCGCGATCCGGGAAAAAGCGCCGGGACGATCGTTCTGTATCATATCGTGCGGCACCGTCCGTATACGGGCAGTCTGACGCAATGGCTCAAATCACGAGCCGCCGCCTACGAAAAGAAGCATAAGGGCGTTTATATTGAAATCGAGGGTATGGACGAAGCGCATTTTGCCGAGCGATTGCAGGGCGGGAGACGACCCGACGCCTATTCGTTCTTCTCCGGCACGATGTACCCGGATCGACTGAAGTGTATTGAGAATCTGCATTTTCCGTATCGCGACGGTTTGTTTCAAACCGATCGATGCGTTCCGTACTGCTATTCCGGGTATACAAAGCTGATCCGGACGCCGGACGGATCGCAGGAACGCGTGTTCTTTGCAAACGACATTCTTGCGGCAAGAGCCGGACCGGTGCGCAGGACGGAGACGGAGGATCGCGCGGACGTTCTGTATCTGGATCTCCGGCGGGCGGGGGACTTGATCCGTTATCGGGACGGCTTTGCGCTTGCTTCGCCGGAACCGCTCGACAGCTTTACCGACGCCGTCTGCTGGTTAGGTATCGACAGGGATACGGACGACGCAAAATCGGAGATCCTGCTTGATTTTTTTGCATACCTGCTTGAACCGGACCCGCAGCAGACGCTGAACGCGCTCGGACTGATGTCGGTACGTTCCGACGTCAAAGACACGCCGCCGGAGCCTGCGCTGAAGCGCGTGTTCCGCACCTATCAAACGGTAGAAACCGTCGATCCGTTCCGATGGAACGCAATGTACGATTCGCTGCTGGAGGATGCAAAAAAGGCGTCCGACGACGACAGTGATGCGCGCGAACGGTTCACAAAACGTTTGCGGGAATGTTGCAGTTAGGTGTTGTGCGAAACGATCGGATTTGCTATAATACATACATGAACGTATTTTGGGGCAATATGGCGCTGCCGGAAGGATTCGGCGCCGAAGTGAATATTCCGTTGTCCGAGCTGACAAGCTTTCGTATCGGGGGAAACGCAAAGGTTGTTCTGCATCCGCATTCGTATAACGCGATACGGGACGCGGTCACGTTTGCCGCGCAGAATGGCATTCCGCTTGCTCTGCTCGGCAAGGGGACGAACATCCTTGCGTCCGATCGCGGCTTTGGCGGCTTCGTGCTGCGGTTTGATACGCCGCTGCATGAACCCGTTTACCGGGGAACGACGGTGATTGCCTGCTGCGGTACGTCGCTTACGGCGCTTGCCCGCGAGACGGTGCGGCACGGGCTCATGGGGCTGGAACGCCTTTGCGGGATTCCCGGCACGGTGGGCGGCGCATGCGCCATGAACGCCGGCGCGTACGGCGGAGAGATCAAACAGGTCCTTGTCCGCATTCGCGTGCTGAAGGACGGCAGAGACCGTTGGATCGACGTTCGGGACTGCGATCTCGGATACCGCAGGAGCGCCTTTTCCTTTCCGTCCTGCATTGCGCTCGAAGCCGAGTTTTCGCTTCGGCACGACGACGGAACGGCGGCGCAGACGATACAGACCTGCATGGATAAACGGCGGGAAAAACAGCCTCTGGAGCTGCCGTCCGCAGGAAGCACGTTCAAGCGTCCGGAAGGGCACTTTGCCGGCGCGCTGATCGAGCAGTGCGGACTGAAAGGCTTTACGATCGGCGGCGCGCAGGTTTCGGAAAAGCACGCCGGTTTCATAGTGAATGTCGGCGGCGCAACGGAGGCGGACGTCTCCTCGCTGATCGCGTATGTACAGCGCGTAGTACTGGAACGGACCGGCGTAAGTCTGGAGCCGGAGATCAAACGAATCTGAAGGTGGTGCGGATATGGATCTTCTGATCGTAACGGGCATGAGCGGAGCGGGGAAATCGCTTGCGCTGAAATCCCTCGAAGACATGGGCTTTTTCTGCGTGGACAATCTTCCGTCGCCCATGCTTTCGGAGTTCACTTCTCTTTGCGAAAACGCGAATCCGCCGATCCGGCATGCCGCCGTGACGCTGGATTCGCGCGAAAGCCTGCTTTCACGCAGCCCCGAAATGGTTATATCCGAGATCAAGCGGCTGAACGTGCCGTACAAGATCCTGTTCCTCGACGCGCGTGACGACGTTCTGAAACGGCGCTACAACGAAACGCGAAAGCGGCATCCGCTCGGACTTTCCGGCGAAGCGGAATCAGGCGTGCGTACCGAACGCGGATATCTGTCCGTCATTCGCGACGCTTCCGATTTCGTGCTCGACACAAGCGATATCGCCTCGCGCGATCTTGCGTCGTGCCTCGAAAAGTTCGTGCCGGAGATGGAGCACGAGCAGATGGCGCTCGTCATATCGAGCTTCGGCTATAAGCGCGGCGTTCCGGTCGACGCCGATATGGTGATCGACATGCGGTTTGTGGAGAACCCGTTCTATTTTGAGGATATGCGGTATTTATCCGGTCTCGACGAACGTGTGCGCACGTTTGTGCTCTCGCAGCCGTATGTTACCGAATATTTCGATCATCTTGAAAAATGCATCACGGACATGCTTCCGCTGTTTGAAAAGCAGGACAAGCATATCCTTCGCATTTGCTTCGGCTGCACAGGCGGCAGACACCGTTCCGTTGCGGCGGCGGAGGAGATGACGAGGCGTCTGCGCGAACGCGGACATGCCGTACGCATCTATCACCGCGACATCAGCAGGGAGCTGCAGGACATTGAAAGCAGGATGGTGAGAAAACGCTCATGAGCTTTTCATCCGATTGCAAGGACGAACTGATCCGTATCCGTGTCAAGAGCGCCGAGCAGCGTCTTTCGCAGCTTTCGGGGCTGACGTTTACCTCCGGCGGAATCCGCATCTCCCGGCGTCCGTCGCTGTTTTATCATACAGAAAATGCCGGTACTGCAAAGCATATCGCTTCGATAGCGCTGAGCCTTTACGATCTGGACGCCGTCATTGAAGAAAAGCGGGTCGAGCATCGCAGAAGACCGATCTATGAGGTCACGCTTTCCGGCAAGGACACGGATCGACTTCTTTCCGAGACCGGCGCGATGACTGCTTCCGAAAACGGCATCCGTCTGATGACGGAGATCCCCGGCTGCGTCAGCAAAAATGAAGAGACCAAACGCGCCTTTCTGCGCGGATGCTTCCTCGGCAGCGGAAGCTGTGTGGATCCGAAACGCGGTTATCACCTTGAAATGATCTTTCGCGCAAGCGCGGTCGCGCAAAAGGCGGCGGAGCTGATCCGCGGGTTTCAGCTCCCTGCAAAGTGTTCTGTCCGCAACGGGGACCGGTTTCTCGTTTACCTGAAGGACGGAGACGACGTCAGCGGCATGCTCGCGCTGATCGGCGCCTCTTCCGCAGCGCTCGCGCTTGAAAACGTACGCGTGGAAAAGGACGTCCGAAACTATGTGAATCGAACGACAAACTGCGAAGCCGCAAACCTCGACAAGCAGGTCACGGCGTCGATCCGCCAGCAGGCGGCGATCCGGCTGATCGACAGTCAGATCGGGCTGACATCGCTCCCTGTCAGTCTGCAGCAGGCGGCACGGCTTCGGGTAGCCAACCCCGACGCAAGCGTACAGGAGCTTGCGGACCTTGCGGAAATTCAAAAATCCGGCATGTATCATCGGCTGGACCGGCTGATGAAGATCGCCGAAGGATTGGAGGAAGAATGAATCGTCAATACAGCGCTTTTGCGCACGCATACGACCGGATGATGCACGACGTCGACCGCGACGCGTGGATCGCGTATCTCGACGGATTTCTCAAGGAATACGGCGTGCATACGGTCTTGGACTGCGCATGCGGCACGGGCGCGAACGCGATCCGGCTCTATAAGCTCGGTTACCATGTGACCGGCAACGACGTCTCGCCGGACATGTTGATGGAAGCAAGAAACAACGCTTACTGCGATGGTGCGAAGGGTGTGATCTTCATATGCGAGGATATGCGAAAGCTGAAGATCCACAAGACGATCGACGCGATCGTCTGCGTATGCGACGGCGTCAATTATCTGACGTCGATGAAGGACGTCGAATCGTTTTTTGCGCATGCCGCGAGCTGCTTAAAGCCCGGCGGGATCCTTTTGTTTGACGTCTCTTCCGCATACAAATTCCGCGAGATCCTTGCGACGAACACCTTTACGGACGAAGCGGACGACTATGCCTATATCTGGAAGAACTGTTACGATCCGAAAACCCGGCTCTGCGAAATGCGCCTGACCGGATTTGTCAAACGCGGCGAGCAGTACGATCGGTTCACGGAATCGCATCTGCAGCGTGCGCATTCCGAAGATGAACTCAACGCCGCTCTGCAAAAAGCCGGATTTTCGACGGTCCGCAGCTTTGATGCGTTTACGCGCGATCCTGTCAAGTCGGACAGCGAACGGATTCAGTACCTTGCGATCAGGGAGGAGACCAAATGAAACGGGATGAGATCCTGCACGGAATGCTGTGCGACCGTGCGCTGCGCTTTGCCGCGATCGACGGCACGCAGCTTGTTCGCGATGCGCAGAAAACGCATTCTCTTTCACGCGTTGCAACCGCGGCGCTCGGCAGACAGCTGATGATGACCTCAGTGATCGCTTCACTGTGCAAAAATACGACCGATACGGTCTCAACGGTGATCGCCGGCAGCGGTCCCGCAGGCAATCTTGTCTGCGTCGGTCGGAACGGCGGACTGGTCAAGGGATACGCCTCGAATCCCGGTACGGAACTGCCTCTGCGCGAGGACGGCAAGCTGGATGTACGCGGATACGTCGGACTCCCCGGCAAGCTCACGGTGATCCGCGATCTCGGGCTGAAAGAACCGTATGTCGGCATGTCCAACCTGATTTCCGGCGAAATTGCGGAGGACTTTGCGCAATACTTTACCGCAAGCGAGCAGCAGCCTTCGATCGTCTATCTCGGCGTACGCGAAAACGCCGCAGACGGTTATGTGAAGGGCGCAGGCGGTCTTTTGATCCAGGCGATGCCGAACTGTCCGGACGAGGCGATCGACCGCGTCATGGACGTTGCGGAACAGATCCCATCGCTCGGCGTACGCCTTGCCGAAGGCGAAACGCTTGAACCGATCCTGAAGGACCTGTTTTCGACGCTCGATGCAGATTTTACGAACCGCATGACGCCGGCGTTTTCCTGCGACTGTTCGCGGGAGCGGCTGGAGCGCGCGCTTATCTCGATCGGCAGAAAAGAGCTCGAAGAGCTGATCGAGCAGGACGGCAAGGCGGAGCTGACCTGTCAGTTCTGCGGCAAAGCCTATCAGTTCGATCGCGCATCGCTTGAAGCGCTGCTGATCGAAGCGACGGACAACGGAGGAACCGATGAATGATGACCGTGAAACGGGCGTGATCGTTCCGTTTCAGCAGAATGCAGAGTTTTATTATCAGCGCGGAAGCAAATATCTTTCACAGCCGGAGGATCTTGCAAAAGCGGAGCAATACCTCAGAAAAGCGTACGAGGCAGAGCCTGCGCGCGAGGAGTACATCCTTGCGTTTGCGGAAACGCTGTATCGCATGCACCGCTTTGAGGAAAGTCTCAGCGTGCTTTTGACTTCGCTGAACGATACCACCCGCAATTCTCACGAGCTGATCTTCGGAATCGGTTCCGTGTTTATGGGGCTGGAGGAGTTTCATACCGCCGAACAATGCTTCCGTCTGTGTCTGGATCGCGATCCGAACGGACCGTTTGCGGATCGCGCGCTGGATGCTTTGGAGCTGATCGAAGACGAACCCGAGCTTGCTGCGCAGATCGGTCTGATCGAATCGGAGGACGTTGCGCTCCTCGATGCGATCCACCGCGCGAAATCCATGTTTATCTCGAACGGCGACGATTCCGGACTCAAGCTTTTGCTGTCCGTTGCGGATCGTTATCCGAACAGCGAGATGCTCGATATGGAGATCGCGATCATGCAGTTTTCGATCCGCAAGTATGATGAAGCGAAAAAGCGACTGTTCAATCTGTTCAAGCGCAACAGCAAAAGTGTCCGCGGAAACGCTCTTCTGACGCTCATTTATCATGTACAGAAGCAGGATCGCGAGGCGCAGGAGCAAAGCAAGAAGATTCTGATCGATCCGGATTGTTCGCCGGAGGAACTCGGATACGCAGCGCCGATCCTCATGGAAATCGGACAGTATGACCGCGCCCGGTACGCGCTGGAGCTTTTGCGGGATGCGCTTCCGTACGATACGGAAATGCTGCATCAGCTTGCCTTTTGCTGTTATATGCAGGGCAGAAAGCACGACGCCGAAGCGATCTATGACGACCTTGCGCAGCGGAACGAAGAAGATTCCGTTGCCGCGTACTATAAAAAGCATATCCGCGAAGACGCCGAAGCCGATTTCAAGCGCAGCTGGACGATCAACTACGACGTGCCGGTTCGGGAAGCGATTGTGCGCCAGCGTCGGATCCGTGATGTGGCGACTGCCGGTGTGGAAGCCGTCCGGCAGACATGGACCAACGACCGCGAGTTCCGTATGATTTTGAAATGGGCGCTGATGAGTCCGATGTCGCCTTCGGTGCGCGGCACGGCAAAAATGCTCTCGATCATCGGAACGCCGGAAGCGGAACGCGAGCTTCGCTCGTTTTTGATACGTTTCGATCAGACCGATGAGGACAAGCAGTTTGTTTTCGGGCTGCTGCTCGGCATGGAGGCCAAGCCGCCGTTTTCTCTGTATTATCAGGGCGAATGGCAGTACGGTATCGCGCGGCCGATGGTCGTTCCGCCGCGTCTCCCGGTGAGTTACGAAAGCATTCTCGGCATGATCTCCGATTTTCCGGACTGCGTGCGTGAAAACATCCGCTATCGGGATCTTAAAATCCCGCAGGAGCTTACCGACGTATCGACGCGTATCTTTTTCTTCTATCTGTCCTGCTTCAAGGGAGAAGCGCTGCCGCATATCTCGCGGATGCAGGAGGACGCCATGGCGGGCGCATTTTTGGTGATGGGGCTCGGCGCGCTGAACGCCGCATCGATCGATCCTGCCGTGATTCTGGATGTGTTCGATCTCACGGCGCGCCGGCTCGAAAACGCGCTGAAACGCATTCTTACAACGATGCACAGGGATAAGGAGTCCTGATATGAAATTCATTGCAACGGCAAAGATCGGATTGGAATCCACCGTCGCATTCCAGCTGCATAAGCTCGGGATTCTCGATACCGAGACGCTCGACGCGCGCGTCGGTTTTTCCGGCGGGTATGAGGAGATGGCAAAGGCGCTGCTTTGGCTGCGGACTGCGGAGCGTCTTTTGATGACGGTCGGGACCTTCCGTGCAGACACGTTCGATTCGCTCTTTGAACAGACAAAGGCGCTGCCGTGGAACCGGTACCTGTCGCCGAAAACGAGGATCCATGTCAACGGCAAGAGCGCCAAAAGCACGCTGTTTTCCGTTTCGGACTGTCAGAGCATCGTAAAGAAAGCGATCGTGGAATCGCTGAAGGCTTCGTATCGCGTCAACACCGTTCCGGAAACGGAGGAGGAGGTCATCGTCGAGGTCGGCATCCTGCGCGACGAGGTAACGCTCGCGCTCGACTGCTGCGGCGCGGGACTTTCCCGAAGAGGGTACCGAACCTACAACGTGCCTGCGCCGCTTTCGGAAACGCTCGGCGCCGGATTGATCCTGCTCTCGCGCTTTTTCCCGGATACGCCGCTGATCGATCCCATGTGCGGCTCCGGTACGATCCCGATCGAAGCGGCGATGATCGCGAACAACATCGCTCCGTCGCTCGGCAGAAGCTTTGCCGCCGAACAATGGCGCTTTGTCGATCCCAGGATTCTTGCATCGGCGCGTGAGGAGGCAGCCGATCTTCGCAAAAACGACAGGCTCTGCATCATGGGAAGCGACGTCGATCCGCACTGTATCGACCTTTGCAAAAAGCACGCAAAAAAAGCGGGCGTCATGCTCGATTGGAAAGTGCGTCCCGTAAAAGAACTGTCGACCGAATGGAAGAACGGCGTGCTGATCTGCAATCCGCCGTACGGAGAACGCCTCTCCGACGCGAAGTCCGTCAAGGCGCTGTATCGGGAAATGCATTCGGTTTTCGAGCGCATTCCGGATTGGCAGATCAATGTCATCACCTCGAACCGTGAATTTGAATCGATCTACGGAAAGCCCGCAGACCGCCGCAGAAAGCTTTCTAACGGCGGAATGGTCTGCACCCTGTACCAGTATAACCCTATACGGAAAAACAGAAATGAGACGCTCTGAGGCGTCTTATTTTGTTTTGCGCGTCATATGCTGATCGGGGAGGGTAATGTGATGCGTAAATTCATTTCTGCCGTGATCGCGGTTCTGATCCTTGTTTCTGTTCTGCCGAAAGCGTCAGCCGACGGAAACACGCTTTCCTACTGCATCAAGCCGATGCATTCCGATCTGATCGTCGACGAAAGCAATGCCGACGAATGGCTGAACGTCGCCGGACTGACGAAGCTTCCGGCGGTTCTGACGCTGTGCCTAGCCGTCGACAAGGGGCTTATCGACGAGAATGCCGAGGTCAGGGTCAGCGCAAACGCCGCTGCGATCGACGGTCCGTCCGCATATCTTCGGAAGGGCGAAACGATTCCAGCAAAGGAACTGATACGCGCCGCCGTCATGATCTCCGCCGGCGATGCGATCTTCGCTTTGTCGGAGCATGCGTTCGGTTCGGAGGATGTATTCCTGAACAACATTGAACTCACCATGCGCGCTGCCGGGATCGATAAAAAGCTGCCCGGCTGTCTCGGTACGTTCATGACCTTTTCGTGCAAGGAGCTGATCGCGCTCGGAGAGCTCGCGGCGGAAAGTCCGACGTTTTTGAGGTACTGCAGCGAAAAGTATGCGGTGCTTGAACACGCGGACGGCAGAAAGACAGAGCTTGCGACGGCGAATAAGCTTTTGACGTCGCTTTCCGGCTGCATCGGTCTGTTTACCGGAAGCTCCAAATCGGACGGATACTGCGGCGTCTTTGCCTGCCGACGCGGGGAAGCGACCTATGTCTGCGCCGTCATCGGCGCGCAGAACAGCAAGATCCGATTTGAAACGGCGACGAAGCTGTTTGAGGAAGCATTTGCCAATTACAAGTATTTCACGATCTGCGATCCCGAGGAGCCTGTCGTGGAAGGCTATCCCGTAGAGGGCGGGGAAGTCGATTCGATCGATCTGTACGCAAAGGAAAGCTGCGGTCTGCTGATGAAAAAAAGCAACGGTGAACCGCAGAAGCGATTCGATCTGCCGGATGCGCTAATCGCGCCGCTCGATCCGGAGCATGCCGTCGGCAGCATCGCGTTTTATGACGCTTCGGGGACCATGCTTTTGGAAGCGGCGCTGTATCCGAAGGAAGCGGTGCGTTCCGGCGGCTTTATCGAAACGCTTAAAAGAGTCTTTGAAATGTTTCTGATCGGATAAAGAAGCGGGGGAATTGCACTTGCAATACCCCGTGTTTTCGGTTATAATACCGATATGATTTTATTGAACCTTGATTTGCTTTTAAGTGATCCGCTTGAGTTTTTCAAGCTCCTTGCCTGCATTCTGCCCGTGATGCTTCTGAGCCTTACGCTGCATGAATGGGGGCATGCGTTTGCTGCGCACAAATGCGGCGACGATACGGCACGGAACCTCGGCAGAATGACGCTGAACCCGCTGAAGCACATCGACGTGTTCGGTTTTCTTGCGTTGATGATCGTCGGCTTCGGCTGGGCAAAGCCGGTACCCGTCAATCCGCGCAATTACCGCAATTATAAGAAGGGCGAAGCGATCGTATCGCTTGCGGGCGTGACGATGAACCTGCTGCTTGCAATCGTGTTTTCGATCGCATTCGTACCTCTGTACCGTTTGTATATCGAATCGGTCATTTACGGATCGGGTCAATATCCTTGGCTCGAAAACGGGCTGCTGATTCAGATCATCGAATACGGCGTCAGTCTGAACATCGTGCTCATGCTGTTCAATCTGCTGCCTGTCTATCCGCTTGACGGGTATCATATCTTTGAACTGCTGTTTGCGCGGCGTCTGCCGATGAAGGTCTTTCTGTTCCTTCGCAGATACGGGCAGTATATTCTGATCGGCGCGCTGATTCTGTTCCGGGTCATCGGGTTCCATCCGATCTCCGCGCTGACGTCGCTGATCATCGGCAAGCTTGCCAATCTTGCGCTGCTCCTATAAAAGCCATGGAAGAGTACCGCGTTTCGCTTTCACAATTTGAAGGTCCGCTCGATCTGCTGCTGCATCTGATCGACAAAGCCGAGATCAATATCGAGGACATCTTTGTCTCCGAGATCACGGCGCAGTATCTTGCGTATATGGACGATCTTTCCGAGCTGGATATGGACCGTGCAAGCTCGTTTCTGACGGTCGCCGCGCAGCTTCTGCTGATCAAATCCAGAAGTCTGCTGCCGCGTCCGCCGGTTGAGGACGAGGAAGAGGAGGATCCGAAGGAAGCCCTGCTGCGTCAGCTGCGCGAATACAAGGCGTTCAAAGAGGTCAGCGGCGAGCTTCACGAACGGTTCGAGGAAGCGAAGAAATCGTTCACGAGACTGCCGGAGGACGTCGTGCTTCCGCCGCAGAAGTTTGAACTGAACAACGCTTCGATCGACAATCTGTATCAGGCGTTTCTCGATATTCTGAATCGGGAGGACGAAACCGAGGAAAAGGTCGATCGAACGCAGAACGTACGCCCGGATACCTTTACGGTACGCGACCGCGTCGTGCATCTGAGAACAAAGCTCAAAGACGGACGCGTACGTTTCACGGATCTGTTTACCGATGCAAGCACACGCATGGAAAAGGTCGTAACGTTTATGGCGCTTCTGGAGATGCTCGCAAGGGGCGAAGTGCATATCACGCAGGGCGCGACGTTTGCGCCGATCTACATCCGCGCAAAGGCGCTGCAGGAGGGCGACAGCGAAACCGTATACATGGACGAGGTAGAGGACTGATGGAAAAGAAGAAAGCCGCAATCGTGGAGTGCATGCTGTTCGTAGCAGGCGAACCGGTTCTGATCACAGAGATCGCGCGCGTACTCGAACAGGACGAGGCGTCCGTCAAAGCGCTGCTGTTTGAAATGGAAATGAACTACCGCGAAGAGGGCCGCGGCATATGCCTTCTCGCGACAGACGATACCGCGCAGCTCGTTTCAAACCGCGATTATATCGAATACGTCGAAGCACTGCTGCAGCCGGAACAGAAAAAGAGCGTGTCACAGTCGATCATGGAAACGCTTGCCGTCATTGCGTATAAACAGCCGGTCACCCGTGCGGAGATCGAATCGATCCGCGGCGTACGCTGTGAGTACGCGGTCAGTCAGCTTATAAAGCTCGGACTGATCGCAGCAGTCGGCAGAAAGGACGTCATCGGCAAGCCGATGCTGTACGCCACGACCGATACATTTTTGCATAAGTTCGGGCTGCATAACCTTTCCGAACTTCCGACGCTTCCGCTCGAAGTGCCGGAAACCATCGAAACCGTCTGATAAGGGGGCATTATGAACAAGCGTACGGATTATCTTTCCTGGGACGAATACTTTATGGGCGTATCGCTGCTGTCCTCGTACCGCAGCAAGGACCCGAGCACGCAGGTCGGCGCGTGTATCGTCAACGAGAACAACAAGATCATGTCGGTCGGATACAATGGCTTTCCGATCGGTTGCAGCGACGACGAGTTTCCATGGGATCGCGAGGGCGATCCGTACGATACGAAATACCCGTACGTCTGTCACGCGGAACTCAATGCGATCCTGAACAACGACGGCGCATCGCTGCAGGGCTGCCGCATCTACGTTGCGCTGTTCCCGTGCAACGAATGCGCAAAGGCGATCATCCAGTGCGGCATCAAGGAGGTCGTGTACCTCTCCGATAAATATAACAATACGCCGATGAACCGTGCCAGCAAGCGCCTGTTCAACGCTGCGGGCGTGCGGCTCCGGAAGCTTGTGCCGAAGCGCGATTCGATCCTGATCGACTTTGACGAAAGTAAAGTATAAGGATTGCAAAGAAACAATTGACGGTACGAAACAACGTGCTATAATATATAAAGATCACAAGATTAGGGGGGTATGATTATGGCATTTTGCAGAAATTGCGGACAACAATTGGAAGACGGCGTTGCGTTCTGCCCGAATTGCGGCACGGCGACAGGGGATGCACCTGTTACCGCACCCGTTACCGTAAAAAAAGAGCCGACCGGACCGCTCTTCTGGCGGATCTACATGAAGGCGTTCGGCGCTTTGATGGAGAAACCGTTCAAGCTTTGGGGCATTTCTTTGCTCGGCACATTATTGACCGGCGTATTTGTTGCGCTGGCAGGCGTCGCAGTACCCGCGTTTGCGATCGCGATCCCGTGGCTGTTCACGGTTGCACTCGCTGCGATCTTCCTGAAAGGCTACCACAGAGAGCAGGTCTATTGCTATGAACTGTTCTCCACGATGAAGGACTGGGCGACCATCAAGCGCGTTCTTGCCGGCATGGGCTGGTCGTTCCTCTGGATCTTCCTGTGGAGCCTGATTCCGATCGTCGGACCGATCTTTGCGATCATCAAGGGATATGAATACGCGCTCGTTCCGTACATCCTTGTCAAGAAGCCGGAGCTCAATGCAGTTAAGGCAAGAGAACTTTCCATCGAAAAGACCAAGGGCTTCAAAGGACAGATGTTCCTTGCGGATCTCGTCGTATACGCAATAATCTTTGTTGCGATCGCGATCCTGTTCGGTCTCGGCATGATCAAGTATATCGGCGTTCTGTTCCTGATCATCATGGTTCTTCTGATGATCTGCGTCGGTGTTCTGCTCCCGCTGTTCATGGGTATTGTCCATGCCGCGTTCTATGAAGAACTGATCGGCGATGAGGAAGAAGAGCCCGCAGCTGAAGAACTCACGGAGAAAATCGAAGAATAATCTCATTCTAAGCAATACGGCAGTGGGATGAATCCCGCTGCCGTTTTTTACTGCAACGCTTTCATAGCGCATATTACCTGTGGATTTCAAAGTAATAATATCCCGGCAGAACTTTTACAAAATAAACGCTTTCGGTATTGTTTTTATTTTCCCAATACAATGCACCGTCACGTGTTTGTTTTGCTTCGTTCTCGCAGCAGGATTCGTAAAGATCATTGATGCGTAAATCGTCCGAAACATTGTAACAGAATCCGATATCGGAATTGTCGTATTTCCAACCGGAAAACAGGATATAACGTTCATTGACATAAATCGCATCCAGATTATTGATCTCGTTGAACGCTTGCGTAATCGCGTCCGGTGTTTGCTCTGTAACGATGCTGCCGTCAACGTAAGTGAGCGTCATAGATGATGCATGTATTTGAATCGAGCTGATATCATTTGTTTTTTGCCTTAGAATTTCGTTGCAAAGCTCTTGTATAAACTGATTTCGATCTACTATGACGTCAAATACTACTTTGTTATAACCATGCATGTTTGTGAGGTCAGAACCAAATGGTCTGCCAAAATAAATACTGTCATCACGGCAGCCGATCCACCAATGCTCTTCCAGCTTTTCGAACAGAAAACAGTATTGTCTTTGATAATGCAAATTTGAAGCATCGTCCGATTCGCAGTAATCCAATTCAAAGCTTTCGTGGTTTTTATCCTGATAAAAGAAATACCGTATGGTGTCCTTTCCGCCTTTTCGGTTTTTGTTTATACATTGAACGCCCGTTTCAAGAAACAGGTTTGTGATATCATGCCATTCTTCGTCCGAAAAGCTATGGTTGCTGCTGTAGGTCCAGATGGAAGCCTGTCCCTCGTTCGCGTTATTCAATTTCTCCTGAAAGGATTCGCTGCTTAATACGATGTTCGCAACCTTGAGGAAATCTTCTTTGTGTTCGTGAAACAAAGCAATCAGTTCTTCTTTGGTATAACCGTTTTGTCCGTATTCGGAATGAATTTCATCCGATAAACCACCGCCGCATCCGACAAAGGAAAACAACAG